>Ga0182739_1002027_pt1 | contig 19623 bp, 15 predicted proteins | sample eDN5th30CBELigBY_FD_128873 | JGI IMG/M metagenome (GOLD analysis project Ga0182739, IMG submission 128873) | Enriched backyard soil microbial communities from Emeryville, California, USA - eDNA 5th pass 30_C BE-Lig BY (version 2) (version 2) | ecosystem: Environmental > Terrestrial > Soil >...
TACTCCCGCTATTTTCGTGCTGCGGGCTGGTGGGACAGGCGCGAGTCATTGCCGGCGGCCCTGCGCGGACCCTTGGGGATGGCCGCGCGCGCGGGCGCGCGACTGTTGCCCGACGGCCATGCGCGCGACCGATTTGAGAAGCTTGGCGACGTGATTGCTGCAGCACACCCGGGCGCCTTCTATCGCCAGTTCGTATCGTACTGGAAGGATCCCGCCCAGGTGGTCATTGGCGCGGATCTGCCGCCGACGCCGTTCGACCAGGCCGTCGGGGGCGCCTTGTTCGAACGCATGATGTTGCTCGATGCACTGACTTACTTGCCCGACGATATCCTGGTCAAGGTCGACAGGGCGGCCATGGCGGCCAGCCTGGAAACGCGTGTCCCGATGATCGATCACCATGTTTTCGAGTTTGCGCAGCGGTTGCCTCGCCGCTACAAGGTCCGGGACGGGCAGGGCAAGTGGCTGCTGCGCCAGTTGCTGTACCGCCATGTCCCGCGTGAGCTCGTCGATCGGCCCAAGAAGGGCTTCTCCGTTCCGCTGTCTGCCTGGCTGCGCGGACCCCTGAAAGATTGGGCGGCTGCCTTGCTGGACCCGTCGCGCTTGCGGCAGGAGGGCCTGTTCCATGCAGAACCCATATTGCGCAAGTGGCAGGAGCACCAGGCGGGCACGCGCGACTGGAGCACGCACCTGTGGAGCATAGTGATGACACAGGCGTGGCTGGACCATCGCCGTGCGACCATGGCGGCGGGCGCCGCATGAAGATATTGTTCTTCGTCAGTTCCTTGCATGCCGGCGGCGCCGAACGCGTGGCCATCACGCTGTCCAGTGCCTGGGCGCGGCGCGGCGATACCGTCACGCTGGTGCCTACCTTTACCGGCAAGGGGCATTGCTTTTATCGGATGAACGCCGCGGTGCGGGTGGTATGGCTGGCCGACAGGCTGGGATGGCTCGGGCGCAGGCTTTTTCCGAGCGTCATGAAGCTGTTTGCGATCCGGCGCCTGATACGCGAGACGCGGCCCGATGTCATGGTGTCGTTCCTGACCAACGTCAATGTCGTGGTGCTGCTTGCGACGCGCGGCATGGGGGTACCCGTCATCGTGTGCGAGCGCACGAACCCGGCGGTCAGCACCAATGTCGGTAAGGTGCTGAATAGGCTGCGCGCGCTGACCTATCGCTGGGCCGATATCGTCTGCCTGCAATCCGAAGACACGGTTCCGGCCTTCAGGAAAATGGTGCCGGGCTTGCGGGAGGTGGCGGTCGTCCCGAATCCCCTGCCGCCCGCCTTGATGGAATCCGTTGCCGAGCGAAACGACGGCGTTACGCCGGAGCGACGCAAGCTGATGGCGATGGGGCGGCTGGTGCCCATCAAGGGATTCGAAAACCTGATCAGGGCTTTTGCCGCCTTGTCCGGCGACTTCCCGGATTGGGATTTGTACATTTGGGGAGAAGGGCCCTTGCGCCCGGCCCTGACCCAGCAGATTCAGGAATCCGGCCTGCAGCAGCGGGTGTTCCTGCCTGGTCGAACGGAGCATCCCTGGCAGGAACTGGCGCAGGCCGACATATTTGCGTTGACATCGCTCGTCGAAGGCTTTCCCAACGCCCTGCTCGAGGCGATGGCCCTGGGACGTGCGTCCGTCACCGTGGACTGCCCGAGTGGCCCGCGCGAGATCAGCCAAGACGGTGAAGTCGCCTTGCTGGTCCCGCCGAACGACGCGCCCGCGCTCGGCGAGGCATTGTCCCAATTGATGGCGGATCCCGTCCTGCGCGACGTCCTGGGCAAGCATGCCGCGGCGTCTGTGCGCGCGCGTTACGGCCTGCCCGATGTCCTGGTGCAATGGGATCATCTGATTGAACGCGCCCGCGCAGGCGGGCACCGCAAGGAAACAGCATGACGTCAGCGACTTCCCAACCCTTGCATATCGTCCATATTATTTCCGGACTCGGCCAGGGCGGCGCAGAGACGGTGCTGCATCGCCTGCTGACTGCGCCCATGCAAGGCGATCTCCACGAAGTCATCTCGATGGGCGGGGACGGGGTATTCGGTCCGCGACTGCGTGCAGCGGGCATTCCCGTCCACACGCTGGGCATGGGTAGCCCGCTGGGCATCACAAAAGGGCTATGGCGGATGTTCCGCCTGCTGCGGGAACGCAAGCCCGATGTCGTTCAGACCTGGATGTACCATGCCGACCTGATCGGCGGCGTGGTGGCGCGGCTGGCCGGGATCAAGGCGGTGTCATGGGGCATACGCAATTCCGGCGCGGACCTGCATCGCAGCAGCCGGTCCGCCAAGATTATGGCGTGGCTGTGTGCGCGTCTGTCGGCCCTGGTCCCGGCCGTCATCGTCTCCTGCGCCGAGAACGCGGCCCAGCGCCATCGGCAATGGGGTTACCGGGCAGACCGCATGCTGGTCATTCAGAACGGCTATGACCTGTCCCGCTGGAAGCCCGACGCCGAGGCACGTCGGGCAGCCCGGCTGGCGTGGGGCGTTGCGGATGACGCCGTCGTGATCGGCAGCGTGGCGCGCTGGAATCCGCTGAAGGACCACGAGAATCTGCTGGCGGCCTTCGCACTCAGCCGCCAGCGCGATCCGCGCCTGGTGTGCGTGCTGATCGGCTTCGAGATGGAGACCGCCAACCGGCCGCTCGCCACATTGCTCGATCGCTATGCACTGCGCGACAGTGTCATCCTGCTGGGCAAGCGTGACGATGTCCCGGACCTGATGAACGGCCTGGACGTGCACGTGCTGTCCAGCCGCGCCGAGGGTTTTCCCAATGTCGTGGCCGAGGCCATGGCCACAGGCGTTCCCTGCGTAGTGACGGATGTGGGCGACGCGGCGATGATGGTCGATGACACCGGATGGGTGGCGCCGCCGCGCAACGCGGCGGCCTTGTCGGCTGGCATCGATGCTGCCGTCGCGCAGCTCGGAACGCCCGATATGGCGCTACGGACGGCACGGGCTCGTGATCGCGTCGGACAGCTGTTCAGTCTGCAAGCCATGGTGGACAACTACCATGTGGTCTGGAGGCGCCTGTCGGCCGATTTCCCGCAGGGTCCGGGGCGCCGGCCATCGCCAGTGGCGCAGGGCGCGACGTCCGCGCGCCCCCGGCGCCTGTTGTACGTCGTGAATAATCCGGCTTTCTTCCTGTCGCACCGACTGCCTTTGGCACTGGGCGCGAAACAGGCCGGCTTCGACGTCCATGTGGCGACCATGGACGGTCCGTCGGTGCCGCAGATCGTCGCACACGGCTTGACGCATCACGTCATTCCGCTTTCGCGCAGCGGCAAGCATCCCGTGGAAGAGCTGCGCAGCATCCATGCCTTGTGGCGGCTGTTCCGGCAGCTCAAGCCCGGCATCGTCCACGCAGTCACGATCAAGCCGGTGCTGTATGGCGGCATTGCCGCCCGCCTGGCCGGTGTGCCGTCCTATATCGCGGCGGTATCGGGCCTGGGCTTCATCTTCACGCGCCGTACCGGCGGCGTCGACCTCTTGCGCCTGGCCGCGACGGCGCTTTACCGGCTGGCCCTGGGCCACCGGCACAGCCGCGTCATCTTTCAGAATGCCAACGACCGCGATGTACTGCGCTCGGCCGGTGTCGTCAGGCCGGAACAGGTCGTCATCATTCGCGGATCGGGCGTGGACCTGGACGCCTTTCCCGCCGTGGACGAACCGGACGGTGCGCCACGCGCTCTCATGGTTTCGCGCCTGCTGGTCGACAAGGGCGTGCGCGAGTTCGTCGAGGCGGCCCGACGAACGTCCGGCCATCCCAGCGGCTTGCGCTGGACGTTGGCGGGCAGCCCGGACCCCGGCAATCCGGCCAGCATCGGCGAAGCCGAACTGGCCGATTGGCAGCGGGAAGGCATCGTGGAGTTCCTGGGCGAGCGCGACGACGTCGCGGCGCTGTACCAGCAATCGCATATCGCGGTGTTGCCGTCGTACCGCGAAGGGCTGCCCAAGTCGCTGGTCGAGGCCGCTGCCAGCGGCCGGGCCGTCGTGACCACCGATGTGCCGGGTTGCCGTGACGCCATTGAACCGGGCGTCTCGGGATTGCTGGTCCCGGCCGCCGATCCGGCAGCGCTGGCCGAGGCGGTGTCCCGCCTGGCCGACGATGCCGACCTACGTCAGAGCATGGCGGCCGCGGGTCGCCGGCTGGCCGAACAGGCGTTCGACATCCACAAGATCGTCGCGGCGCACCTTGCCCTGTACGAAGGGCTGATGCAAGACTGACGGCCGTTAGAATGGCAGCGTGATCTCGGGGGCCAGTTGCTTGAGCGCCTGCCTGAATTCCGACTGGATGCGCTCCAGCGCCTGGGACGTGTCGCCTTCGAAACGCAGCACGATGACGGGCGTGGTGTTCGACGCCCGCGCCAGCCCGAAGCCGTCGGCGTACTCGGCGCGCACCCCGTCGATCGTGATCAGGCTGGCCGCTTGCGGGAAGCGGCCTTCCTTTTGAAGACGGGCGATCAGGGCGTGCGGTTCGCCTTCCTGCATCTCGAGCTTGAGTTCCGGGGTCGAGATGTCCTGGGGCAGGCTTTCCAGCAACTGTGACGGGTCGTCATGGCCGGACAGGATCTCGAGCAGCCGCGCACCCGTGTACAGGCCATCATCGAAACCGTACCAGCGTTCCTTGAAGAAGATGTGGCCGCTCATTTCGCCGGCCAGCGGGGCACCGGTCTCGGCCAGCTTGGCCTTGATCATCGAGTGGCCGGTCTGCCACATCAGCGGCTCGCCGCCGGCTTCGCGGATGGCGCGCGCCACGTGGCGGCTGCACTTGACGTCGAAGATGATGGTCGCGCCCGGCTGGCGTTGCAGGATGTCCTGGGCGTAAAGGATGAGCTGGCGATCGGGCCAGATGATCTGCCCCGATTTCGTGACGACCCCCAGCCTGTCGGCGTCGCCGTCAAAGGCAAGGCCCAGTTCGCAATCGGTTTCCTGGACGTGGCGGATGAGGTCCTGAAGGTTGTGCGGGTCGGCCGGATCAGGGTGATGATTCGGGAAGTGGCCATCCACCTCGCAGAACAGCGTATCGACGGTACAGCCCAACGCCGTGAACAGCCGCTGGGCGATGACGCCGCCCACGCCATTGCCGCAATCGACGGCGATCTTCATGGGACGAGCCAGCACCACGTCGGAGGCAATGCGCTGTACGTATTCATCCAGCATGGGTACCGACGTGCGTCGGCCCGGCTGCAGGCCGCTGACCGGCTGAGGCTGTTCCATGGCGCGCATCAGCGCCTGGATGTCTTCGCCGTGCAGGGTCTTGCCGCCCATCATCATCTTGAAGCCGTTGTAGTTCGGCGGGTTGTGGCTGCCGGTGATCGCGACGCCGGACCCCGTGGCCTGTATATGCGTGGCGAAGTAGACCACCGGCGTCGGGACCATGCCGATATCGATGGCGTTGACGCCGCCTTCCATCAGTCCGTCTTGCAGCGCCAGGGCGAGCTCGAGGCTGCTCAGGCGCCCGTCGTAGCCCACGACCAGGGACGCAATGCCTTCGGATCGCGCGCGCTCGGCCAGGGCGAGGCCCAGGCGCCGCGCGAAAGCGGCATTCAATTGCTCGGGGACAGTGCCGCGGATGTCATAGGCCTTGAAGACGGCATGGGGAAGAGGCGGATGGTCGTTCACTTGGTTTCCTTCAGTATGCGTTGCAATGATGTGATTATCCCGGATTCCGATCCGGGATGCCGCCCGACGTCGGACAGCGGCGCCCGGGCTATCTGTCTTAAAATGGCTGCGGACATTTCTTTCACCATGAAGGCAGGCAATGAGTCGAGTCGATGAATTAGTTCACATGTTGGGCCAGTCCCATGTATTGACGGGCGAGGAAGCCCAGCCGTACACGGTGGACTGGCGGGGGCGTTATACCGGCCAGGCGCTGGCTGTGGTGCGGCCCGGCTCGGTCGACGAAGTGGCTGCCGTCATGCGCTGGAGCGCCGCTCATCGCGTTCCCATCGTGCCGCAGGGCGGCAATACGGGCTTGTGCGGCGGCGCGACGCCGGACTCGACAGGCGACGCCGTCGTCCTGTCTCTGGCGCGCCTGAACCAGGTTCGTAGCGTCGACACCGACAACGACACGATGGTCGTCGAGGCGGGCTGCATCCTGCAGTCGGTCCAGCAGGCCGCCCGCGACGCCGGCCGGCTGTTTCCCCTTAGCCTTGCCGCCGAAGGCAGTTGCACGGTGGGCGGCAACCTCGCGACGAACGCTGGCGGCACGCAGGTTCTGCGCTACGGCAACGCGCGCGACCTGGTCCTGGGACTGGAAGTCGTGACACCCGAAGGCGATATCTGGCACGGATTGCGCGGCCTGCGCAAGGACAACACGGGATACGACCTGCGCAATCTGTATATTGGCAGCGAAGGGACGCTGGGCATCATCACTGCCGCGACCATCAAGCTGTACCCGCTGCCCGTGGCGCAATGCACGGCAATGCTGGCCCTCAATTCGGTGGAAGACGCCGTCAAGGTCCTGTCGATGGCGCGCCAGGGTTTCGGCGCGGCCCTGACCGGCTTCGAGCTCATCGCCCGCAATTGCCTGGAAGGGGTCACGCATTGCTACCCGCAACAGCGCATCCCCTTTGACGGACCCTCGGCGGGCTTGCCCTGGTATGCGTTGCTCGAGCTGTCCGACAGCGAAAGCGCCGAGCATGCGCGCGAACGGTTCGAAGCGGTTGTCGGCGAGGCCATCGAGGCCGGGGTGGTGGCGGATGCGGTCATCGCCGAGAACATCACGCAAAGCAAGGCGTTGTGGCACCTGCGCGAGAGCATACCGCTGGCAGAAAAGGCCTTCGGCAAAAGCATCAAGCACGATGTGTCCATACCGGTTTCCCGGATGGCGGACTTCGTGCGGACGACGAATGCCGCGCTCCAGTCGCATTTTCCGGGCATACAGCATGTGATTTTCGGCCACCTCGGAGACGGCAACCTGCACTACAACGTCGCCCGCGGCGACGTCTTTTCCGAGGCCGACTTGCTGGACCGGCAGGCCGCCATCTACGACGTGGTGCACGACAGCGTTCACCAATTCGGGGGATCCATCAGCGCAGAACATGGTGTCGGCCAGTTGAAGCGCGATGCCTTGCCGCGCTACAAGGATCCCGTTGAACTGGCGTTGATGCATCGCATCAAGCAGGCGCTGGATCCGCAAGGCCTGATGAACCCCGGCAAGGTGCTGGCCGCCGCCAAGCACTAAGGTCCGTGGCCGGACGGCGTGCTGTGCACGCCCGGACCGGTGGCGGCACCACCCCGGGCGATCAGACGATTGCAGGCAATACCGTTCCCGTGCAGGCGCCCAGGCTGATCGTGGGATAGTCCGGCTTCCTGCAGCGAGCCTGCAGGGTAACTTCGTCGAAATCCTGCAAAAAGGTTCGCTGTTCGCCCCAAGGCAAGGACACCGGCTCCTTGCCGCCCTTGTTCAATTCGAGCAACGAACCTTCCTGGCCGGCGTCGGGTCCGGACAGGGTGCCTGTGCCGAGCAGATCGCCGGGCTTCAGATTGCAGCCATTGACGGTGTGGTGGGCGATGAGCTGCCCGACGCTCCAGTACGCTTCCTTGAAATTGCTGCTGGACAGCAGCGCCGGTTCGGCGCCGGCATCGCGCGATTGCTGCGTGGCCAGCAGAACATCCAGTTGGATGTCGAAGGCGCCGGCTTCGTCGTTGGCCGGGGAATGCAGGTACGGCATAGGCTGCGGATCGTTGGCGTCGCGCTGGAAGGCGCTGCGGAAGGGCGCCAGCGCTTCGAGCGTCACCACCCAGGGTGAAATCGTGCTGGCAAAGTTCTTGGCCAGGAAGGGGCCCAGCGGCTGATACTCCCATGCCTGCAGGTCGCGCGCCGACCAGTCGTTCAGGATGCAAAGACCGAAGGCATGTGACTCGGCTTCTGCGATGTCGATGCGGCGACCTTGCTCGTTGCCCGGCCCGACAAAAACTGCCAGTTCCAGTTCATAGTCCAGTCGTTGGCTGGGGCCGAACCCGGGATTGGCGCCTTCCTGTGCAGGCCGGGTCTGACCGACGGGCCTGGGAAAGCGTTGACCCGACACGCCGATGCTGGAGGCGCGGCCATGGTAGCCGATAGGCACCCATTTGTAATTGGGCAGCAGCGGATTGTCGGGACGGAACTGCTTGCCGACGGCCGTCGCATGATGGAGCGAAATGTAGAAGTCGGTGTAGTCGCCGATACGTGCCGGCAAGGCCAGTTCGGCCTGATTGCGATCGACGAGCAGCGGTTCCAGGGATGCCTGCATGGGGGACCCGGTGCGCAATGCCCGCGAGAGCGCGAGGCGCAGCGCGGACCAGTGGGCGTTGCCCAAGCCCATGAGCGCGTTCAGGTCGGTGCCGGTGCAGGCGTCCAGGGCCTCGGCCGCCAGGCCGGTCCACGGCTTGGCACGCGCCAGTGCAGCGAGGTCGAGGATCTTGTCCCCGATGGCGGTGCCGGGGCGCAGCGCTTCGGTGCTGCCGGCGTTGCGGAAGATGCCGAAGGGCAGGTTCTGGATGGGGAAACCGTTGTCAGGAACATTGGCCGAGGCTACCCAGCTTTGGAGGGCGGGATCGTGGGTTTCATTCAGGTACGTCATGGTGAAAATCCTGGTATTCGTTTTTAGGCTTTGGCCGGATCGAAGTGCTTGCGGATGCCGGCCCAGACTGCATCGTAGTCTTTCTGTAATGTGGTCGAAGACAGGGCGGCCGGGGTCGGGCGAATCACCCGGCGCGTTTCGAACATGAAGGCCATGGTATCGCGGATGTAATGCGGCTTGTCCAGATCGGCCGTGGACGCCTTCTCGAACGTTTCCGCGTCGGGGCCATGCGGGCTCATGCAGTTGTGCAGGCTGCTGCCCCCGGGCACGAAGCCTTCGGCCTTGGCATCGTAAGCGCCCTGGATGAGGCCCATGAACTCGCTCGCGATGTTGCGATGGAACCAGGGCGGCCGGAAGGTATTCTGCATTGCCAGGATCCGAGGCGGGAAAATGGCGAAGTCCATGTTGGCGGCTCCCGGGGTGTCGGAGGGCGACGTCAGAACAGTGAAGATGCAGGGATCCGGGTGGTCGTAGCTGATGGACCCGATGGTGTTGAACCGGCGCAGGTCGTACTTGTAAGGCGCGTTGGTGCCATGCCAGGCCACGACGTCCAGCGGCGAGTGCCCCAGCGTGGTGCGCCAGAAGCCGCCCGTGAACTTGGCGATCAGCTCGAATTCTCCTTCGACGTCTTCGTACCACGCGACGGGGATCTGGAAGTCGCGAACGTTGGCCAGGCCGTTGGACCCGATGGGCCCGAGTTCGGGCGGGCGCAGCGCGGCGCCAAAGTTCTCGAGCATGTAGCCGCGTGCCGACGGATCAATGAGCTCGACGCGGAAACGCAGGCCGCGCGGAATCACGGCGATCTCGCAGGGCTCGATATCGATCAGGCCCATTTCGGTGGCCAGGCGCAGGCGGCCTTCCTGGGGCACGATCAGCATTTCTGCATCCGCGTTGTAGAAGCAGCGCTGCTTCATGGACCGATTCGCGGCATACAGGTTGATGCTGACGCCGGTGTGATCGTCGCAATGGCCATTGCCGGCCCAGGTCTTCATGCCTTCCAGGAAATCGGTGGGTTCCGCCGGGATGTCCAGCGGATCCCAGCGCAGGCGGTTGGGAGTAACGGGGCCGGCGCCAAATTCGTGCACCCAGGATTCCATCCCGGCGCAAGGCTCGAAGGCGTCCTGGAGGGCGGAAGGGCGGATCCGGTACAGCCACGAACGCCGGGCTTCGGCACGGGGAACCGTAAACGCGGTACCCGAGAATTGCTCGGCATACAGGCCATAAGGGCAGACCTGGGGCGAGTTCCGGCCCACCGGCAGGGCGCCGGGCAGGGCTTCGCTGGAGCAACTGTTGCCAAAGCCGGTCTGGTAGTCAAGTGTCGTCATGGTCGGTCATCCAGAAATGCCCCCACGACTGTTCACGAACGCATCAGTCGGGGGCGTCAGGGGGAAAGGGCATCAGTCGGCGACCTGGACAAGTTCCCGGGCCTTGTTCAGGGCCTCGGTGACGACGTCCAGGTCGCCGATATGGTTGGACAGGAGCAAGACCAGGGCCGCATTCATGGCGTGGCTTTGCTCGGTGGTCAGGTCCCGATGAGCATCGATCAGATGCTCGTAGAAATCGTCCGGGACCGGAAAAGTGGCTTGCGTATTCAATGGCATTGTTCGACCTCATGCAGGGGCAGCGCCACGGCGCGCTTCAGGGCCATGGCCAGGTGCTGCGCGTCGGCCCGACGCCAGCGCGCGGCCACGTGCTGGTCGGGACGGATCAGGTAGCAGGCGCCATCGCGTGCGTCGTAGCGCGATGCAAGCAGCCCTCGGGTATCGCGCGCGACGACGACGCCGGGCACACGGACGTCGGGGCAATCGGGGCCCAGGACCAGCAGCACCCGGACGGCGATGCCGCTGTGTTGCACGGCGGCCAAGGCTAGCAGCGTGTCAGCGTCGGGCGCGGCTTTCGGGCAGATCAGCGCGACGGCGAAGTCGCCGCCCAGTTGGCTGAGCCACCATGCGGCTTGGCCGTCAAGGGTGATCGGCGCGTCGGGCGCCACGGCGCCCACAACCACGACGCCCGAAAACTCGTCCGTGTCGGGGGTGTTGAGCGGAGAATCCAGGTAGGTGGTAGGCAGGGACAACCGGCCGCTGTTCACCAGCTTGCGAGCGAACTCGTAGTGCTTCGCGAGCTTGAGCACGGTGTTCCTGAACAGCAGGCTGATGTCGCTTTTCGGGGTGATGAAATCGGTGGACCGCGACGAATGCATGATGTTCTCGTCCGCGGCCTGCTCGCGTTCGCTGGCGTAGGTATCGAGCAGCGCGTCAGGGGCATGGCCGCCGGCCACCAGATCCAGCTTCCAGCCCAGGTTGTCGGCGTCCTGCACGCCGCTATTGGCGCCGCGGGCTCCGAAAGGGGAGACGCGGTGGGCGGAGTCCCCGGCGAACAGCACGCGCCCGTGCCGGAACTTGTCCATGCGCTCGCAGGCGAAGGTATAGATGCTGACCCATTCAAGCTTGAATTGCGCCTCGTCACCCAGCAGGGCACGAATGCGCGGCAAGACATTTTCAGGCTTGACCTCTTCGACCGGGTCGGCGTCCCATCCCAGTTGGAAATCGATGCGCCAGATATTGTCGGGCTGGCTGTGTAGCAGGACGGATTGACGCGGATGGAAGGGAGGATCGAACCAGAACCAGCGCTCGGTGGGAAAGCTTGCGTGCATGCTGACGTCGGCGATCAGGAAGCGATCGCGGAACACGCGCCCATGGCTTTCCTGGCCTATCAGGCGCCGCACCGGCGAGCGTGCGCCGTCGCAGGCAATGAGCCAGTCGGCCGCCAGTTCGTACGGCCCGTCGGGCGTATCGACGGTTACGACGACATGGTCGGCGTGCTGCGCAACGGCTACTGCCTTGTTCCGCCAGCGCAGGTCGATATGAGGGTCGGCCGCCGCACGCTCGTACAGATAGCCTTCGCAGTAGTACTGCTGCAGGTTGATGAAGGCGGGGCGCCGATGGCCCTGCTCGGGCAGCAGGTCGAAACGCCAGACCTCTTCGTCCTTGAAGTAGACGCGGCCGACATTCCACGAAATGCCTTTGTCCACCATGCGCTCGCCGACGCCAAGGCGATCCCAGATGTCGAGCGTGCGCTTTGCGAAACAGATGGCACGCGAGCCCGTGGACAGGCGATGGTCGTCATCGATGACCACCACGCGGCGGCCGCGGGCCGCCAGGTCCAGCGCCATGGTCAGGCCGACGGGCCCGGCCCCGACGATGACGATGGCCTCCCGCGTGCCGTTCTGCGGCGCGCTGCGCTTGTACTCGAGTTCGAGCCCCTGATAATCAATGTCTCCCACCGCGCACTCCTTGGTCTTTTCTTGTCGCCGTGTGGTGTCAGTTTCCTTCGAGCTGCTTCCACATTTCGATGTCCCGCTCGGCCGTCCAGATGCGCGGATCTTCGTAGCCGGTGGCCTCGTCATAGGCGCGCGACACGTCGAACGGCATGCAGTGGTCGAAGATGACCCAATCGGCATAGCGCGGTTTCATGAAATCGTAGGTTTCGCGATAGATGGTCTTGAGGTCCTTGCCGTCTGCGACACCGCTGTTGACGCAGGAATAGAGGTCGGTCAGGAAGGCGCGGGTGCCGGCCAGTCCCTTGCGTACTTCCTCGGCCGACTGCAGTGAGGGGCCGCGTCCCGGCACCATCTTTTCGGCATTGAATTCGGCCAGCGTGTCCAGCGTGTGCGGCCATTCGCGGAAATAGCAATCGCCGGCGTACGGCGTGGATTGATATTCCACCAGGTCGCCGGCGAACAAGATGCGCTGTTCGGGCAGCCAGGCAATGGTGTCGCCCTTGGTATGGCCGCGACCCACCTGCAGGATATGGACTTCCAGGTTGCCCAGGTTGACCGTCATTTCGCCTTCGAAGGTGATGGTCGGCCAGGTCAGGCCGGGCGGGACGGATTCGACGTTGCGGAACAAGCGCGGGAAGCGGCCGATTTCACTCGCCTTGTCCTGTTCGCCGCGTTCGACGATGAGGTCGTACGTGTCGCGGCTGGCGATGATTTCTTGCGCGTTATAGGCCGAGGCGCCGAGCACACGTACCGCGTGGTAGTGCGACAGCAGGATGTATTTGATGGGTTTGTCGGTAACTTCCCGCACGCGCCGGATGACGTCTTGCGCCATGACGGGCGTGGCTTGGGTGTCGATGACCATGACGGCGTCGTCGCCCACGATGATGCCGGTGTTGGGGTCGCCTTCGGCGGTGTAGGCGTAGGCGTTGTCGGACAATTTGTCGAATGAAACGACCTTGTCCTCAAGATCGGCGTGAGATGCAAATTGCTTCGTCATGGCGTGGACTCTCCTTTATAGATACGAAAATGTACTTCAATGTTCGCTAATGTGCAATGTGTTTGTTATAAACGAACGGCTATCGGCGCTGGCAGCGAGGACAGAAATAGGTGGCGCGCTGTCGCTGGACGATGCGCCGGATGGGCGTCTGGCACGTTCGGCAGGGCTGGCCGGCCTTCTCGTAGACGGCTGAATAGATGTCGAAGTAGGCGCCGGGCTGGCCGGTTGCGTTTACATAGTCGCGCAGGGTGCTGCCGCCCGACGTCAAGGCTTCTTCGAGGGTGATGCGAATGGCCTCGGCCAGGGCGTGACAGCGCGGTCGGGACAGCGAGTGCGCTGCGATGCGCGGATCGATGCCCGCCCGGAACAATGATTCGGACGCATAGATATTGCCCACGCCGACGACGATGTGTCCGGCCAGCAGTGCCTGCTTGATGGCCTGTTTTTTCCCGCGCAGGCTCGCATACAGGTAGTCGCCGGTGAACGTGTCACTCAAGGGCTCGACGCCCAGCTTGGCCAGCAGGGGATGTGCGGCCACGGGGCCGTCCGCGGCGGGATGCCACAAGACCGCCCCGAAGCGTCGCGGGTCGTGAAGCAGGAATCGTGCGTGATCGAACAGCCATTCGGCATGGTCGTGCTTGCGCCGGGGTTCGTCGAGCGGGGCGCTGCGCAGCGATCCCGACATGCCCAGGTGGACGATCTGTGTGCCTTGTCGGAAATTGATCAGCAGGTATTTGCCGCGGCGTTCACAGTCGATGACTTCCGTTCCGTTTACGGCGTCGGCCAACGTCGCGGGTATGGGCCAGCGCATGCGCGGTTCATGCACGATAAACTGCCTGAGCGTGTGCCCCGGCATAATCGTCGCAATTCCGCGACGCGTCGTTTCGACTTCTGGCAGTTCAGGCATAACGGGGTGCTAACATCATCCAATGTGAATATGTAATTTTGCCATCTGATGCTTGTTCCGGGCGCAGCGGCGATGGTCCTCTTGAATGAAACTTTCGATTTCCCTGTTCCTGGCCGCACTTGCACCTGTTCTTGTGGCCTGGCCGCGGCCTGGTCATGCTGCCGCCGACAAGGCGCGCGAACAGGTCGAGCTCATCCGGCTGCGTCCGGGCGAACTTCCCGCCGTCAAGCTTACTGCCGATATCCTCTATCGGGTGCTGGCAGCTGAACTCGCGGCCTCGCGCGGGCAATTCGATATGGCCAGCGAAACACTGTTCGACCTGGCTCGCGAAACCTCCGATCCGCGCCTCGCCAAACGTGCATTTCAGTTTGCGCTGTCCGGACGCGACATGGTGAAGGCGCTCAGGGCGGCACGCCAGTGGGCCCTGCTGTCGCCCAACGATCCGGAAGCCGTCGCGTCGTCCCTGGCGCTGGCCGCCTCCAATGGCCAGACTTCAGGTCTGGCGTCGGCGTTGTGGACCCGGATAGAAAAGGCCGACAACAAAGAGCAGGCCATCGTCCAGGCATCGGCGATCATCAGCAAGCTGAATGACAAGCGCGTTGCGCTGGATGTGCTTGAAAAGGCCTTGCATCCTTCCGTGCGTTCGCTGCCGGTGGCGCATCTGGCGCTGGCCGACGCCGCATGGGCCGCCGACGACCCGACCCGGGCGCTGTCCGAAGCGAAGGCCGCGCAAAAACTGGAGCCTGACTCGGATGCGGCGGCGCAGCGCATTCTGGAGTATGGCCTGAAGGTGGATCCTGTCGCCGCCATACGCGAGACGCGCACCTTTCTGGACAAGCATCCCGGCAGCCGCAAATTGCAGCTCATGTTTGTGAACCGGCTGGTGGACCGCCACGAATTCGATGCCGCCCTCGCGCAGGTCAACGCCATGCGGCGCAGTGCACCCGAGGACTTCGATCTTCTGTACACCGAGGCCGAGGTCAATGTGCGCGCCGAGCGCTATGACAAGGCGCAGGCGCTGCTCCGCGAATATATCAATGTGCAGACGCAGCGGCGTCAATCCATCGACGACCGGGCCAGCAATGCCGGTTCCGATGCGTCCGATGCGCGCCTTCTGCTCGTACAGATCGCCGAAAAGCAAAATCGCCTGAATGACGCCATTGCGCAGTTGGATCTGATCGACGATCCCTCGTTGCGCTTCCAGGCACAGATCCACAAGGCCGTGCTGCAAGCGCGATTGGGCGATCTTGCCCGGGCCCGCCGCACGATCGAGGTGCTGAAGCCTCAGGACACGCACGAGCGATCCGTCGCCGCGCTGACGCTGGCCTCCATCTATCGCGAGGCCGGTCGCACCGATGAGGCGGTCGACATCCTCGTCAAGGCCGACAAGGACAATCCTAATTCGGCCGAGATCAAATACGACTTGGCCATGCTCTACGAGCGCCAGGGCAAGATGCCCGAGTTCGAGGCACTCATGCGGCGCGTGATCGATCTTGATCCCAACAATGCCAATGCCTATAACTCGCTGGGCTACACCTATGCCGACCAGAACCGCCGGCTGGACGAGGCGGAGGACTTGCTGGAAAGGGCGCTGGAGCTCGACCCCAACAATCCGTACATTCTGGACAGCGTGGGCTGGTATCTCTTTCGCACCGGCGACTACGAGGCGGCCATCGAATACCTGCAACGGTCCTTCGAGCAACTGCCCACGGCGGACGTTGCCGCCCACTTGGGCGAAGTGCTGTGGATCAACAAGCGCAACGAAGACGCGCTGCGTGTCTGGAAGATCGGGCTCGAGAAAGAGCCCCAGAACGAGACACTCAAGAAGACGCTGAAGCGGCTGGGAGTGAAACTTCCATGAGGCGCGTCGTCGGGCACGATCCCGTTCGGCGGCGCTGGTTGCTGGCCGCCGCAGGCGGTCTCGTGTTGGGCGGGTGCGCTGCACCGCCCCGCATCGGTGTGGGCCCGGCAGGGCAGGCATTCGAGCGCACCGGACGTTTTGCCGTCAGTGTCAATTACTTTGGCGGCCGTCAGGAGGCCGTGCAGGGCGGCTTCGCCTGGCATGACACGGCCCGCGTCCTGACGCTGGACCTGGCCAATCCTTTGGGCAGTACGCTGGCCCGCATTCGTGTCACGCCGGGGCGCGCCGTGCTGACACGCAGCGATGGATCGACCGAATCGGCGCCGCATCCCGACGCGCTGGTCGAGCAAGTGCTGGGGAGTCCGATACCCGTCGCCGGCTTGCGCGACTGGCTGCGCGGACGCAGCGGCGACGACCCGGTATCGGGCCTGGAAAGCGATGCCGAAGGACGGCCGACCGTCTTCGCGCAGCATGGCTGGCGCGTGCAATTGTCGCGTTACGACGCCCTGGGCCCGCGCCTGCTGCAGATGAATCGCAACGACGCCAACAGGACGCTCAGTGTCCGGCTCGTCGTGGACGCCTGACAAGGCGGCAGCATGCTGTACGACGTGCCTGCGCCGGCCAAAATCAATTTGTTCCTGCACGTGACGGGGCGTCGCGATGATGGCTACCACCTTCTGGAGACAGTGTTCCGCTTCGTCGACCTCTGCGATACCTTGAGCTTCGACGCGCGCAGCGATGGACGCATCGTGCGAGAAGGCCCCGCGATGGCCGGCCTGGCCCCCGAGGATGACCTGGTGGTTCGCGCTGCCCGGGCCTTGCAGCGGGCCACCGGCACATCGCTGGGCGCGCACATCTCCTACACGAAACGCATTCCATCGGGCGGGGGGCTGGGGGGCGGCTCCAGCGATGCGGCGACGACGCTCATTGCGCTGAACCGCTTGTGGGGCACGGGGCTGGGCCGCGACGCGCTCATGGCGCTGGCACGGCCGCTCGGCGCCGACGTGCCCGTGTTCATCTATGGCCAGCCGGCCTTTGCGCGTGGCATCGGCGATGAGTTCGAAGCAGTGCAACTGCCGGAGCGTGCCTACCTTGTTGTACAGCCGACGCAAAATGTACCGACTTCTGCGGTTTTTTCGTCGCCCGATTTGACAAGAAATTCCCCTTGCGTCAAAATGCCTGTCTTTGCTGATTGGCAAGAAATCAACGCACCGGATGACGGGCTTTTTAAAGACGGGATGTTCGGGCGCAATGATCTTTCGCCAGTTGTTTTTGCCGCGTATCCGCGTGTTGGACAAGCCCATGAATGGCTTACCCAGCAAGGGCTCACGGCAAGAATGAGCGGTTCGGGTTCATGCCTTTTTGTTGAATTTGTAACGCTACAGCAGGCGGTCAAGCACCGGCAGGAATTTATCAGTAAAATACCGAGTCGTGAAAACGACGACGCAGCGGTCATTCGGAATGTATGGGCTTGCCCCGGGCTTTTGGATCATCCGCTACGGCACTGGATTAGCAGTTGAATTGGGGAATCGCCAAGCTGGTTAAGGCACTGGATTTTGATTCCAGCATGCGAAGGTTCGAATCCTTCTTCCCCAGCCATTTTCAAGCCATGCAGGCTTGCAGTTAACACAAAGCTGTTGAGTCGGCCCCAAACGGCGGTGCTGGTCAACAGCTTTGTCGTTTAACGCTACGCAGATCTCTACCCTCCGCCATGACACACGAAAGATTCATGATTTTTACCGGCACAGCCAACACGCGTTTGGCCGTCGATGTCGCAAATCACCTTGACATGTCGCTGGGGAAAATGACGGTGGGCCGATTCTCGGACGGCGAAGTCATGGTCGAGATCAACGAGAACGTGCGTGGCAAAGACGTATTCGTCCTGCAGCCTACATGCGCGCCGACCAACGACAACCTGATGGAAATCATGGTGATGGTCGATGCGCTGCGCCGTGCATCGGCAGGAAAAATCACCGCCGCCATTCCTTACTTCGGTTATGCGCGCCAGGACCGCCGCCCGCGTTCGGCGCGCGTGTCGATATCGGCCAAGGTCGTCGCCAACATGCTGCAAGTCGTGGGCGTGGACCGTGTCATGACCATGGACTTGCATGCCGACCAGATTCAAGGCTTTTTCGACATCCCTGTCGACAACGTCTACGCCGGCCCCATATTGCTCGGCGACATCTGGCGGCGTAATTATCAGGATCTGGTCGTGGTGTCGCCCGACATCGGCGGCGTGGTTCGTGCACGGGCCCTGGCCAAGCAGCTCGAGGCCGACCTGGCCATTATCGACAAGCGGCGGCCGCGGGCGAATGTGTCCGAAGTCATGAACATCATCGGCGAGGTCGATGGCCGCACCTGCATCATCATGGACGACATGGTGGACACCGCCGGCACGCTGTGCAAGGCGGCGACGGCGCTGAAGGAGCGCGGCGCGGTCACGGTCTATGCCTATTGCACGCACCCGGTGCTTTCCGGCGGCGCGGTGCAGCGCATCCTCGAGTCCGAGCTGGACGAACTGGTGGTCACCGACACCATTCCGCTGTCCGAGGAAGCCCGCAACTGCCGCAAGATACGCCAATTGTCCTGTGCGTCGCTGCTGGGCGAAACCATATTGCGCATTTCAAACGCCGAATCGGTCAGTTCTCTGTTCGTCGATTAACCTATACCGTTGTCCGCTGGTCGCGGCGGGCAACTGTTCTTCGTAGCGCTTGCAAGGCTACGTTCACCAACAGGGCATCAAGTCCCAGCTTTTGGAGTATTCCATGAAATTCAACGCCACTTCGCGTAGCGATAAGGGTACGAGTGCGAGCCGCCGCCTGCGCCACGCTGGCCGTGTACCCGCCATTGTGTACGGTGGTTCCGCCGAGCCGCTGAGCATCGAGCTCGATCACAACGAAATCTTCCACGCCCTGCGCAAAGAAGAATTCCACGCCTCCATCCTGAACATGGATCTGGACGGCAAGGGCCAGCAGGTATTGCTGCGCGCCGTCCAATGGCACCCGTACAAGCAGCAGGTGCTGCACGTGGATTTCCAGCGCGTCGACGCTGCGCAAGCCATCACCACCAAAGTGCCCCTGCACTTCATCAATGGCGATACGTCCCCCGCAGTCAAACTCAGCAGCGCGATCATCAGCCACGTCCAGACCGAGCTGGAAGTCACCTGCCTGCCCGCCAATCTGCCTCAGTTCATTGAAGTGGACCTGGGCGAACTGACCGCCGGCGCATCGCTGCACCTGTCCGAAGTAACCTTGCCCAAGGGCGTGACGGTTGCCGCGCACAGCGGCGATGCCGACCCCGTCCTGGCCTCCGCAGTCGTCAAGGCCGGCGCCGCCGCCGACGACGAGGGCGAAGCCGATGCAGGCACAGCAGCTCCGGCTGCCGAATAAGGCACTGCGTCTGGCAATATCCTGATGTCGTACTGATCAGGCTGCCGTTCGGCCAAAACCCCTGCTTGGCGCAAGCTGACAGGGGTTTTGTCTTTATGTGTTTTCTTCTTCCTGCGGGTTCTTGCATGACACCACCCATACGCCTGATCATCGGTCTGGGCAATCCCGGGCCGGAATACGAGGCTACCCGGCATAACGCCGGCTTCTGGCTGGCCGATCACCTTGCCGATGACCTGAACGCCAGCTTCACCCTGGAGAAGTCCTTTTCGGCGTGGGTGGCCAAGGCGCGTTTCGATGGCGAGGCCGTCATACTGGCCAAGCCCGCGACGTTCATGAATCGTTCGGGCCAGGCGGCGGGCGCGCTGCTGCGCTTCTACAAGCTTGTGCCCGAACAGGTGCTGGTCCTGCACGACGAGCTCGACCTGCTGCCAGGAAAGGTCAAGCTGAAGCAGGGCGGGGGCCATGCCGGGCACAACGGGCTTCGTGATATCCAGTCTGCGTTCTCGAGTCCCGAATTCTGGCGACTGCGCCTGGGCATTGGTCATCCTCGCACCCTGGGCCTGGCGCAGCAAGTGGCCGCTTTCGTGTTGAACCCGCCACGCAAGGAAGAGCTCAAGGAAA
>Ga0182739_1002028_pt1 | contig 19622 bp, 19 predicted proteins | sample eDN5th30CBELigBY_FD_128873 | JGI IMG/M metagenome (GOLD analysis project Ga0182739, IMG submission 128873) | Enriched backyard soil microbial communities from Emeryville, California, USA - eDNA 5th pass 30_C BE-Lig BY (version 2) (version 2) | ecosystem: Environmental > Terrestrial > Soil >...
AATCGGTCAAGCGCAGCCTTGCCACCAGCTTCGAGGAAGTCACACCATCGGAATCGGTAGAAGAATTCGTCAAGTTCGCTCGCAAAGAGGGCGATCAAGGACTCAGGTTAGCCAAGGAAAGCAGGGCCACGGCTAATTGAACGAAAAGCGGCTTTGCCGTCGCCCTGCTGTTTGAAAAGAATAACGTCAACTTACAGGAGATTTACCTTGGACGATTTAAACCAGGCGACTGCGGCCGCGACTTTGCTGGCACAACGCTTGTCCGGCCATCATCTCATCGATGGTGGTTTTCGAGCAGCACTCGACGGCCAGACCTTTCCCGTCATCAATCCCGCCACGGGCAAGCAGATCGGATATGCGGCCAACGGAACATCGGCCGATGTCGATCTGGCCGTCGCCGCCGCTGCGCGGGCACAGAAGGCTTGGGCCGCGACGTCGGCCCGCGAGCGCGGCAAGGCGCTCAACGAATGCGCACGCCGGCTGCGCGAGCACACCGAAGAGCTGGCGCAGCTTTTGTCCCTCGAAACCGGGAAGGCCATTCGCACCGAGAGCCGCGTCGAGGCCAACGTGCTTGCAGACTGTTTCTCGTTCTACGGCGGCCTCACCAGCGAGTTGAAGGGCGAAACCGTTCCGTTCGACCCCAAGATGCTGACCTTCACGCAACGAGAGCCCATCGGTGTCGTCGGCGCCATCATTCCGTGGAATGTGCCGCTCATGCTCATGGCGCTCAAGATCGCGCCGGCGTTGGCGGCGGGCAATACCGTGGTGGTCAAGTCCGCCGAAGAGGCGCCGCTTGCCACATTGCGGGTTCTAGAGATCATGAACGAAGTGCTTCCGGCGGGTGTGGCCAACATCCTGTCGGGCGACGGTCCGACTTGCGGCGCACCGCTGGTGGCTCACCCGAAGGTGGGCAAGGTCACCTTTACTGGATCCGTTGAAACGGGCAAGATCATCGCCCGCATGGCCGCCGACAAACTCATTCCCGTCACCCTGGAATTGGGCGGCAAAAGCCCCATGATCGTCATGGGTGACGCCGACCTGGACAAGGCCGTCGCAGGCGCCGTGTCGGGCATGCGCTTTACCCGTCAAGGCCAGAGCTGCACCGCGTCGTCCCGTATCTTCGTCCATGAGTCGCTGGTGGACGAGTTCGTGGCCAGGGTCAAGGAGAAAGTCAACGCCATGAAGATGGGGGATCCGCTCGACGAGTCGACGGATATCGGCACGATCATTTCTCCGGCGCAATTCGAGCGCGTCTGCTCCTATATCAGCATCGGTGAGCAATCCGACGGCGCGACGGCCCACAAGTTGTCCAGCATGCCGGCCGATACGGCACTGAAAGAGGGCTTGTTCGTTCAGCCGGTCCTGTTCACCGGTATCACCAACGACCACCGGCTCGCGCGTGAAGAAATCTTTGGCCCCGTCACATGCGTCATGTCCTTCAAGGACTATGACGAGGTCATAGAGCAGGCCAACAGTTCGGACTATGCCCTTGCCGCCACCATCTGGACGACCAACCTCAAGGTCGCCATGGACGCCACACAAAGGCTGCAGGCCGGATTCGTTCAGGTCAATCAGAACATCGTCGTACAACCGGGGTTGTCCTACGGTGGCATCAAGCAGTCCGGACTTGGAAAAGAAGCATCACTGGAGGCGATGCTCGAGCACTTCACTCATAAGAAAACCGTCATTATCAATTTGGCTTGAAGTAGCGTACTTACAATAATGGAGACAACACATGAAGAAAACCATCATGGCCATCGGCCTGGCGGCTTGCTTTTCCGCGCCCGCGTTCGCTCAGGGTGACGTATTCCGCATCGGCGTGCTGAACGATCAGTCGGGAACCTATTCCGACTTCGGCGGCGTGACGTCGGTTGTAGCGGCAAAGATGGCAGTGGAAGACTTCGGCGGCAAGGTGCTGGGGAAGCAGATTGAGGTCCTGTCCGCCGACCACCAGAACAAGACCGACATTGGCACCGCCACCGCGCGCAAATGGTTTGACGTCGACGGCGTAGAAGCCATCGCCGACCTGACCAATTCCGCGGTCGCGCTCGCCGTACAGGGCCTGGCCAAGGAGCGGGGCAAGATCACACTGGCTTCCGGGCCTTTTTCGACGAAGCTGACCAACGAAGCGTGCTCGCCCACTGGCTTCCACTGGACGTTCGATACCTATGCCTCATCGGTAGGTACGGCGCGCGGCGTGCTCGAACAAGGCGGTAAAGAATGGTTCATTCTGGCTGCCGACTATGCCTTTGGCCAGCAGATGGCGGCCGACCTGACGAAGACGGTCCAGGCCAACGGCGGCAAGGTGCTCGGCCAGGTCAATCATCCGTTGAATACGGCCGACTTTGCTTCCTTCCTGCTGCAGGCCCAATCGTCCAAGGCCAAGATCATCGGCCTGGCGAACGGCGGCACGGACACCGTGAACTCCATCAAGCAGGCAGCCGAGTTTGGCCTGGTGGATCAGGGCCAGAACCTGGTGGCCCTGGCAATGGTGATCAGTGATGTGCATGCCCTGGGGCTGGACAAGGCAAAGGGTTTGGTTGCGACGACGGCGTACTACTGGGATAGGGACGACGAAAGCCGTGCCTTTGCCAAGCGCTTCGAAGAAATCACCAAACGCAAGCCGGGGATGATCCAGGCCGGCGTGTATTCCTCTGTCATGCACTACTTGAAGGCGGTGAAGGCGGCGGGTACGGCGGATGGCAAGAAGGTGGCCGAGAAGATGCGTGAGATGCCCGTGAATGACTTCTTCACGAAGAACGGCAAGGTGCGCGTGGACGGGCGCATGGAGCATGACATGTTCCTGATCGAGGCGAAGAGGCCTGAAGAGTCCAAGGGTCCATGGGATTACTACAAGGTGCTCCGGACCATTCCGGCGGACCAAGTGACCATACCCTTGTCCGAAAGCCATTGCCCTCTGGTCAAGAAAAGCTAAATGGATGATGGGATCGCGGCAAGACGGGCTTGCCTTGTCTTGCCGCGATGCAAGGACTTACCTACAGGAGAGGCTTCATGGCCGTCATTGCATTTATAGGGTTGGGCAACATGGGTCAGCCCATGTCCAGGAATTTGTTGAAAGCAGGTCACACCGTGATCGGGTATGACCTCGTGAAGGAAAACTGTGATCGTCTGACTCAGGACGGTGGCCAGACTGCAGACTCGCTGGCGCAGGCGGTCGCATCCGCCGACATCGTCATGTCCATGGTGCCGACGGGCAAGCATGTGCGCGCGGTTTACGAAGGACCGGACGGCGTCATCCGGCATGCGCGGCCCGGTACGCTCCTGATCGACAGTTCGACCATCGATGTCGAAAGCTCGCGCGCTGTCAACGCGGCGGCCACTGCAGCCGGCTTCGTGATGGTCGATGCGCCCGTATCCGGCGCCGTGCCGGCCGCCGAAGCGGGAACACTGGTCTTCATGGTTGGAGGATCGGCCGATGGCTTCGAACAGGCCAAGCCTATCCTGGCATGCATGGGCTCTTCCGTCGTCCACGTGGGCGAGGCGGGCTGCGGGCAGGCCATGAAAATCTGCAACAACATGATGGCCGGCATGAGCATGGTCGCACTGAGCGAAGTGTTCACGCTGGCCGAGCGCCTGAACCTGGATTTTCAAAAGGTTCATGACGTCATCACCAAAGGCTCCGGCAATTGCTGGGCGTTGCAGGCTTATTGTCCCGTGCCCGGGCCCGTCCCGGCTTCGCCGGCAAACCGGGACTACGCGGCGGGATTCGCCATGGCGCTCATGCTCAAGGACATGAACCTGTCCCAAAGCGCGGCGGCCGCTGTCTCGGCGTCGACCCCTTTCGCCGCCAGTGCGGCCGCCCTGTATCAAAAGGCGGTGGACAGCGGCTATGCGGCCAAGGACTTCAGCTATATCTACAAGGTCGTCTCGGGCAGTGCTCCGCTAAGAAAGGCAGAAGGTCATGGTTAGAACCATACGGGTTCGCGAACCCGGCGGTGTCGATGTCCTGGAATCCGCCACTGTAGAGCTGGGCCAGCCCGCCGAAGGCGAGGTAGTCCTGCGGCAGACGGCCATTGGGGTGAACCTCATCGACACCTATCACCGCACCGCGACTGCGGGCCAATACGCCATCGCGCGACCGGCAGTACTAGGCGTCGAGGCTGCGGGCGTCATAGAGGCCTTGGGACCCGGCGTTACCCAGTTCAAGGTGGGTGACAGGGCCGCCTATTGGATGGTGATCGGTGCGTATGCCGAGAAACGCATCATTCCGGCCGCCAAGCTGGTCAAGCTGCCGGACTTCGTTTCCGACGAAACGGCGGCGGCAGGTTTGCTCAAGGGGGTAACGGCGCAGTATCTGCTTCACCGGATCTATCCCGTCAAGGACGGGGATACGGTCCTGGTCCATGCAGCGGCGGGCGGCGTCGGTCAGTTGCTGTGCCAGTGGGCCAGGCATCTGGGCGCCACCGTCATCGGCAGTGTTGGGTCGGCCGCAAAGAAACAGGCAGCGGCCGACGCGGGCTGCCATCACGTCATCGTTCATGACGGCGGGGATTTTTCCTCGCAGGTCAAGGAACTGAATGGCGGGCAAGGCGTCGATGTCGTCTACGATTCCATCGGCAGGGAAACCTTCGCGGCATCGTTGAACTGCCTCAGGCCCCTGGGCATGATGGTCAGTTTTGGCCAAGCCAGCGGCGCCATCCCGCCGATCGATATCAGCGTCCTCGCTCAAAAGGGCTCCGTCTTTCTCGCCAAGCCGACCCTGGCGACTTTCAGCCGCGAACGAAGCGATATCGAAAGCCTCGCGCAGGGCTTTTTCGAGGCCATCGGATCGGGCGCAATCCGGATCGATGTCAAGCATCGGGCGCGGCTCGAAGAGGTCGGCGCAATGCATTCCGCGCTTGAAGCCCGTCAGACAACTGGCCCCATCGTACTGACGCCCTAATCCTTTGTCGTGGCGGTCGGCAGGGCTTCGGAATATGGCAAAATGGGTCGTCCGGCCCGGCTTGCCCGCGCGGCCGCGGCGCCCCGATCCGCGCAACCCTTTTTTATTTTTCTGGAGAGCTCGTGACTTACCGTGCGCCAACTGAAGATATTCGCTTTGTCATCAAAGAACTTGCCGACCTGGACGGTGTGCTTGGCTTGCCCGGATTCGAGGAAATCTCCGAGGATCTGGTGGATGCCGTACTCGAGGAAAATGCCCGGTTCGTCGAACAGGCGATCGCGCCCCTAAATCAAAGCGGCGACCGCTCGCCGGCGCAGTGGAATGATGGCTCGGTCACGACGTCGCCTGGCTTCAAGGAGGCATTCGGCGAGTTCGCAAACGGAGGCTGGCAAGGTCTCCAGCACGACGCCCGATGGGGCGGGCAAGGCCTGCCCAAGCTCGTTGGCGCCCCGGCCAGCGAAAACATGAACGCGGCCAATCTGGCCTTCTCGCTGTGTCCGCTGTTGACGGATGGCGTCATCGAAGCGCTTGCCGCGGTCGGCACCGAGGCGCAGCAGGCGCGCTTCATCCCGGCCATGCTGGAAGGTCGCTGGACCGGCACGATGAATCTGACCGAGCCGCAAGCCGGCTCCGACCTCGCCCTGGTGGCGACCCGTGCCATGCCGCAGGATGATGGAACATACCGGCTTTTTGGCCAGAAGATCTTCATCACCTACGGCGAGCACGACCTGGCCGAAAATATCGTCCATCTGGTGCTGGCCCGTACTCCCGATGCCCCGAAAGGCGTCAAGGGGATATCGCTGTTCATCGTGCCCAAAGTGCTGGTCAATGACGATGGATCACTTGGCGCCCGCAACGACGTCTGGTGCGCTTCACTGGAGCACAAGCTGGGCATCCATGGCAGTCCCACGGCCGTCCTGCTGTATGGGTCCGACAAGGGCGAGGCGGGCGAGGGCGCCGTCGGATACCTTGTCGGCAAGGAAAACCGCGGTCTCGAATATATGTTCATCATGATGAACGCGGCCCGCTACGCGGTTGGCGTGCAGGGGATCGCCTTATCCGAAAGGGCGCTGCAACAGGCGTCGGCGTATGCGCAAGAACGCCTGCAAGGTCAGGCACTCGAAGGATCGGCGGGCCCGGTTCCGATTGCGAACCATCCCGATGTGCAGCGCATGCTGTGCACCATGCGCGGCCTGACGGAAGGCGCACGTGCGTTGGCCTATGTGGCTGCTGCGGCTTGCGACAAATCCCGTCATCATCCCGATGCGCAGGAAAGGGCGGCAAACAAGGCGCTGTACGAATACCTTGTGCCGGTCGTCAAAGGCTACGGCACCGAATCCTCTGTCGAGGTGGCGTCGCTGGGTGTGCAGGTGCACGGCGGCATGGGTTTCATCGAAGAAACAGGCGCGGCGCAATATTATCGCGATGCCCGCATCCTGCCCATCTATGAAGGCACGACGGCCATCCAGGCGAATGACTTCGTCGGCCGGAAGGTGCTTCGGGACGGCGGCGTGGTGGCGGCACGCCTGGCTGCCCAGATGCGCGAGACGGTGGGGTTGCTCGAACAGAGGGCGTCGGCCGGAGGGCCTCATGCCGAGGGCTTGGGTTTGATTGCGCGTCGGCTGGCTGCAGCCGTCGATGCCTACGAGCGGGCCAATGAGTTCGTCCTGGCGCATGCCAGAGAGACGCCGCGAGCCGTATTCCTGGGCAGTGTGCCCTTTCTGATGCTGGCCGGCGTGGTGCTGACCGGATGGCAGATGGCGCGCGCCGCCCTGGCGTCGGACGAACGTGCGCAGCAGAGCCCGGACGGCTTTCATGCCAGGAAACTGGCGACGAGCGTTTTTTACGCGGCCCATGTGCTGCCGAGGGCGGAATCACTGTCCGTTGCGGTGCTTGAAGGCGATATAGCGAGCCAGTATGCTGGCAATGCAGTCACTTCATAAGGTTATGCTTTTATCGTATTTCCTTTTGATGGCTTATGCTGCCAATATATAAGGCAGCTTGATTGCGGGCCTGCCGGCCCGCTTTCCTCCATCCACTTATCAAGAGAGAGAGCCACTATGACGACTTTGCGCCTGGGCGATACCGCCCCTGATTTCGAGCAGGATTCTTCTATCGGTAAAATCCGTTTCCATGAGTATCTGGGTGACAGCTGGGGGGTGCTCTTTTCCCACCCCGCCGATTTCACGCCCGTATGCACGACCGAGCTAGGCTATACCGCGATCGTGTCGGGCGAATTTGCGAAACGCAATGCCAAGGTCATCGCGGTTTCGGTCGACGATGCCGACTCGCACCGCAAGTGGATACAGGACATCAACGATACGCAGAATACGGAAGTGAATTATCCGATCCTGGCTGACCAGGACCGCAAGGTGTCGACCCTGTACGACATGATTCACCCGAACGCGAGCACGACGGCAACGGTGCGGTCGGTGTTCATCATCGACCCCAACAAGAAGATTCGGTTGACGCTGACCTATCCGGCCAGCACGGGCCGAAATTTCAATGAAATCCTTCGCGTGATCGATTCGTTGCAACTGGCGGACAGCCATAGCGTGGCTACGCCGGTGAACTGGGAAGACGGGGACGATGTGATCATCGTGCCGTCGATCCAGGATGAGGCAGTCCTGAAGGAGAAATTCCCGAAGGGCTACAAGGCTGTGCGTCCTTACTTGCGGATTACGCCGCAGCCGAATAAGTAATTTTTCGGCGTTGCGGGGTGGGGCGGCGGTGGACTTCTCGGGTCCCCGCCGCTTTTGTTTTGTGACCGCCGGTTTGGTGTCCTGGACGCTTGTCTGTGTCGCATTAACCGCTCTTTGTTTTCTTCGTTCTCGTCCTTTTCTGCTACGTCGTCTTTTTCTTGTCCCAGGCCGGTGATGGTCATGGGGGCTAGGCTAGACGCAAGCGGTCCCGCCCGTAGGGCGTGACTTCCCGCTCCGACGCGCCAGAGTGCGGCGAGTGCGAACTCCCAGGATGCAGAGCCCACTGGGCTCTGCATACCCGTCCTGCTCGAACAGCGCACCCTTGTACCCGCACTCCAGCCCGCCGGAGGGGCGCCTGCGAAAATCGCCCGGCCCCCATGACCACCATCGGCCTTCGGGATGAAGACCAGTGGGACGTCGCTGAGCTCACGTGGGGGGACGTAGCCCTGCCTCAGAGCGACTTAGCAGCCATGCGGAGGCAGACGACGGCCCGGCAAACCTTTCTATGCAATTCTGGATGGTCTTAGCGGGCAGGGGGCCTATCGGGCGGGCGATTTTCGAGCACGGCGGCCGGGCGGCACGAATCGCGGGGAAAAGGGGGCGCTGTCTGAGTAAAAATGGACAGCCTGAGCTGTCCATTGTGCGAGTTCGCCCCCGCCCCGATTCGGGGTGGCCGGACGCGGAGTCCCGGAACGGGACCGTGATCGTCTAGCCCGGCTGATAGGCCCCCTGCCCGCTATAGCGACCACATGCATGAAGAAGCGAGCCTGTGGAGCGGCTGATAGAACTCCGGCGCACGCATCCCGCATACTCGGTAGCAGCAGCTTGTCTCCACCTTGGTCAGCGCACTCCATGCCCTCCGGCACTTCAGTCGGTCCGTCAGCCAACGCCCACCACCCACCGTGGCGAATTTGTCACGCATAACTAAATTAATGCTTGCAAACCGCACTGTGTTTTTATACAGTTCACTTAGCTTCACTGTGTTTATAACCAGTAGTTCACGTCGCACACTCAGTTACCGGCGCACCGAACGCAAGCGTAGTCACTGCGGCAACCCTTTATGCGAGACAACCATGAAAACATACAATACTCCCGACGCACCCTCAAAGTGGCCTTTCCCCGCTCGCCGCAAACCCGGAAAGCGCCCCACGCTTACGCGGGGCGCCATGGTGGTGGATGTCTGTCTCGTCGCTGTCTGGGGCGCCACCATCCCTGGGCTTATGTGGCTGGGCGTAGCGGGCGGCTTTTAAAAAGGGCCAAGGCCTTGTATAATGTTTGGCTTTGCTAACTCATCCTCTGACGGGCATGCGGCAACCAATACGGATAGCCGCAAAAATACCTTAAGCGACTGCCCCGCATCATGATGAAATCTGGAGTCTTACCGTGAACCTCATAGAGCTTCTTGAACAAGAAGAAATCGCCCGCCTTACGGGTGGCGAACCCAAGCCCACATTTGGCCCCGGCGATACCGTCGTCGTCAATGTGAACGTTGTCGAAGGTGCACGCAAGCGTGTTCAGGCCTACGAAGGCGTTGTCATTGCCAAGCGCAATCGCGGTCTGAATTCCTCGTTTATCGTCCGCAAGATTTCATCCGGCGAAGCCATCGAACGTACGTTCCAACTGTACTCGCCGCAAATCGCCAGTATCGAAGTGAAACGTCGCGGCGATGTACGCCGTGCTAAACTTTATTACTTGCGTAGCCGTTCGGGTAAAGCCGCGCGTATCAAGGAAAAGCTGGTTCGTAGGTCGGTCAAGAAGGCAGCGGCGTAAGCATCTGCAGTCCCGATCCAACCAACAAAGGCACCCGGCGGGTGCCTTTGTTTTATGAATTGTATGTCTCAAAGCACAATACCTTCTCGGCGCAGACGTGTTGTTGTCGTCCCGGGGTTTGACCCCCAGGTCCAACCTGTCGTTGAAAACGAGGTATTGCGTCCCCTGGCTGATTCCAGTCTGGATCCTGCTTTCATTTGTGAAGCGTTCCAGGGCCACGTCACGTGGGCGGTCGAGCCCGTTTTCACTTCGTCGTTCCAAGTCGAGTGCGTGGATTATGCCGGCGTTATTCCCGCTGCCGTGCTGTTCCCGTTGATTCCACGTCCGTCCGGCGTGCACGTGCTGTTCACGCGGCGTGCCTCGCATCTGTATGACCATGCCGGACAAATCAGTTTCCCGGGTGGCCGTATCGAACCGACAGATCGGGACGCTGTTGCCGCGGCACTGCGCGAGACTTTCGAAGAAACGGGTATAGCGCCCGAGTTCATTCAGCTTATTGGCACTCAACCCAGCTTTCTGACTTCTACCCGCTTCACAATGAAGCCGGTTATCGGGCTGCTGCGGCCGGGTTTCACCGTCAAGCCGGACATCACCGAGGTGGCCGAGGTCTTTGAAGTCCCGCTCAGTATCTTGATGGATCCGCGGCAGCACAAGCTGCACAAGGCCCAGTTGCCGAACGGCGGACACCGCTACTATTTCTCGGTGTCGTGGGGGCCCTATTTCATTTGGGGCGCCACCGCCGCGCTCATCCGCAATTTCTATCATTACCTGGCTGCCGCCGAAACAACGCTGAAACGTGATTGATCGACGCCTGGCGGATTGCCCGCCGCGATCGTCGGCATCGCGAGGCCGTCCTGCTCAGTAGCGGCCTTGCGCTTCGTTCTCCGCCAGTATGCGCTTGTACAGGTCGTGCCGTTCCTGTGCAATTTCGCCGCGTTCCAGGGCAGCCAGCACGCCGCAGCCCGGCTCATGCCGATGGGTGCAGTTATAGAACCTGCAGTGAGCGATGCCGTCGGCAAACTCGGGAAAGCCGCGTTCGATGTCGGTGGCGGTCAAGTGATAGAGGCCGAAGGCCTGAAAGCCCGGGGAGTCGATGATGTCTCCGGTCTGTTGCGGCAGGTGGTACAGCCGCGTGCTTGTCGTCGTGTGCTTGCCCGCCCCAAGAGCCTGTGAGTGTTCCTGGGTATGTGCGCCGGCTTCGGGCACGAGTGCGTTCAGGATGGTGGACTTGCCCATGCCGCTTTGGCCGAGCAGCAGGCTGCAGCGATCTTTCAGCAAGGGCAGAAGTGTAGAGCGCAGGGCTTCGGGGGCATAGGCGCTGAGTTCGATGATGCGTATGCCGGCCTTGGACAGTTTGTCGAGCCTTCCGCGCGCCTGACCCAGGCTTGCCTCGAGGTCGGCTTTGTTCAGCAGAATGATCGGTTCGATGTCGGCGCTGCGCGCGGCGACCAGCGCACGCCCCGTCAGGTCGTCGGAAAATAGCGGCTCGGGAGCGACGACAATCAGCAGCTGGTCGACGTTGGCCGCGAACTGCTTCACGCGCATGTCGTCCGAGCGGTAGAGCAGGTTGCGGCGCTCGAGGATGCGATCGATGGAGCCTTCGTCCTTGCCCTGCGGACTGATGATGACATGATCGCCGACCGCCGCACCGGCTTTTTTCCCGCGCGGAAAGCATTTGCGCACGCTGCCGTCGGGCATTTCCACCGTGTAATGACGTCCGTGGGCCGCGATGATGCGGCCTTGCAGGACGGAGGCGCTACCCATGCTTGAGGTTTTGTATGCGTATCACGGCGGGCGGGTGACTGTCGTAAAACGCAGAGTGTACTGGATCGGGGGTCAGTGTGGCGGCGTTGTCGTCGTACAGTTTGACGAGCGCGGACACGAGGGTGTCGGGCGAGCATTGCCGTGCCGCATAGCGGTCTGCTTCGAACTCGTCACGCCGGGAGAACCAGCTTGCCAGAGGGGTGGCCCAGAATGTGAAGACCGGCATGGCCAGGAAGAACAGGATGAGCGCGAGCGCGTCGTTGGGGCGCCCTAATTGCGGCACTACGCCCAGGCCCGTGTAGAACCACACTTGCTGCGAAAGCCAGCCCAGAAGAAGAAAGAAAACGAGCGCAAGGAAAAAGCTGATGACCATGCGTTTGATGATGTGCTTGTGCTTGAAGTGACCCAGTTCGTGAGCCAGTACGGCTTCCAGTTCGTCGACGTTCAGGCGCGAGAGCAGCGTGTCGAAAAACACGATGCGGCGCGCCTTGCCGAAGCCGGTGAAATAGGCATTGCCATGTGCCGAACGCTTCGAACCGTCCATGACGAAGAGTCCGCTCAATGAAAATCCGCAGCGCTTTGCCAGCCCCTGTATGCGCGACGAGATCTCGGCGTTGTCCAGTGGCGTGAACTTGTTGAACACCGGCGCAATGACGGTGGGGAACAGCCACAGGATAAGGAAGTTGAAGGCTACCCAGATGCCCCAGGCATACCACACCCAATCCGGGCCGGCGTTGCCCATGATCCAGAGGACGCTGGCGGTGAGCGGTATACCGAAGAGCAGCGTAAGCAGCAGGGCTTTCACGCAGTCGACAATGAAAAGCCGAGGCGTGACGCGGTTGAAGCCGAAGCGGGCTTCGATCCGGAATTTGCTCCATGCGGAGAAGGGGAGGCCTACGACGCCGAGCAGCGCCAGCACCACGAAGATCAGTGCCAGTTGGCGCAGCATTTCGGAATCAAACAGGTAACCCAACTGCGTATCGAGGAACTGGAGCCCGCCCAGCAGAGTCAGTCCGACGAGCACAGCGGCTTCGGTGACACGCTCGACCATGGAGAACTTCATTTTTGCGGTGGTGTAGTCCGCGGCCCGCTGGTGGCTGTAGAGCCCTATGCGTTCAGAGAACTCCGACGGGATCTCCGCACGGTGCCTTTGTACATGGCGAATCTGGCGTGAAGCAAGCCATAGCCTTAGCGCGACATCGGTTAGCAGAAACGCAATAAACAGCAAAGTAAACATAGAAACCGGTCGTGTGCGAAAATCGGTGTTTTAAGGAAGGATTATATGGCGGTGAATGACCAGAGGTTGGTATGGCTCGACATGGAAATGACCGGCCTCGACCCCGAAAAAGAACGCATTATCGAAGTGGCGGTGGTGGTGACGGAAGCCGACCTGACTTTCGTGGCTGAAGGGCCAGTATTGGTTATACACCAGAGTGACGCGCTGTTGGATGCCATGGATAAATGGAACCAGTCCACCCACTCAAAAAGTGGCCTGATCGACAAGGTCAAGGCGTCGACCCTGACCGAGGAACAGGCCGAAGAACAGTTGCTGGCATTCCTGAGCCAGTACGTGCCGGCAGGGAAGTCGCCCATGTGCGGCAACACGATCGGCCAGGACCGCCGGTTCATGGTCAAGTACATGCCCAGGCTTGAAGAGTTTTTCCACTATCGCAACCTCGACGTCAGCACCCTGAAGGAACTGTCCCTGCGTTGGAAGCCGGAAGTCTATAAAAGTTTCGTCAAGCAAAGCCGCCATGAAGCGCTGGCCGACATCTACGAGTCGATCGAAGAGCTGAAGCACTATCGCGAGCACTTCATCAAGCTTTGATCGTCCCGACGCCTTACGCTGCCGCCTGCGCGGCCGACTGGCCAGGGCGGCCTCCGAAGCGTGTCAGCACGTAGGGTTTAAGCGGCTGGTAGCGCGCGGGATCCCGGCCCAGCAACTCGTCCAGATGGACCTCGGCCGCATCGAACACCCTCCAGTAAAGCCGGCCGCACAGATCGCGCGCCGACAGGCCCGGCCAGTCCTTCGGGAGCATCTGGTGCGGAAGCTGGGGATCGTGCAACACGATGCGCCGCCATGCGTGCAGGGTGAGCGCCCGGAGGGCGAAAGCCTGTGACGGCCGCAACGCGGGGCCAATGGCTTCGAGCATGGGACCGAATACAGTCGAAAACTCGCGATACTGTTGGGCGACGCCTTCAAGGTCCCAGCATTGGGATATCAGGCTGCTGATCATCATGCCGTTCTTGCTGTTGCGTTCGTACGCACCCAAGATCAGCGCCTTGTTATTCAGCTGAAGCTTGTCGAGCACCTTGCGGGCGGTCTTGGTATGGTCGCGCGGCAGGGCGAATATGCCGGGCGCGATCGCGCCGAAGCCGGCCCAGATGAGTTCGCGCCGCACCGCGCTGCGCTGGCTCAAGCTGCCGTTGCCGAAGCGGGGCAAGATCACGAGAGTCCAGTCCTCGTCCCAGTGCGCACCGGTGCCGACGTAAATGCGGCCCGATGCTTCGCGTGTCAATTCGCGACCCTGATCGCTGAGGCGATACAAGCTGCGGCGGCCGTGCCGCTCGGACTGCAGCCAATCTTGCGCGACCAGGCGGAATACGCTGGTGCGCAGCAGCCGTTCATTGATGCCCAGGGGAGTGACGAGTTCGATCAGGTCGCTGAGCCAGATATTGCCGCCATGCGGTTCGATGGCGTCCCCGAGCAGCGTCACGCACAAAGATTTGGCCCGAGGCGGATCGCGCTCCACCAGCGTGTGTATCAGGCGTTGTAGCGGGTTTTGAACGTCGTTCATGTGTCACTTTTCCAGAAGACCTGCGCCATATTAGTCGAAGCCCTTTACCTTCATTTGATACTAAAATTTGATTGACATCAATATTTTTGTATTAAATAATGGCGGATCAAGTCTTATTTGAAGCTGCAACGGAAAGCACAGGAGGCCGTCATGTACGCTCAGTTAGTCGAAACCGGTGTCAAAAGCGTTCGCTCTGTCGACCAGCTGACGGGGCCTGAAAAGGAATTCCAGCAGCGCATCGACGAGGGCATACGCATCGAAGCCAAGGATTGGATGCCGGAGGCCTATCGAAAGACGCTGGTACGCCAGATTTCACAGCATGCCCATTCAGAGATTGTCGGCATGCTCCCCGAAGGGAACTGGATCACACGGGCCCCGACCCTGCGCCGCAAGGCCATCTTGCTGGCGAAGGTACAGGACGAAGCGGGCCATGGCCTGTACCTGTACAGCGCTGCCGAAACCCTGGGCGTGTCGCGCGATGACCTGGTCGACGACCTGCATAGTGGCAAGGCCAAGTATTCCAGTATCTTCAACTATCCCACGCTGACCTGGGCCGATATCGGCATGATCGGGTGGCTGGTCGACGGGTCCGCCATCATCAACCAGATTCCGCTGTGCCGGTGCTCCTATGGGCCGTATGCGCGCGCCATGGTGCGAGTCTGCAAGGAAGAATCCTTCCATCAGCGCCAGGGCTACGACCTCCTCATCCAGATGTGCCTGCATGGCACCCAGGAACAGAAGGACATGGCCCAGGAAGCCTTCAATCGCTGGTGGTGGCCGGCCTTGATGATGTTCGGGCCGTCGGATGCCGATTCGCCCAATAGCGCGCAATCCATGCAGTGGCGCATCAAGCTGTTCTCCAACGACGAACTCCGCCAGAAGATGGTCGACCAGACCGTTCCCCAGGCGGAATACCTGGGCCTGAAGGTGCCCGATCCGGATCTGAAGTGGAACGAGGAGCGCGGCCATTACGACTTCGGTGAAATCGACTGGGACGAGTTCTATGCCGTCATCAAGGGTAACGGTCCGTGCAACCGCGAACGGCTGAAGGCCCGTGTCAGTGCGCACGAGAACGGCGCATGGGTGCGCGACGCCTTCTCGGCGTACGCCGAGAAACAGGCGCGCAAGAAAGCGGCCGCCTGAATTTTACGAGGAGTTCACTATGAGCCAAAACGGATGGCCTCTCTGGGAAGTATTCATCCGGAGCCAGCACGGCCTGGCCCACAAGCATGTGGGGAGCCTGCATGCTTCGGACGCCGAAATGGCGATCAACAATGCGCGCGACGTCTATACCCGTCGCAACGAAGGCCTGAGCATCTGGGTCGTCAAGGCTTCCGACATCGCGGCCAGCAGCCCGGGCGACAAGGAGCCGCTGTTCGAGCCGGCCAATAACAAGGTCTACCGTCACCCGACGTTTTTCCCGATGCCGGAAGAAGTCAAGCATATGTAGGAGGTCCTTGTGGATCAAGCCCTGTTTCAGTACCTGCTTCGCCTGAGCGACACCACGCTCATCCTGTCGCACCGGCTGTCGGAGTGGACGGGACACGGCCCGGCATTGGAAGAAGACCTTGCCATGACGAACGTGGCGCTCGACTTGCTGGGACAGGCGCGGCTCTGGCTCACGCTGGCGGGCGAAGTCGAAGGCAAGGACCGGGACGAGGACCAGCTCGCCTATTTGCGCGATGCGCCCGAATTCCGCAATTTCCTGCTCGTGGAGCGCGAAAACGGCCACTATGGCGACACCATCGTCCGTCAATTCTTCTTTGATGTGTGGCATTACTTCCTGCTCAAGGAACTCGCTGCCTCGAGCGATCAGCGCATCGCCGCGATTGCCGAGAAGTCGCTGAAGGAAGTCACTTACCACGTTCGGCGCTCTTCCGACATCGTCGTCCGGCTCGGCGATGGCACCGATGAGAGCCATGCCCGCATGCAGGATGCCGTGAACGATGCCTGGCGCTTTACCGGCGAGCTGTTCGCCGACGACGACATCACGCGCGAGATGGCGCAGCGGGGCGTCGCGCCCTTGCATGCCCAATTGTGGGATTCCTGGTCCGGCCACGTAAGCAGTGTGCTGGGCGAGGCGACGCTTGCTATGCCTGCCGAGTCCGATGCCCAGCACGCCGCCTATCGAGGCGGCATTACTGGCCGTCATACCGAAGCGCTTGGCTACATCCTGGCCGAGATGCAACATTTGCAACGCAGCTATCCGGGGGCCGTATGGTAACCGTCAGCGTTGAACAGGTGTCCGCCGCCGACGTCCTTCAATGGTTGCAGAAAGTGCCGGATCCCGAAATCCCCGTCCTGTCGATCGTGGACCTGGGACTGGTGCGGGATGTCGCGTGGGACGATCGCACCTGTGTGGTCACGATCACGCCGACCTACTCGGGCTGTCCGGCCATGCGGGAAATCAGGGACGACATACAGGGTGTGCTGCAAGCGCATGGCGTCGACGACGTACGGATTGAAACGCGCCTGTCTCCGGCCTGGACCACGGACTGGATGTCCGAGAAAGGCCGTGAGGCATTGAAGGGTTATGGCATTGCGCCCCCGGGGCAGAAAGCCATCGATATTTCCGGCATCACGCGCCACAGCGGTGAAGTCGCCGTGCCCTGTCCGCTGTGCGGTTCATCCCGCACCCGCCTGATCAGCCACTTCGGTTCGACCTCCTGTAAAGCGCTTTATCGCTGCAACCATTGTGGCGAGCCCTTCGACTACTTTAAGGCGCACTAGCTTCATGAATCAGTTCTATCCATTGAAAGTCGCATCGGTTGCGAAGAATACGCGTGATGCTGTCGTCGTGACGTTTGATGTTCCGGACGACCTCCATGACAAGTTTGCTTTCAGGCCGGGGCAGTACCTGACCTTGCGCACTCGTGTCGACGGTGAAGAGCTTCGGCGCTCTTATTCGATCTGTGCCGCGCCCAGCGACCGGCAGTTGCGGGTCGCGATCAAGCGCCTGAATGATGGCGCCTTTTCCAGTTGGGCCAACCAGCATCTCGAACCGGGCGAATCGCTGGACGTCATGCCGCCCGACGGCCACTTCACGGTCGACTTTGCGGCTGAGCACGCCCGCCACTATGTTGCCTTTGCCGTCGGCAGCGGCATTACCCCCATCCTGTCGCTCGTCAAGGCCGCGCTGGACATCGAACCGGGCAGCAGCTTCACGCTATTCTTCGGTAACCGCGCTTCGTCGGCTGTGTTGTTCCGCGAAGAAATCGAAGACCTGAAGAACCGCTACATGGAGCGCTTCTCGCTGGTCTATATCATGAGCCGCGAGCACCAGGACATTGATCTGTTCAATGGCCGGCTCGATGGCGCGAAGGCGGAACAGTTGCTCACGCTCTGGCTGGATCCCGCGCAGATCGACTACGCCTTTGTATGCGGACCGCAAGACATGACCGAATCGGTCATCGAGGCGCTGCAGGGCAAGGGCTTGCAGAAGTCACAGATCAAGTTCGAACTCTTCGGTTCACCCAAGGGGCCTCGGGCGCTGCGCACCGGCCATGATGCGCGAAAGGCGCCCGGCAAGGAACAGTGCGACGTGACGGTGGTCCAGGATGGCATCACACGCAATTTCACGATCGACAAGAACAAGGACAGTGTCCTGGACTCGGCGCTCGCGCAGGGCATCGAGTTGCCGTATTCCTGCAAGGGAGGCGTCTGTTCGACATGCCGGTGCAAAGTCATCGAAGGCGAGGTCGACATGGATGCCAACTTTGCGCTGGAAGACTACGAAGTGGCGCGAGGCTTCATCCTCAGTTGTCAGAGTTTCCCGGTGACCGACAAGCTCGTCATCGACTTCGACCAGGAAACCTGAGCGCCTTTTTCCGGCGGCCGCCGCGCTCACGCGGCGGCCGCCGTTATAACATTGACGGTTGCGCAAGCCAGCCGTCCAAAAGGAGTGATTACTGTGTCCACCGATTTCTTTACGCAGCATCGGGACGTCCTCGATCAAGCCCTCGAAGCCATTGCCACCCGTGGCTACTGGAGCCCCTTCCCCGAGTCGGCGAGTCCACGCGTCTATGGCGAAACGGCCAACGATGAAGGCCGCGCGGCGTTCGACGCCTATCAGGGCAAGGATTTCCCGCTGGCGCTCGACGGCGCGACGGGAACCGTCAACAGCGAGACCTCGCCCTACGGCTTCAAGCTGGACATCCGTTACCCCCGCGTTCCGGCTGATGCACTGATTGCCCAGTCCGAGAAGGCGCTGGATACGTGGCGCGAGGCGGGTCCAAAAACGTGGGTCGGTGTGTCGCTCGAGATTCTCAAGCGCTTGAACCAGCGCAGCTTCGAAATGGCCTACGCCGTCCAGCACACGACGGGGCAGGGTTTCATGATGGCCTTCCAGGCCGGTGGGCCGCATGCCCAGGATCGCGGCCTTGAAGCCGTCGCCTATGCCTGGCAGGAAATGGCGCGTATTCCGGGCCTGGCCGAATGGGAAAAGCCCCAGGGCAAGCATGACCCGATCAAGATGCAGAAGCACTTCACTGTCGTGCCGCGCGGCATCGGCCTCGTCATCGGCTGCTCGACCTTTCCCACCTGGAACGGCTACCCGGGGCTGTTCGCGAGCCTTGCCACCGGCAATACCATCATTGTGAAACCGCATCCTGGCGCGGTGCTGCCGCTGGCCATCACCGTCCAGATTGCGCGCGACGTCCTGAAAGAAGCCGGTCAGGATCCCAACGTCGTCCTGTTGGCCGCTCATGAATCCAGCGACGATACTGCCCAGAAACTCGCGCTGAATCCCGCCGTCAAGATCATCGATTTCACCGGCAGCAGTGCCAACGGCAACTGGCTCGAAGCCAATGCGCGCCAGGCGCAGGTCTACACCGAGAAGGCCGGCGTCAACCAGGTCATCATCGATTCCGTCGAAGACATCAAGAGTGTTGCCCGCAATCTGGCCTTTTCGTTTTCCCTGTACTCGGGCCAAATGTGTACCGCGCCGCAGAACGTCTACGTCCCGCGTGGCGGCATCTCGACCGGCGACGGTCATTTGTCCTTTGACGACGTGGCCGCCGCGCTCGCTCAGGCCGTCGACAAGCTGACCGCGGATCCGGCACGGGCGGTGGAGATCACCGGCGCGGTGCAGAACCAAGGCATCCTGGACCGCATCGAAGAGGCCAAGGGCCTGGGCCTGCCCGTGCTGTCCGACAGCCGCCCGCTGGCACATCCCCAATTCGCTGACGCACAGGTGCGCACGCCACTCATCCTGAAGGCCGATGCCGACAATGAGGCGATCCTGCGTGAATGGTTTGGTCCCATCGTGTTCGTGGTCGCCACCGATTCGACCGAAGAAAGCATCCGGTTGGCAGCCCGTACGGTCGTCCAGCATGGCGCCTTGTCGCTGTCGGCCTACACCGTGGACGACACGGTGGCTAAGGCCGTTCAGAAGGCCGCTGAGCGGGCAGGCGTATCCTTGTCGCTGAATCTGACGGGGGGTGTGTTCGTGAACCAGACTGCCGCGTTCAGCGACTTTCATGGAACGGGTGCCAACCCGGCCGCGAATGCTGCGCTGTCGGATTCGGCGTATGTGGCCAATCGCTTTCGCGTCGTACAAACACGCTGGCACGCCTGACCAGCCTCTACGGGGACATAATGAACTACGAAAGTATCGAATTCGAATCGCATGCCGGCGTCGCGCGCATCACGCTGAACCGGCCGGACAAGCTCAACAGCTTTACCGCC
>Ga0182739_1002030_pt1 | contig 19610 bp, 22 predicted proteins | sample eDN5th30CBELigBY_FD_128873 | JGI IMG/M metagenome (GOLD analysis project Ga0182739, IMG submission 128873) | Enriched backyard soil microbial communities from Emeryville, California, USA - eDNA 5th pass 30_C BE-Lig BY (version 2) (version 2) | ecosystem: Environmental > Terrestrial > Soil >...
GGAAAAGATGTCCGCCAGCGACCGGCGCAGGGCCGCCGCGCGCTCCGCGCCATAGGCCGCCTCGAAGCGCTGTTGCGCGTCCCTCCAGAGGCGGCGGGACTCCGCCAGCTTCGCGCGGCCCGTCTCGGTGAGTTCGACCCGGCGGCTGCGGCCGTCGAGCGGGTCGCGCATCATGCGCACATAGCCGTCGCGCTGCAGGGGCTTGAGGTTGTGGGCCAGCGCGGACCGGTCCAGCACCATGGCCCGCGCCAGGTCCGTCATGGAGGGCGAGCCGGCGCGCGCGATATGGACCAGGATGGAATGCTGCGAGACTTTCAGCCCGCACGGCGCCAGCACCGAGTCGTAGAGCTGCGACACGCGGCGCGTCGCCTTGCGCAACGCGGCGCCGTTGCAAATGAGCGGATCCGGGGGGACGGCGGCGCCTAGGGGCGGGGCATCGGACATGGCAGGCGGCATGGGTAAGTCTGCGGGTGAGGACATAACGCTACTGCCGGGGCGGTCCCGCGTCCAGTGCGTGATTTCCAGTGCGTGATTGACAGATATTGGCATATGCACGTAAATTTTATCAACCTTTTCCACAGGCCTGCCCCGTCCATGCCAGCGACTGCCCCGCCCCGCCCCGCCAATGCGCGCTTGCAGGCCATGCTTCACGCCCCCATCGCGCCCACGCTCGCGCGGCTGGCCTGGCCCAATATCCTGATGATGCTCGCGCAGTCCTCCACCGGCCTGATCGAGACCTGGTTCCTGGCGCGGCTGGGCACCCCCGTGCTGGCGGGCGTGGCGCTGGTGGTGCCGGTGCTGATGCTGATGCAGAACATGTCGCAGGGCGCGATGGGCGGCGGAATCTCCGCCGCCGTTGCGCGGGCCCTGGGCGGGGGCCGGCAGCTTGAAGCGGACCAGCTCGTGCTGCACGCTGTCGTGCTCAATGCGCTGCTGGGCATCGTCTTCTGCGTGCTGCTGCTGGCGTTCGGGCCGGCGCTGTACCGGGCGCTGGGCGCCGAGGGCGCGGCGCTCGACGCGGCGCTCGCCTATTCCAACGTCATCTTCGGCGGCATCGTCCTGATGTGGCTGATGAACGCGTTCGCCAGCGCCATTCGCGGCACGGGCAACATGCTGGTGCCCGGCGCGGTGATCTGCGGCGGCGCGCTGCTGCTGGTGCCGCTCTCGCCCTGCCTGATTTTCGGATGGGGGCCCTTCCCGGCCCTGGGGGTGGCGGGCGGCGGCTGGGCGCTGGTGATCTACTACGCCGTGGGCACGCTCATCCTGGGCGCGTACTGCGCCAGCGGACGCAATGCGGCGCGGCTGGTGTCCAGCAAGCTGCACGCGGGACTCATGCGCAGCATCCTGAGCGTGGGCGCGCTGGCCACCATCAACCCGCTGCTGACCAACGCGCTGGTGGCCCTGACCGCCGCGCTGGTGGGCGCCTATTCGGGCGAGGCCGCGCTGGCGGGCTACGGCGTCGCGGTGCGCCTGGAATATCTGCTGATGCCGATCGCCTTCGGCCTGGGCGCCCCGATGGTGGCGATGGTGGGGTCCAACATCGGCGCGGGCCAACCGGAGCGCGCCATGCGCATCGCCCTGACCGGCGGCGCGATGGCCTTCGTGCTGGCCGAGGCCATCGGGCTGGCGGCGGCGTTCTTTCCCGAAGCGTGGCTGCGCCTGTTCGGCGCGCAGGACCACATGCTGCAGGCCGGCGCGGACTACCTGCGCATCGTCGGTCCGGTGTATGGCTTTTTTGCGCTGGGCTTTTCGCTGTATTTCGCGTCGCAGGGCGCGGGGCGCCTGAAATGGCCGCTCACCGCGGGATTTCTGCGCCTGCTCGTCGGCATCGGCGGGGGCGGCATCGCGCTGCACCTGACCGGATCGCTGACGGTGTTCTTCGTGATTCTGGCGGTGGCGATGAGCCTTTATGGCCTGATCATCCTGGCGGCCGTCGCGTCGGGCTCCTGGTTCGACCGCGGGCATCTGCCGGGACGCCGGCTGTTCGCGCGATAGGCGCCGCCGGCGCGTCACGCAAGGCGTACGCCACAAGGTCGGCCGCATAGGCGGGCAGGTCGTCGCGCACGCACAGCACCAGGTCGCGGGCGGCCCACGCGTCGGCCAGCGCAATCCGGGCCACCCCGGCCGCGCGGCCATAGCGCACGGCGGCCGCGCGCGGCACGATGGCGACGCCCACGCCCTGCCCCACCATCCTGCAGACGGCCTCGAAACTGCGCAGCCGCACGCGGTAGGACAAGGGCTTGCCGCTGCGGCGCGCATGGTGCGCGATGTGTTCCTGCAGCGCGCTGCCCTGCACCAGTCCCACGAATTCATGCCCGGCCACGTCGTCCAGCAGTACCTGCGGCCGCGCCGCGAGCGGATGGCCCCGCGGCACGATCAGTGTCAGCGGATCGTGGCGGAAGATGCGCGTGCGCAGGCCATGCAGGTCGGCCGAGTCCGCCAGCACCCCGATGTCGCACGCGCCGGCGCGCAGCGCATCGGCGATCTCGTGGCTAAGGCGTTCTTCCAGGTCGACGGAGATGCGCGGATGGTCCTTGAGAAACGCGCCCAGCACCGGCGGCAGGTATTCGCTGAGCGCCGTCGTGTTGCACAGCACGCGCACATGCCCCGCCAGGCCGAGGCCGTAGTGATCCAGCTCGCCGCGCATGCGGTCGATCTGGCCCAGCACCAGCCGGGCGTGGTGGACCAGGGTGCGTCCGGCCGGCGTGGCGTCGACGCCGCGCGGCTCGCGCACCAGCAGCGCCACGCCCAGCGCGTCTTCCATGCCCCGGATGCGCTCGCTGGCCGACGCCAGCGTCATGTGCGAACGGCGCGCGCCGCCCGTGATGGAGCCGCTTTCGTGCACGTTGAGAAAGAGACGAAGATCGGTCAGGTCGAATCGCATGAAAAAAGCGTAGCACGCCAGCCTCAGGCGCTGCCATAGCCTGGGTACGCAAGATCCCGATAGACGCGGGTGCATCACGCACGACAGAATGCGACCCGTACCCACCCCAATTAGGAAATGCCGTGCATATCGCAATCCTGCACCTTTTCGCCACGCGCCGGCCGCCGTCGGTGTTGGCCGCGATGGCGAGCCCTGCCTCAGGCCTGGCCGAAGCAAAACGCGGGCCGGACCGTGACATCGACGTTGCCAGGCGGCACGCGCCGCCCGCCCCCTGCGAGGCCGCATGAACCTCCTTGATCCGGCGCTGCTGGGCGCCATCGTTGCCGTGTTCGTGCTGGCCGGCGTGGTCAAGGGCGTCGTGGGCCTGGGCCTGCCCACCATTTCCATGGCATTGCTGGCGCTGGTGATGGCCCCGGCGCAGGCGGCGGCGCTGCTGATCGTGCCGTCGCTGATCACCAATCTCTGGCAGGCGCGGCCCTGGGCCACGCTGGGCGCGGTCCTGCGCCGCATCGCGGGCATGCAGGCGGGCGTCTGCGCCGGGACGCTCGCCGGCGCGCTGTGGCTGGGCCCACCCTCCGGCCAGTGGGCCGGCGTCTGGCTCGGACTGGCGCTGGCGGCCTATGCCGCCTGGGGCCTGTTCGGCGCGCCGCCCCAACTGCCGCCGGACATGCCGCCCCGCCGCGCCCAACTGCTGGGCGCGGCCGCCGGCGCGCTCACCGGCGTGATCACTGCCGCCACGGGCGTGTTCGTCATCCCCGCCGTGCCGTATCTGCAGGCGCTGGATCTGGACAAGGATCAGCTCATCCAGGCCATGGGGATTTCCTTCACGGTCTCGACCGTGGCGCTGGCCGCGGGGTTGGGACTCAATGGCGGATACACCGCCGGCGCCGCGGGCGCCTCGCTCCTGATGCTGCTGCCCGCGCTGGCCGGCATGGCCCTGGGCCAGCGGATGCGTCACCGGCTGTCGGCGCGCACGTTCAAACTGTGCTTCATGGTCAGCCTGGCGCTGCTGGGCGCCTATCAGGCTGCGCGCGGCCTGGCGGTCATCGGGCCTTAGGCGGCCAGACGCCGTTCATCGACGAAGCCGATCGACACCGACATCTCGCGCCAGCGCGCCAGTTCCTGCTGCACCGCCTGGATCTTGCCGCGCGCCTGGTCGAATGCGTCGCGGCCCAGGAACAGGTGCAGGGGCGCGTACTGGGCCTGCGCGGCATGGATCAGCGCCTGCGCCGCCTTGACCGGATCGCCGCCCTGGTCCGCCGCGCGCGGCCCGCGCGCGGACAGTTCGGGCGAACCGCCGGGATCGCCGGCGCGCATCGCGCCCGGATAGACGAGCGACACGCGGATGCCCAGCGGCGCGGCCTCGGCGGCCAGGGTTTCGGTCAGGCCGCAGACCGCGAACTTGGCGGCGCTGTAGGCGCCCCACTGCGCGCAGCGCCCGTCAAAGCCCAGGATCGACGAGATGTTGAACACATGCCCGCCGCGCTGCGCGCGCAGGCGCGGCATCACGGCGCGGATGACGTTCAGCACGCCGAACACATGGGTATCGAAGGCGCCGCGCAGTTGCGCATCCGACAGGCTGTCCAGCGTCCCTTGCGGCCCCTGCCCCGCCCCGTTCACCACCACGTCGATGCCGCCGAACGCGGCGATGGTCGCGTCCACGGCGCGGCGCACGGCGCGTTCGTCGGCCAGGTTGACCGTCAGGGGCAGAAAGCGGCCTTCCAGCTTGGCGCCCACCGCCTCCAGCAATGCATCGCCGTCGCCCGACGTGGCCGCCACCTTGTGGCCCTGGTCCAGCAGCATTTTGACCAGCACCAGGCCCAACCCCGCCGACGCATCCGTCACCAGCCAGATTTTTTCCGTGTTCATGTGATTCCCTTCCCTTGCTCGCGGCGGCCGGCGAGATGCCTGGCCCCCCGGGCCGAGGCTGGCGCGCTCCGCAGAGCCGATGGCCAGCACGGCCCTGGACAGGATAGTAAGAACCGGGGATAGGCCCGTACAGGCTCGATCTTGCGTGAAACCTGCCTATTTCTACGGCGATGCGCGCGGGGCCGTCCGGACGCGGGCATCGGGCGCGGCCGGCAGGCCCGCCCGATATGGCGGATAATCCGTCTGTTTGCCGCCGCCACGCGCGGCGGATCATTGCGGCGCCTTTTGCCCCGCAGCTTTCGGAGTCAGCTATGTATCGCGGCATTGAGGCGATCGAACACTTCATGGAATCCATCGGCCTGCCCTGGCAGCCCGGCAAGACCGCGCGCGCCGAACTGCGCGCCAGCTACCGTATCGGCAACACCCGTCCGCTGGGCATCGACTGCACGCTGGTGGAGTTCCACTGCGACGCCAAGCGGGCCAAGGTATGGGTGCCGGAGTTCTCGCGCACGAGTTTTCACCAGTGGTTCGAGGTGCCCTACCAGGAGTTCGAATTCACGCCCGGCGGCTCCATGCTCAAGATCAAGGCCGCGGCCCGCGGCAACGCGCCGCCCTACAGCGTGGGCATTAAGCCGCTGGCCTGATCGCCTCGCCGGGCGCGCCGTTCAGAGCTGCTTGTACATGATCGTCGTGCCGTCCACCTTGGCCGGGTCGATCGGATCGCGCGCAAAGCCCGGAATCACCCCCACCGTCTGGTAGCCCAGCGCCGCATACAGCGGCTCGGCCGCGTCGCCCGTGCGCGTGTCCAGGGTGAGCAGGCTGCGGTTCAGCCGGACCGCCATGGCCTCGACCTCGCGCATCAGCCGGCGCGCAATGCCCTGCCGGCGCCAGTCCGGATGCACCAGCAGCTTGCGCACCTCGGCGCGGTGCGGCTGGTTGGGCGGCGTGTCGGTATCGAGCTGCACGGAACCCGCGATCCGCCCGTCCACGCGCGCCGCCCACAGGGTGAGCGCCCCGCTCCGGACGCCCGGCAGCACCTTGCCGCGCCAGAACGACGCCGCGTCTTCAGGGGTGTAGGGCAAGACGAAACTGACGCTGGCGCCCGCGTGCACGCAGGCGTGCAGCAGGGTGGCAAGCTCGGGCACGGCGGCCGCGGCGGCGTCGGCGGGCAGCGGCATCAGTTCAAGGCGGGCAGAGGTCATGGCAGGGCTCAGACGATGAAAAGCAGATAACGGGCGCCGCTGTGCGGCGGGGTCGCGAAGGCGCTGGCGCCGAACAGCTGATAGCGCAGGCAGTCGCCGGGAAGCAGCCGATGCGCCTGGCCATCCACGGTGATGGACAGTTCGCCATCCAGCATCAGCAGATGGTGTTCCAGCCCCGGCCGCGGCGATTGTTCATAGGCGATGCGGGCGTTCGCGGCCAGTTCGCAGGCCAGCACCTCGCCGGCGAGCCGCTGCGACGGCGGCGACACCGACCGGCGCCGGAAGCCGACGGAGTCGTCCACCCACACCGCCTGCGCCTGTTCGGGCACCCGGGCGACGAAGTCGTCCTCAACCATGAGCATCAGGCGAGACATGGTCAGACCATAGGCGGCGCACAGTTTGCCGAGCACGCTGGCGGTCGGACTGACCTCGGCATTTTCGAGCCGCGAGAGCGTCGCGCGGCTGATGCCGGCGCGGCCGGCCAGATCGTCCAGGGACCACCCCCGGTCCTGGCGCAGCATTTTGAGGCGGGCGGCAAGACGATGATCCAGCCCGGGATCGGCGGCGGTCGTTGATTTTTCCATAATTGAGAATTTATCCCAGATATGAAATTCAGTCGACTGCGTGTATTCCCCAATGCGGATCCCGCCCGGCAACCGGGACACTACGAAAGAACCGCGCCGGATTCGGCACAATAGCGGTCATGCCAACGGCCTGACTCCCCTACATGACCTTTCTTTGCGCGTTGACTACCGGTTCCCTCCCCTCGCTGCACGAGCGCAGCGTGTCGCACGCGCTCACCGCTGAAGAAGCCCAGGCCACGCCGCTGGGCCAGGCGATCGCCCCGCTCGTGGCCGCGCATCCCGGCAAATCCGGCATCCATGCCCTGGCCCACCCCCACGACGCCTTCGCCGCGCGCATGATGCTGGCGCGCGCGGCCGAACGCAGCCTGGATGTCCAGTACTACATCTGGCATGGCGACATGACGGGCACCATGCTGCTGGAGGCCCTGCACGACGCGGCCGACCGCGGCGTGCGGGTGCGCCTGCTGCTGGACGACAACGGCACGTCCGGGCTGGACCAGACGCTGTCCGCGCTGGACGGCCATCCGAACATCGACGTGCGGCTCTATAACCCTTTCGCGGTGCGCTGGCCCAAGCCGCTGGGCTACCTGACGGATTTTTCCCGCCTGAACCGCCGGATGCACAACAAGTCGTTCACCGCGGACAACCAGGCCACGATCGTCGGCGGGCGCAACATCGGCGACGAGTATTTCGGCGCCACCCATGGCGTGCTGTTCACGGACCTGGACGTGCTGGCCATCGGCGCGGCGGTCGGCGACGTGTCGGCGGACTTCGATCGGTATTGGAGCAGCGATTCCGCGTATCCGGTGTCGGGCCTGCTCAAGAAGGCCGCCTCCAACGAGCTGGACGAGCTGGAGGCCGACGCGGCCACGGTCGAACGATCGCCCGAAGCCGCCGCTTATGCGCAGGCCATGCGCGAGCTGCCGTTCATACGCCAGCTGCTGCGCGGCGAACTTCCCATGGAGTGGACGCAGACGCGCATGGTCAGCGACGACCCGCGCAAGACGCTGGGCACCGCGCCGCGCGAGGCGATGCTGCCGCACCAGCTGCAGGACATCCTGGGCGTGCCGGCCAAGGCGCTGGTGCTGGTGTCGCCCTATTTTGTGCCCACGGCGGCGGGCACGCGCGCGTTCGCCAACATGGCGCGCAATGGCGTCAGGGTGCGGGTGCTGACCAATGCGCTGGAAGCGACCGACGTGGCGGTCGTGCACTCGGGCTACGCCAAGCGCCGCAAGGACCTGCTGGCCGCCGGGGTGGAGCTCTACGAAATGAAGCGGATGGCCCAACCCGTCGAGCGCAACAAGGGTTTGGGGCCTTTCGGCAGTTCGGGCTCCAGCCTGCACGCCAAGACCTTTGCCGTGGACGGCGAGCGCGTGTTCGTCGGCTCGTTCAACTTCGACCCGCGCTCGGCGCGCCTGAACACCGAACTGGGCTTTGTCATCGACAGCCCGACGCTGGCGCGGCACATCGAGGACACGTTTGACGACGAGCTTGCCCGCACCGCCTACCGCGTGCGGATCGACGAGATGGGCAAGCTCTACTGGCTGGACACGCGCGACGGCCAGACCGTGCGCCACGACCGCGAGCCGGGCGCCACGCTCTGGCAGCGCCTGACGGTGTGGATCGCGTCGCGGCTGCCGCTGGAGCCGTTGCTGTAAGACTGGCAACAAGCGGAGTGGCCCGCCCGCGCGCAAGGCGTAGACTGGACAAGGATTTCAGACATTTGCCGCCCGCCATGACCAAGACGCCCGCCGACGCCCTGCTCGCGCAGTTGGACTGGAGCCGCGCCGCCGCCGACCTGGATGCGCACGGCCACGCCATCCTGCCCGCCCTGTTGACGCCCGCCCAATGCGCCAGCCTGTCCGACGACTACGGCGCGGACGAACCCTACCGCAGCCGGATCGTCATGGCGCGCCACGGCTTCGGCCGGGGCGAGTACAAGTACTTCCGCTACCCCTTGCCCGACCTGCCCCGGCAGTTGCGCGGCGGGCTGTATCCGCACCTGGCGCCGATCGCCAACCGCTGGAACCGGCAGATGGGGATCGATGTGCAGTATCCCGCCGACCATGCGTCATTTCTGGCGCGCTGCCACGCGGCCGGCCAGCGCCGGCCGACGCCGCTGATCCTGCAATACGGACCGGGCGACTACAACTGCCTGCACCAGGACCTGTACGGCGAACACGTTTTTCCCTTGCAGGTGGCCGTGCTGCTGTCCCGGCCCGGCGTGGATTTCACCGGCGGCGAATTCGTCATGACCGAAACCGGCAGCCGCGAGCAGCGCGCCGACGTCCTGCCCCTGCAACAGGGCGATGCCCTGGTCTTTACCGTGAACCAGCGCCCGGTGCCCGGCGCGCGCGGCTGGCGCAGGGTGGCCATGCGCCATGGCGTCAGCGAACTGCGCTCGGGACGGCGCCACACGCTGGGCCTCATCTTCCATGACGCGGTGTGACATGACCCTGACCCTGGATCTTTTTGGCAGCGACGATCCGGCCCAGCACGGGCGCGTGGCGCTCGGCCCGCAGTCGGTGGTGCTGCGCGGCTATGCGTTGCCGGCGGTGGAGGCCCTGCTGGCGGGCGTGGACGCCGTGACCGCGCAGGCGCCGTTCCGGCAGATGGTGACGCCGGGCGGCTACACGATGTCGGTGGCGCTGACCAACTGCGGCGAACTGGGGTGGACCACGGACGCCCGCGGCTATCGCTACAGCCGCATCGACCCGCAAACCGGCCAGCCTTGGCCCGCGATGCCGGACGCCTTCAGGCAACTGGCGCAGGACGCGGCGCGGGAGGCCGGCTTTCCCGGTTTCTCGCCGGATGCGTGCCTGGTCAACCGCTACGAGCCCGGATCGCGCCTGTCGCTGCACCAGGACCGCAACGAACGCGATTACGGCGCGCCCATCGTGTCCGTTTCGCTGGGCATGCCGGCCCTGTTCCTGTTCGGTGGCGACGCGCGCGGGGACCGGGCCGCCCGGGTGCCGCTCTTTCACGGCGACGTCGTCGTCTGGGGCGGAGTGGACCGGCTGAGCTTTCATGGCGTCATGCCCTTGAAAGACCTGCCGCACCCGCGCCTGGGCAGCCGGCGCATCAACTTCACCCTGCGCAAGGCGGGCTAGCCGGCGGTCCGTCACGCAATACGGGTTCGCCGCGTCTGGCGGCGCGAACGCGGCGGCCCTACTATGGCGCTCCCCTCGCCCCGCCCCCTCGGAGCCCCATGCGTACCCGCACTGCCCTCGCCCTGCTTTGTGCCCTGCTTTTCGCCCTGACCGGCGCGTCCGCCCTCGCGGCCGCGCCGCCTGCCGTCGTCGAGAACTCCCTGGGCATGACGTTCGTGCCCGTGCCGGCCGGCACGTTCCAGATGGGCAGCGACGAGACGCCCCAGGCGCTTGCCGCCGCCTATCCCCACTATCCGCCCGACCGCTACGCCCAGCTCTCGGACGAAGCGCCGGTGCACACCGTGCGCATTACCCGGCCGTTCTATCTGGCGCGCACCGAAGTCACCGTGGGCCAGTTCAGGCGTTTCATCGAAGCCTCCGGCTACGTCCCGGAGTCCGAAGCCGACGGCACGGGCGGCTATGGCTATAACGCCGCCTACGACCCCGAAACCTCCGCCTCCGGCGACGCCTTCGAAGGCCGCGACCGCCGCTACTCCTGGCGCAACCCCGGCTTTGCGCAGGACGACGATCACCCCGTGGTGAACATCAGCTGGAACGACGCCATGGCGCTGGCGCAGTGGCTGACCCGAACCGAAGGCCGCGTCTACCGGCTGCCCACCGAGGCCGAATGGGAATATGCCTGCCGCGCCGGCGCCCGCACGCGCTACCAAAACGGCGACGACCCGGCCGGGATGCCCGACGTGGGCAATGGCTTCGACGCGGACGCCGCCCCCCTGTGGCCGAAATGGCAGCTCTACGCCTCGTCCCGCCGCGACGGCAACACATTCACCGCGCCGGTCGCCCGCTACGCCCCCAACGCGTTCGGCCTGTACGACATGCACGGCAACGCCTGGGAATGGGTCTCGGACTGGTACGGCGAGGACTACTACGCCAACTCGCCGACCGACGACCCGCAAGGCCCGGCCACCGGCAACGTGCGCGTGCGCCGCGGCGGCTCCTGGCACACCTGGGCGCTGTACACCCGCGCCTCGTACCGCAACTGGAACACGCAGGAAACGCGCTATCCGCTGGTCGGGATGCGCCTGGTGCGCGAGGCCGACCCGGCCGATTGACGAAAAAAGGCTGCGCGGTGGGTTAGCATGGCCGCACGATCCATTTGAAGAGAAACCTGACATGCATACGCTGGGCCGTCTCGTCCTGCTTGTGAACGACTACGACACCGCCATCGCCTTCTACCGGGACAAGCTCGGCATGGAGGTTTTTGTCGACATGCCTGTCGGCCAGCAGCGCTATGTGCACCTGCGCCTGCACGATCAGCCCGCGGTCGGCGTGTGGTTGCTGCAGGCCCAGACGCAGGCGCAGCGCGACCGCGTGGGCGACCAGACCGGCGGCCAGCCGGTTGGGGTGTTCTACACCGACGATGTGCTGCGCGACCATGCCCAGTTCGTGGCCAAGGGGGTGCGCTTCACCCGCGACCCCGTGCAAGAGGAAACCGCGGCCTACGCCCATTTCATCGACCTGTACGGCAACGAGTTCGTGCTGGTCCAGTTGAAGCAGCCGGCCTAGCGCCGGGTTCCGGACATGGCGCGCCAACCGTCACGCCAGGACTGGATCCGGCGCGCCGCGCCTTCCAGCCGCCTGGAGCGCATCGAGGCCTATTTTGGCGGCCATGGCTACGACATGCACCGCCACGACACCTACGCCATCGGGCGCACGCTGGCGGGCGTGCAAAGCTTTCACTACCGGCGCGGGCTGCGGCACAGCCTGCCGGGCGGCACCCTCGTGCTGCATCCGGACGAGGCCCACGACGGCCAGGCCGGAACCGAGGCCGGCTTTCACTACCGCATGATCTACGTGGAGCCGGCCCTCATCCAGCAGATCCTGGGCGGCCGGCCGCTGCCTTTCATCCGCGACGGCATCAGCGACGATCCCCGGCTGTACGCGGCCAGCGACGCCCTGCTGCAGGCCACGGGCCAGGCCATCGATCCGCTGCAGGAGGACGACGCACTCTTCGAACTGGCCCACGCGCTGTGCGCGGCCGCGGGCCGCAAGACGGGCCGGCGCCTGCCCGACCATGCCGCGGCCGAGCGGGCGCGGCAGTACGTCCACGCCTCGCTGGGCCAGGCGATCACCTTGGACGACCTGGCGCGCGCGGCGGGAGCCGACCGCTGGCGCCTGTCGCGCGATTTCCGCGCGCTGTTCGGCACCAGCCCCTATCGCTACGTGATGCTGCGCCGCCTGGACCTCGCGCGCCACCTCATCGCGGCGGGCAGCCCGCTGGCGCAGGCCGCGGCGGATGCGGGATTCACCGATCAAAGCCACCTCACGCGCCGCCATGTGCAGGCGTATGGCATGGCGCCCGACCGCTGGCGGCGGATGCTGCGGGCCTGACGCGCGGCGCCGCCAAAACCTGCTCGATCGTACAAGACGGGCCCTCGTCGCGGGCGTATCGTGAGGTCTTTCCCACCCCACGGCGACGCCCCCATGCCTTCCCCGCACCCCATCAATCTTGCCGCCAAGCTGGCGCTGATCCAGGAACACTGGATGCCCAAGGTCATCGCCGAGATGAACGACTACCAGTTCAAGCTCGTCAAGCTGCAAGGCGAGTTCGTCTGGCACGCGCATGCCGACACGGACGAGACCTTCATCGTCATCCAGGGCCGGCTGCGCATCGCGCTGCGTGACGGCGAGATCGACCTGGGCCCCGGCGAAATGACCGTGATTCCGAAGGGCGTGGAGCACAAGCCCTGTGCGCCCGAGGAAGTCCAGGTCATGCTGATCGAGCCGCGCGGCGTGGTCAACACCGGCGACCAGGGCGGGCCGCGCAGCGCGCCCAACGACGTATGGATCTGAATGCCGGCCTTTGCTAAGGTGGGGCCCGGATAAATAAGGCCCGCATCCATGAGGTCCGGGTATTTGAGGCCGGGGTATTTGAGGCCCAGTGCGTTCGCCACCGATGCGCGAGGCCATAACTCGCAAGGCCAGAACAGGAGAAAGCCATGTCCAAAGTCATGCTGGTCACGGGCGGCAGCCGCGGCATCGGCGCCGCCGTCGCCAAGCTGGCCGCCCGCCGCGGCTACGCGGTGGGCGTCAACTATCACGCGAATGCCGATGCCGCCCAGGCCGTCGTGGACGAGATCCAGCGCGGCGGCGGCACGGCCATCGCCATCCAGGGCGACGTCGCGCAGGAAGATCAGGTGATGCGCATGTTCCGCACGCTGGATGAGCGCCTGGGCAGGATCGATGCGCTGGTCAACAACGCCGGCATCCTGGAAAAGCAGATGCGCGTCGAGGAAATGGACGCAGCCCGCCTGCACCGGGTGCTGTCCACCAACGTCGTCGGCGCCTTCCTGTGCGCGCGCGAAGCGGTCCGGCGGATGTCGCCGCGCCATGGCGGTCAGGGCGGCGCCATCGTCAATGTGTCCTCGGCCGCGGCGCGCCTGGGCTCCCCGAATGAATACGTGGACTACGCGGCGTCCAAGGGCGCGATGGACACGCTGACCATCGGCCTGTCCAAGGAAGTCGCGCCCGAAGGCATCCGCGTGAACGGCGTGCGTCCCGGCACCATCTACACCGAGATGCACGCCAGCGGCGGCGAACCCGGCCGCGTCGACCGGCTCAAGAGCGTGATTCCGCTGCGCCGCGGCGGCACCGTCCAGGAGGTGGCCGGCGCGGTCATGTGGCTGTTCTCGGACGAGGCCGGCTATACCAGCGGCTCGTTCATCGAGGTATCGGGCGGCAGCTGAACGGGCTACTTGCCGCCCGTCGAGATCACGCTCTTATCCTGCCCGGCGGAAATGCGCGCCTCGACGCGGCGCAGCACGGCCAGCACGAACAGGGCGATCAGGGTGCTGACCAAGGCGGTGGCCTCGCGCCCCATACCCGCGGCCACGCCGATGGCGGCCGTCATCCAGATGCTGGCCGAGGTGGTGAGACCGTGGATTTCACGCTCTTGCCCCAGCTTGATGATGGCGCCCGCGCCCAGAAAGCCGATGCCGGCGATGACGCCCTGCAGCACGCGGCTCAGGTCGCCGACGTCCATGCCGCCCTGCAGCGGCACCAGCACGAAGATCGCCGCGCCCAGCGCCACCAGCATATGCGTGCGCAAGCCGGCGGCCTTGCCTTTGAGTTCGCGCTCGTAACCCAGCAGACCGCCCAGCAGGACGGCCATGCCCAAACGGAGCACGATGCGCGTCGCCTCGCCCACGTCGGGGATGTCGGCGAATTCGCTCCGCACCGTGGTCCAGATTTCCAGCCAGATTTCCGCCATCGACGATTCCTTGGAGCCGTGAAGCACCGAGCATAGCAGGCGGCGCGGCGATCGCGGCGGACGTCCCGCGTGTCTGATTCTGTCGCATCTCGGGCCGACACGGCGCCGCCCATCCGGTTTACAACTCCTGCATGGCCGCGCCGGCCGGCGCGCATCGACAGGAGCTCCACATGGACTTGCAGCTGGCGGGTAAACGCGTGCTCATCACGGGCGCTTCCAAGGGCATCGGCCTGGCCTGTGCGATCGCCTTCGCGCGGGAAGGCGCCGAGCCGATACTGGTTGCGCGCGACGACGCCGCCTTGCATGGCGCCACCGCGGCGATCCGCGAGCAGACGGGCCGGCAGGCCGATGCGGTCACGCTGGACCTGGCCCAGCCCGGCGCGGCGGAACGCCTGTGCAAAGAGGCCGGCCCCGTCGACATCCTGGTGAACAATGCGGGCGCGGTGCCGGGCGGGGCGCTGGACCAGGTGCAGGACGAACGCTGGCGCGCGGGATGGGAACTGAAGGTGCATGGCTACATCGGCCTGGCGCGCCATTACTACCCCCGGATGCGCGAGGCGGGGTCGGGCGTCATTGCCAACATCATCGGCATGGCGGGCTCGGCCCCGCGCGCCGACTATATCTGCGGCGCGGCGGCCAACGCCTCGCTCATCGCGTTCACGCGGGCGCTGGGCGGGGAATCGCCGCGCCACGGCGTACGGGTATTCGGCGTCAATCCGTCGCGCACACGCACCGACCGCGTGCTGACCTTGGCGCGGCAGCGCGCGCAGGCGCGCTGGGGCGATGAATCGCGGTGGCAGGACACGCTGTCGGACCTGCCTTTCGGGCGGCTGATGGAGCCGGCCGAGGTGGCCGACATGATCGTGTTCGGGGCCTCGCCCCGCGCGGGCTATCTGAGCGGCACCGTGATCGACCTGGACGGCGGCGAGCAATACGCCGCGCACGGGCGCTGAGGCCCGCGCCGGCCGTCTGGCGTCAGGCAGCCGCCGCCTGCCAGCCCGCCAGCAGCGCCGGCAACTGGCGCATGTCGGTAAAGACGTGCGACACGCCCACGCTGCGCAGCGCCTGCGCGCCGCTGTGGCCATTGGCGTCCGGGCTGTAGCCGAACACCGTCGCGCCCGCAGCGACGCCCGCCGTGGCGCCGGTCACCGTGTCTTCGACGATGGCGCAGCGCCGCGGATCCACGCCCAGCGCCTGCGCGGCGGCCAGGTACACGTCCGGGAACGGCTTGCTGCGCGGCATTTCGTGACCGCTGAACACCCGGCCGCCGAAGCAGTCGGCGATTCCCACCTTGGCCAGCTGCAGTTCCACCTTGCGGCGGTCGGCGCCCGAGGCCACCGCGATGCGGCCGTCCAGCGCCTCGTGCAGGGCGCGCACGGCGTCCGGCGCGCCGGGGATTTCAAGCAGGTCTCGGTCCAGCGCGTCGTTGCGGCGCTGGCGGAACTGGTCGAACCATGCGGGCGAGATCCGGGCGCCGGTACGCGCCTCGATCAGCGGCAACTCGTCCTTGACCGCCTTCCCGGTGAAAATCTCCATCGTCTCCGCATGCGTGATGCCCCAGCCCAGTTCATTGAGCATCTCGGTCAGCACGCGGCTGGTGATGGGTTCGGAATCGACCAGGACGCCGTCGCAGTCGAACAGTACGGCGTCAAAGGGAAAATCAGTCATTGAGGGAAGCATCGGGATTATCCATGAAGCGGACAAGCATACTTCAAGCCCGCTGCCGCCCCCGGCGGAAAGGCGGTCCGGCAGCAAGCAGCGGAGTGCGGCGGCGCGCGGCCTTGCGCTAGGCTGCAAAGCCGCGCACCTTGCACCTTGACCATGACCACGCTCCCCTTCCAGCCGCTGAACACCTATGACTGGCCCCGCATCGCGCGCGAGCTGGATGCCCAGGGCTGGGCGTTGCTGCCCGGGCTGTTCGACCCCCGCGATGTGTGCTGCTGGGCGCGGGACGCGATTGCCGCCGCGCGCCGGGCGCCCGCGCAGGCGGGCCACGGCGACCAATACGCGCTGCCCGATCCCCTGCCTGCGCCGCTGCGTCAGTTGCGCGCCGACCTGTACCGCCATCTTCTTCCGGTCGCGCGGGCCTGGGCGAAGGCGCTGGGTGTGGACACGTCCTATCCCGACGACCTGGACGCCTACACGCAGCGGAACAGCCAGGCAGGCCAACGCCGCGCGCTGTCCGCCATCCAGCGGCTGCGCGCCGACGATTACCAGCCCCTGTTGATGCACGCCGACGGCGACTGCGTGTTTCCGCTGCGGCTGATCGCCCTGCTGTCGGAACCCGGCCAGGACTACACAGGCGGCGAGGTCGTGATGACCGAGCAGCGCCCGCGCATGCAATCGCGCCCGATGGTCCTGCCCCTGCAATTGGGCGACGCGGCGGTGATCGCGACATCGCACCGGCCCGTCCAGGGCGCGCAAGGCACCTACCGCGTCACCGATCGCCAGGCGATCAGCCGTGTGCGCCACGGCGAACGCCTGGGGCTGGACCTGATGCTGCACGACGCGCCATAGACGCTCATCCCAGCGGCGACAGAAACGGCAGCAGGATCTCCAGAAAGGCCTCATGGCATTCCTCGGTGACGAAATGTCCGCAGTCGGGAATGATCGCGCCTCGAAGATCGCTGGCGTTCTCACGCATGGTGATGAGCGGCGCGTCCCGGGTCGCGTGTTCGGCGCCGATGGCCAGCGTGGGCATTTCCAGCCTGCGCGCCGCGCGCAGTGCGTTCTGCCGGATCGTCTCGGGAATCGCGCGGTAGTAGGAGAACCCGCCCCGCAATCCGCCCGGCGCGGAATAGGCTTCGATATAGACTTCGGCCGCGACGCGGTCGCGGCGGTGCGACCACTTGTCGAACATGTACGTCAGATACGCCCGTTCCTTTCCCGCGATCAGGGTCTCGGGCAGATCGTGCAGCTGGTTGAACATGAAGTGCCACAGGAATATGTTCTCTTCGGGCGGCGCGAAGATCGTGGGCGCGGGCGCCAGGCCCGGGATCACCGCCTCGGTCAGCGCCAGCCGGCTCACGGCGGCCGGGAAGTCGCTGGCCAGGGCATACGCCACCCACATGCCGATGTCGTGGCCCACCACCTGATACCGGTCATGGCCCAGTTGCGACATCAACTGGTGCAGCGTCGCGGCGACTGCGCCCGTGTCGTAGCCTTCTGTTGGGCGATCCGAGTCGCCCGTGCCGGGCGGATCCACCGCGATCGCCTGGTAGCCCGCCTGGGCCAGGGCCGCCATGATGTGGCGCCAGGTGTACCAGGTCTGGGGCCAGCCCGGGATCAACAGCACGGGCGTGCCGCTGCCCGCGACGGCGCAGTGGATGCGGTTTCCATTCACGTTGACGTATTGATGCGTGAAGGCGCTAAAGGCGGAATTCTGATGCGTCATTGCTGCGGTTCCTGATGCGGCGTTCGCCGCTTACGCGATGCCCAGCAGGGCATTGATCTGTTGCTTGTCGATGGCGGCGCCGGCGAAATCGTCGAATACCTTCGACGTGGCCGGAATGATGTGGCGGTTGATGAAGTCCACGCCTTCGCGTGCGCCCGTCTCCTGGTCCTTCAGGCAGCACTCCCACTCCAGCGTGGCCCAGCCCTGATAGTCGTAATGCGCCAGCTTCGAGAAGATCGCCTTGAAGTCCACCTGGCCGTCGCCCAACGAACGGAACCGCCCCGCCCGGTTTATCCACGATTGGTATCCGCCGTAGATGCCCTGCCGGCCCGTCGGATTGAACTCCGCGTCCTTCACATGGAACATGCGGATGTGGTCCTTGTAGATGTCCAGGTATTGCAGGTAGTCCAGCTGCTGCAACACGAAATGGCTGGGATCGAAAAGAATGGCGCAGCGCGCGTGGCCGCCGACGCGTTCGTGGAACATTTCGAACGTGATCCCGTCGTGCAGGTCCTCGCTGGGGTGGATCTCGAAGCAGAGATTCACGCCCTGGGCGTCGCATTCGTCCAGCACCGGACGCCAGCGCCTGGCAAGCTCGTCGAACGCCGTCTCGATCAGGCCTTCCGGCCGTTGCGGAAACGGGAACAGGTAGGGCCAGGCAAGCGACCCCGAGAACGTGCCCATGTCGGTCAGGCCCAGCCTTCTGGAGGCGCGCGCCGTGTCCAACAACCCCTGCCTCGCCCACGCCGTCCTTGCCTGCGGATTGCCTCGCGCCTGGACGGGCGCGAAGTTATCGACCATGGCGTCGTAGGCCGGATGCACGGCCAGGAGCTGGCCAAAGATATGGCTGGTCAATTCGCTGATCACCAGTCCGTGGTCGGCGAGGGTGCCCACGATCTCATCGCAATAGTCCTGGCTGGCCGCCGCCGTGGCGGCATCGAAGAAGCGCTTGTCCCACGCCGGAATCTGCAGCGCCTTGAAGCCCACGTCCGCCGCCCATTGCGCAATGGCGGGCAGGCTGTTGAACGGGGCAGCGGCATCGCTGAATTGCGCCAGGTGCAGGCTGGGACCTTTTATCGTTTGCATGACTTTCCATTTCAATTGTTTGTCGAACGACAAAGAATAGGCGATATGCGGCGGCGCTGCAACTGGCGGTAAAGGAAAACCGGCGAAAGTCCGCGGCGTCGCGATGCCGCCGAGGGCCGCCGCGCTACACTGCTCGCCAGTTCATTGCACCGAGATCGACATGGCAGGCAGACCCAGAGAATTCGACCGCGACCTGGCGCTACAGCAGGCGATGCTGGCGTTCTGGAAGCAAGGCTACGAAGGCACGTCGATGGCGGATCTAGTGGCGGCGACGGGTCTGGCGTCGGCGCGTCTCTACGCGGCGTTCGGGTCCAAGCAGGACCTGTTCCGCGAAGCGGTGGCGCGATATGAGGCGGGCGATGGCGCGTTCGCCGAGAAGGCGCTGGAAGGCGCGGAGGGCGTGCGCGACGCCATCGAGAAGCTGCTGAGCGAAGCCGTGGCCACCTACACGAAACGCGGCCGCCCTCAAGGCTGCATGGTGGTCTCGGCCGCCACCAATTACGCCGCGGAAAACGAGGCAGTCATGGCGTGGCTGACGACGCATCGCAAGGCGCGCACGCAGTCCATCATCGACCGGCTGGAGTCCGCGCTGCAGGCGGGCGAACTGAAGCCCGGCACCGACGTGCAGGCATTGGGCGACTACTACGCGGTGGTGCTGCACGGGCTGTCGGTGCAAGCCCGCGACGGCGTGGGCAAGGGCCGGCTGCTGGCCCTGATCCCCCCTGCCCTGAGCGCGCTGGACGCCGTCACGCGCTAGCCGGCATTACCTGCGCCGGCTGAACGAAGACAGCGACACCCTGCAGCGCTTCCACGTCAACCCGGCCGACGGCACGCTGGTGCGCGACGGCTACGAACTGCGCATCGGCAGCCCGGTGTGCATGGTGTTCGCCCGCCGCCAGGCCTGAGCGCCGCCCTCAGAAATCCATCGACGCCGACAGCATCACCGTGCGCGGCACGCCCTGGGAGATCGTGCCGTACGACGCCACCCCCGACCAATAGGCGCGGTTGAACACGTTGACCACGTTGGCACGCAGGGTGACGTCCTTGCCCTGGACCTTGACGGCATAGCGCGCGCCCAGGTCGAACGTGGTCCATGACGGCACGGACTGCGTGTTGGCCTGGTTGATGTATTCGCTGCCGGTGTGGACCATGCCGCCCGTCAGCGTCAGCCCCGGCACCCACGGCGTATCCCATTCCGCCCCCAGGTTCAC
>Ga0182739_1002032_pt1 | contig 19607 bp, 14 predicted proteins | sample eDN5th30CBELigBY_FD_128873 | JGI IMG/M metagenome (GOLD analysis project Ga0182739, IMG submission 128873) | Enriched backyard soil microbial communities from Emeryville, California, USA - eDNA 5th pass 30_C BE-Lig BY (version 2) (version 2) | ecosystem: Environmental > Terrestrial > Soil >...
CACCCGTCAGGCGTGCATCCGGGACGAGCGAGAGCACCCGGTCGATGAAGGCGTCACGTCGCGCCGACACCCGCGCGGCCAGCTCCTCCCGCTCGGCCTCGGCCAGTTCCAGGGCGAGGGCGAATCCCACGGCGCCGGCGACGTTCTCGGTGCCGCTCCTGCGGTCGCGCTCCTGCCCGCCGCCGTGGAGGAGGGGCTCCAGCGGCAGGCGGCCGCGCACGGCGAGGACGCCCGTGCCCTGCGGCGCGCCGATCTTGTGCCCCGCGATCGAGAGGGCGTCGGCGCCGGTGCCCGCGAGGGGCAGCCATCCGGCCGCCTGGACCGCGTCGAGATGAAGCGCCACGCGTGCGCCGGCGCACGCCGCGGCGATCGCGGCGACGTCCTGGACGGTCCCGACCTCGTTGTTCGCGTATCCGACCGTCACGACCGCCGTATCGTCGCGGATCGCGGACGCCACGGCATCCGGATCGATCCGCCCGGTCGCCGAGACCGGCAGCACGGTCACCCCGAAGCCGTGGATGCGTGCGAGGTAGTCGCAGGAGGCGAGCACCGACTCGTGCTCGATCGCGCTCGTCACGACGTGGACCGGGCCGCCGCGTCGTCCGGCGGCGCCGATCGCGAGGCCCTTGATCGCGAGGTTGTTCGCCTCGGTGCCGCCGGAGGTGAACACGACGTCGCCCGGTCGCATCCCGAGCACCGCGGCCACCCGCCGTCGTGCGTCGTCCAGCGCGCCGGCGGCCGCCTCGCCCACCGTGTGGTGGCTCGACGGGTTGCCGAACCGCTCGCGCAGATGCGGGATCATCGCTGCGAGGACCTCTGCGCGCACGGGCGTGGTCGCCGCGTGGTCCAGATAGAGCACGGTCACGACCCGTCCGGCAGCTCCACGCGCATGTCCAGCCCGAGATCGAGCGCCGCGGCGGAGTGGGTGAGAGCGCCGACCGAGATGACGTCGACGCCCGTCTCGGCGATCGCACGGACGGTCTCGAGCGTCACTCCGCCCGAAGCCTCGACGGTCGCTCTTCCCGCGATGCGGGCGACACCCTCGCGCAGGTCGTCGAGCGAGAAGTTGTCGAGCATGATCGTGCCGACGCGGGCGGCGAGCACCGCGTCGATCTGGTCGAGACGATCCACCTCCACCTCGACGTGCGTCGTGTGGGGGAGCCTCGCGATCGCGGCCTGCAGCGCCTGCGTGACCGATACTCCGCGGGGCATCGCGGCGGTAGGCGCGGTGAGCACCGCGAGGTGGTTGTCCTTGGCCATGACCGCGTCCGACAGCGAGAACCGGTGATTGTGGCCGCCGCCGCTGCGGACGGCGTGACGCTCGAAGGCCCGCAGGCCCGGGGTGGTCTTCCGCGTGTCGGCGATGCGGGCGCCGGTGTGGGCGACCTCGGCGACGTAGCGCTGAGCGAGGGTGGCGATGCCGCTCATCCGCTGTGCGAAGTTCAGTCCGATGCGTTCGGCCGTGAGCACTCCGCGGGCGGGTCCGGTGACCGTGGCGAGCACCGTCCCCGGGCGGAACCGCTCGCCGTCCTCGACGAGCAGCCGCACCACGATCCGGGGATCGGTGAGGCGGAACGCCGCGGCGAACACCTCGCCGCCGCTGAACACGCCGCCGTCGCGCCCGACGAGGTCGGCGGTGGCGATCGCGGTCTCGGGGATGAGGTACTCGCTCGTCAGATCGCCCCACGGCGCGTCCTCTGCGAGGGCGTCCCCGACGACGCGGTCGATGTGCGCTCGGGTCAGCATCAGGCGGGCACCTTTCTCGAGCTCGGGTGTGCGGAACTCCGGTGGATGGGAGCCGGCGGGCGACTCCGGCCCATCCGGTCCGCCGCGTCGGCCGGAAGCTCCGGAGTCGTGGGCGCCGCGCCGTCTGAGCGGAAGTGCGCGCCGACCGAGCCGGTGCGGGCGAGGGCCGCGGCGACCACCTCCTGGGCGACCAGGAGGAGGTTCTCGTCCTCGAAGTCGGCCGTGGTCGCCGCCGCATGCGGTGCGGCGCGCCAGCCGGCGATCGCGGCCGCCGCACGCTTCAGCCCGGCGGCGTCGCGCACCAGTCCGGCATCCGCCCACATGAGCCCCTGCAGGTCGGCTCGCGTGAACGGCGCACGGGAACCGCCGCGGTGCTCGTCGCCGTGGTTCGCGGTGGGCAGCGTGCCGCCGGCTGCCGCGACCGGCCAGCGTCCCGACTCCGCATCGGGCACGAGGACGTCGCCGGCGCGCGCGCCAAAGACGGCGCCCTCCAGCAGGGAGTTGGACGCCAGCCGGTTCGCGCCGTGCACGCCCGTGCGGGCGACCTCTCCCACGGCGTACAGTCCCGGCAGGCTCGTGCGTCCGCGGAGGTCGGCGGTGACGCCGCCCATCAGATAGTGCGCGGCGGGCGTCACCGGGATGGGCTCCCGCGACCAGTCCATGCCCCGCGCGCGCACCGCGGCGTCGATCGTCGGGAAACGGCGGGCGAGGAAGGATGCGGCCCGGCCGTCGCCGAGTCCCGTCGCGTCGAGCAGCACGGGGCGCCCGTCCTGGCGGGCCATCTGCGCCGCGATCGCGCGTGCCACGACATCGCGCGGTGCCAGCTCGGCGTCGGGATGCACCTCCGTCATGAACCGGCGCCCCTGCTCGTCGCGGAGCACGGCTCCCTCCCCGCGCACCGCCTCGGACACGAGGAACGCGCCGGCTCCGGCCCGACCGGGCAGGACGGTGGGGTGGAACTGGACGAACTCGAGGTCGCTCACGGCTGCACCGGCCCGCATCGCGGCCGCGATGCCGTCTCCTGTGGCGACCCGCGGATTGGTCGTGTGCGCGTACAGCTGCCCGGCGCCGCCTGTCGCCAGCACGACGGCGTCGGCGGCGAGGCGCTCGCGCACGTCGTCGCCGATCAGCAGATCGACGCCCGTCACCCGCCCTCGTGCAACGACGAGATCGAGGAGGAAGGCGCGCTCGATGACCCGGGCGCCGCTGTCGCGCAGACGCGCGACGAGTGCCCGCTCGATCGCCGCGCCGGTGGCGTCGCCCCCGGCATGGAGGATGCGCGGATACGAATGGGCCGCCTCCAGCCCCGGCACGAAGTCGCCGTCGTCGCCGCGGTCGAAGGCGACGCCGAGTGCGATGAGCTCGCGGATCCGCTCGGGACCCTCTTCGACGAGCACGCGCACGGCCTCGGGGTCGCAGAGCCCGGCACCGGCCACGAGCGTGTCGCGCACGTGATCGTCGATGCGGTCGTCGTCGAACATGACGCCGGCGATGCCGCCCTGCGCGAATCGGGTGTTGGCGTGGTCGACGGCGTCCTTCGTGACGACGGTGACGCGGCATCCGGCCTCGACGGCGTGCAGGGCGGCCGTGAGACCGGCGATGCCGGAGCCGACGACGACGGCGTGCACCGACGCGTCGCGGGCGCGCGGGTCGGTCATGGCTTGGCCGCCAGCATGCGCTGCAGGGCGAGTCGGGCGGGCTCGGCGACATCGGGGCCGACGGTGATGCGGTTGCGCACCTCGCCGGCGACGAGACCCTCCAGCACCCACGCGAGGTAGCCGGGGTGGATCCGGTACATCGTCGAACAGGGGCAGACGACCGGGTCGAGGCAGAAGATCTCGTGCTGGGGGTGGGCAGCGGCCAGCCGCTGGACGAGGTTAATCTCCGTGCCGATCGCGAACGTCGTCGGCTCCGTCGCGGCTTCGATCGCCTTGCGGATGTAGTCGGTGGATCCCGCCTCGTCGGCGGCGTCGACGACGTCCATGGGGCACTCGGGGTGCACGATGACACGCACGCCCGGATTCTCGGCGCGCGCCCGGTCGATCTGGTCGACGGTGAAGCGGCGGTGCACCGAGCAGAACCCGTGCCAGAGGATGACGCGCGCGTCCTGCAGCTCCTGCTCGTCGGAGCCGCCGAGGGGGCGTCGCGGGTTCCACATCGGCATCTGCTCCAGCGGCACCCCCATCGCCTTCGCCGTGTTGCGGCCGAGGTGCTGATCCGGGAAGAAGAGCACGCGGCGCCCCCGCGCGAACGCCCACTCCAGGACGGTCCGGGCGTTGGAGGAGGTGCACACGATGCCCCCGTGGCGGCCCACGAAGCCCTTGATCGCGGCGGACGAGTTCATGTAGGTCACCGGGACGACGGGCAGGAGACCCTCGGCGTCCGGTGCGTCGAGGGGCCCGTAGACGTCGGCGAGCTGCTCCCAGCACTCCTCGACCTGGTCGATGTCCGCCATGTCCGCCATCGAGCACCCGGCGGCGAGATTGGGCAGGATGACGGCCTGGTCGGGCTGGGAGAGGAGGTCGGCGGTCTCGGCCATGAAGTGGACGCCGCAGAAGACGATCGCCTCGGCCTCGGGGTGGGCCTTGGCCGCACCGGCCAGCTGGAACGAGTCGCCCACGTAGTCGGCGTGGGTGACGACCTCTTCCCGCTGATAGAAGTGGCCGAGGACCACGACGCGATCGCCCAGGGTCTGCTTGGCGGCGCGGATGCGGGCGTCGAGCTCTTCCTCGGATGCCGCGCGGTACTCGGCGGGGAGCTCTCCCTGCCGCGGCGCGCCCGTCGGGATCACGTCGCCCATCGACGACCCCGGCCCGTAGCCGGGGCGTGCATCGAACGTCCACGGCGCGGCGGCGAGGTCGGTGTTGCACGTCTCGGCGATGACCTCGCCGGAGACGATCGCCTGGATCTCGTGGTCGACGCTGGGGTCGAGCGGCCGGGCGGGCAGGAGGTGCCGGTTCGGCTGGAGGCTGAGGATCGTTGCGGCCATCGTTCGTCGTCCTAGTGCTGGGGGAGCGGGCCTCGGTCGGCCAGTTCCACGTCGTGGTTGTAGCGGTACAGCCGCGCGGGGCGGTGGCTGCCCGTGCGGAAGTCGTCGGTGGGGATGAGGGTCCGGGAGTTCTCGACCTGCCGCCGGAAGTTCGCCGGGTCGAGCCGGCGACCGAAGATCGCCTCGTACACCTCGCGCAGCTCGGCGAGCGTGAAGGCCGACGGCAGGAAGCCGTGGGCGATGCGGCTGTAGCCGACCTTGTTGCGCAGCCGCCACAGGGCGTAGTCGACGATGTGGCCGTGGTCGAAGGCGAGCTGCGGCAGCTCGCTCACGTCGAACCAGGCGACGTTGTGCAGCTCGGTGTGGCGGGAGACGTCTTCGCGGACGAGCGCCCAATAGACGATCGAGACGACGCGCGACGGCGACCGGTCGACGTCCCCGAACGCATAGAGCTGCTCGAGATAGCTGGGCGTGAGCGTCGTCGTCTCGGCGAGGGTCCGGGAGGCCGCCGCTTCGAGGTTCTCCTCCGTGCCGAGCCATCCTCCCGGCAGTGCCCACTGGCCCTCGTACGGGTCGCGCGTGCGCTTGACGAGGGGCAGCACGACGCGGGGCCGCGCGCTGCCGGAGTCTCGTCGGAGGCTGAAGATGACCGTCGACACGGCGACGCGGATCGCGTCGCCGGCGGAAGCTGCATCTGTTCGAGTCATTGTGACCATAACCTCGGAGTCGATCTTATAGTCGCGATGACACGAAGTGCAAATCGCCCCACGATGATGACGGCTTCCGCGCCCGCGCTATGCTGGCCCTGCAACTGAAGACAGGCCGCATGACGTGTGCGGGAGAGCCCCGTGTCGAGACGACCCGGGCACCGAAGGAGCAAGCCTCCCCGCCAATCTCTCAGGTCCGCGTACCGTTCGCGTCCGGCCGCTCTGGAAAACGACCCGCCGCCTCGCCGGCGAGGGGTCGTGCCGAAGGTGAAAGCCACCCGTGTCCTCGTGACCGACGGTGTGTGAAGCTCTCAGGCCAATGACAGAGGGGGAGTTCACGGATGCCGGGTCCCCGGCATCCGCCCGCCCGATCACGGGAGAACTCATGACCGATCTTCGCGAGACCCCCCTGGCAGCGCGTCACCGTGCGCTCGGTGCGTCCTTCACCGACTTCGGCGGTTGGTCGATGCCCGTCCGCTACACGTCCGACCTCGCCGAGCACCACGCCGTGCGCAGCGCCGCGGGCCTGTTCGACATCTCCCACATGGCCGAGTTCCTCGTCACGGGCCAGGAAGCGGGCACGTACCTCGACTTCGCGCTGGCCGGCAGCATCTCGGGCATGAAGATCGGCAAGGCGAAGTACTCGCTGCTGCTGTCGGATGCCGGCGGCATCCTCGACGATGTCATCGTCTACCGGCTCGGCGACGAGCGCTTCCTCGTCATCTCGAACGCCGGCAATCGCGAGATCGTCGCCGAGGCGCTCGCCGAACGCACGACGCGCGCCGGCATCCCGGCCGCCTTCACGGCCGACGCCGAGGACGAGGTCGACGTCTTCGCGCCCGGTCACCCATCGAACGGCGCGGTGATCTCCGACGTCAGCGACCGGTTCGCGCTCATCGCCGTGCAGGGCCCGCACGCACGCGAGATCCTCGCGGCGACGGACGGCGTCGAGGGCCTCACTCCCCGCCTCGAAGAGCTCGGATACTACGCCTGGTCCGGCGGCACCTACGCCGGCCGCTCGCTGTTCGTGGCCCGCACCGGCTACACCGGCGAGGACGGCTTCGAGCTCCTCGTGCCGAACGCGCTCGCCGGGCCGCTGTGGGATGCGCTCCTGGCCGCGGGCAGCGAGCACGGCCTCGTGCCGGCGGGCCTGGCCGCGCGCGACACGCTTCGTCTGGAGGCGGGCATGCCCCTGCACGGACACGAGCTGTCGGCCGACATCCTGCCCGCGCAGGCGGGGCTCGGCCGCGTCGTCGCGCTCGGGAAGGGCGCGTTCGTCGGGAAGGCGGCGCTCGAGTCGGTCGTCGCCGTCGACGCGCCCGTGCTCGTGGGACTCGTCGCGGACGGACGCCGCGCCGGACGTGCCGGGTACGCCGTCCTCGACGCCGACGGGATCCCGGTCGGAGGGGTGACCAGCGGCGCCCTCAGCCCGACGCTCGGGCACCCCATCGCGATGGCCTTCGTCCCGCCCGCCCTCGCCGAGCCGGGGACCGCGCTCGCCATCGACGTCAGGGGAACGCGCATCCCCGCCACCGTGACCGCACTGCCTTTCTACCGGAGGACCGCATGACCGATCTGAACAGCCTCAAGTACACCGACGAGCACGAATGGATCGCCCTGGACGGCGACGTGGCCACGATCGGCATCACCGACTATGCCGCCGACAAGCTCGGTGACGTCGTGTACGTCGACCTCCCCGCCGTGGGGTCGACCGTCACCGCAGGCGACGTCTGCGGTGAGATCGAGTCGACGAAGTCGGTGGGCGAGCTCTACGCACCGCTCACGGGCGAGGTCGTCGAGGTCAACGACGACGTCGTCGCCGACCCGTCGCTGGTCAACGCGGATGCGTTCGCGGGCTGGCTCGTCAAGCTCCGCGTCGAGCCGGCCGATGTCGACGGCCTGCTCGACCGTGCCGCCTACGTCGCGCTCACGGGCGGCGAGGAGTGAGCGCGGTCCCCGAGCCTGCGGAGCGGTTCAGCGACCGGCACATCGGCACCGACGCATCCGCGCAGAAGCGGATGCTGGCCGTCCTCGGGTACGACAGCGTCGACGCGCTCGTCGAGCGGGCGGTCCCGGCATCCATCCACATCTCTGCCGTCACGGTCCCTGAGCCGGTCGAAGGCTCGGTGATCCCGCCCGCGGCGACAGAGGCCGAGGCGCTCGCAGAGCTGAGGGACCTCGCCGCGCAGAACCGGCCCGCGAGGTCGTTCATCGGGCTGGGGTACTACGACACGATCACGCCGTCCGTCATCGCGCGCAACGTCCTCGAGAACCCGTCCTGGTACACCGCCTACACCCCGTACCAGCCGGAGATCTCGCAGGGGCGGCTCGAAGCCCTCATCAACTTCCAGACGATGGTCACCGACCTCACCGGCCTGCAGACGGCGAACGCGTCGATGCTCGACGAGGCGACCGCCGTCGTCGAAGGGATGCTGGTGGCCCGGCGCGCGTCGAAGAGCCGGTCGAACGTCTTCCTCGTCGACGCCGATGCGCTGCCCCAGACCAAGGCGCTCCTTGCCCATCGCGCCGCGGCCCTCGGCATCGTGCTGCACGAGACCCCCTACGACCTCTCGCCGCCGCCGGCCGACCTCGACGTGTTCGGCGCGTTCGTCCAGTACCCGGGGGCCACGGGGCGGGTGTGGGATCCCTCCGAGGTCATCGCCGCGGTGCAGGCGCAGGGCGGCCTGGTCGTCGTCGCCGCCGACCTTCTCGCCCTCACACTGCTGCGCTCGCCGGGCTCGCTCGGCGCCGACATCGCGGTCGGGACGACGCAGCGCTTCGGCGTGCCGATGGGCTTCGGTGGCCCGCACGCGGGATACATGGCCGTGCGCGCCGGACTCGAGCGCCAGCTCCCCGGACGTCTCGTCGGGGTCTCTCAGGACGCCGTCGGCCACCCGGCGTACCGGCTGTCGCTGCAGACGCGCGAACAGCACATCCGCCGGGAGAAGGCCACCTCCAACATCTGCACGGCTCAGGTGCTCCTGGCCGTCATGGCGTCGATGTACGCCGTCTACCACGGACCGGACGGACTGCGGAGGATCGCCACGACGGTGGCGTCGCGTGCGCGGATGCTCCGCGACTGGATCGTCGAGGCGGACGGTGACGTGCTGCACGAGGACTTCTTCGACACGATTGTGGTGAAGACCCCGGGCCGGGCCGAAGCCGTGGTCGACGCCGCGCGGGCGCGCGGACTCCAGCTGTGGTTCCGCGATCTCGACACGGTCGGCGTCTCCGTCGACGAGACCACCACCGTCGCGGAGCTGCATGCGATCGCGCACGTCCTCGGGGGTCCGGACAGGCGCGCGTTCGCGGTTGCGGATCTCGAACCGCGTTTCCCCGCGGCACTCACGCGCGAGGACGAGTTCCTCACGCATCCCGTCTTCCACACCCACCGGTCCGAGACGGCGATGATGCGCTATCTCAAGCAGCTCGCCGACCGCGACTACGCGCTCGATCGGGGCATGATCCCACTCGGGTCCTGCACGATGAAGCTCAATGCCGCGACCGAGATGGCGGCCGTGTCGTGGCCCGAGTTCGCCCGAGTGCACCCATTCGCTCCCGCCGAGGACGTGGCGGGGTACCTCGTGATGATCGAGCAGCTGGAGTCCTGGCTGGCGGAGGCGACCGGCTACGATGCCGTCTCGCTGCAGCCCAACGCCGGATCCCAGGGAGAGCTGGCGGGACTGCTCGCCATCCGCGGCTACCACCACGCGAACGGCGACACCCACCGAGACGTCTGCCTCATCCCGTCGTCCGCGCACGGCACGAACGCCGCCTCCGCGGTGCTGGCGGGCATGAAGGTCGTCGTCGTCGCGTGCGACGAGGCGGGCAACGTCGATCTCGACGACCTGCGCGAGAAAGTCGCGGCGCACGCCGCCGCGCTCGCCGCGCTCATGATCACGTATCCGTCGACGCACGGCGTCTACGAGCAGGATGTGGTCGACATCACGGCGGCAGTCCACGAGGCCGGGGGACAGGTCTACGTCGACGGGGCGAACCTCAACGCCCTGCTCGGCTTCGCCCGGTTCGGAGATCTCGGCGGCGACGTGTCGCACCTCAACCTGCACAAGACCTTCGCGATCCCGCACGGCGGCGGCGGGCCGGGCGTCGGCCCCGTCGCCGCGAAGGCCCACCTCGCGCCGTTCCTGCCCTCGCACCCGCTCGCGCAGCGCGCCGAGCACGCGGGCGGCTTCGTCTTCGACGGCGGCCCGATCTCGGCGGCGCCGTACGGCTCCGCATCCATCCTTCCGATCTCGTGGGCGTACGTGCGGATGATGGGCGCGCAGGGGCTGCGCGAGGCGACGGGCGCGGCGGTTCTCGCGGCGAACTACGTCGCCCACCGGCTGAAGGAGCACTACCCGGTGCTGTACGCGGGAGAGGGCGGCCTCGTCGCCCACGAGTGCATCCTCGACCTCCGACCGCTCAAGGAGCTCACCGGCATCACGGTCGACGACGTCGCCAAGCGGCTCATCGACTACGGGTTCCACGCGCCGACGATGTCGTTCCCGGTCGCCGGCACGCTGATGGTCGAGCCGACGGAGTCCGAGGACCTCGGCGAGCTCGACCGCTTCGTCGAGGCGATGATCGCGATCCGCGCCGAGGCGGCGCGCGTGCAGGCGGGGGACTGGCCTGCGACGGACAACCCCCTCGTGAACGCCCCGCACACGGCGGAGGCTGTCGTCATCGGCGAATGGCCGCACGCCTATTCGCGTGAGGACGCCGTCTACCCCGTGCGCTCCCTCATCCGCACGAAGTACTGGCCCCCCGTTCGCCGCATCGACAACGCCTACGGAGACCGCAACCTCGTGTGCGCCTGCCCGCCCCCCGAGGCCTTCGCCTAGCTCCCCGCGCGCGGGACCGGTCAGAACAGGGCGGGCCACCAGGCGGCGGCGAGGGGATAGCCGATGAAGGCCACCAGGTCGATCAGGACGTGCGCGACCACGAGCGGCATGACGCGACCCCAGCGGTGGTAGACCCAACCGAACACGACGCCCATCGCGACGTTGCCGACGATCGCGCCGAAGCCCTGATAGGCGTGGTACGCCCCGCGCAGCGCGGCGGTGGAGAGGATGATCGTCCAGGCTCCCCACCCCAGGCGGCGGAGGCGATCGAAGAGGTAGCCGATGAAGATGACCTCCTCGGTCAGCCCCGCGCGGACGGCGGCGAGCACGAGCAGCGGGATCGTCCACCACGACGGGTCAAGGGGTGACGCATCGACCTGAACCGTGACCCCGAGGGCGCGCCCGGCCGCGTACAGCCCCAGCCCCGGGATGCCGATCACCGCGACGAGCAGGATGCCGGCGCCCGCGTCCCGCCCGAAGGCCCGGAAGTCGAGCCCGATCCGGCGGAACGCCGACCTCCCGGGCTCCCAGAGGAAGTACAGCGCTAGCGCGATGGGGGCCAGCGCGAAGAACTGGGCGAGGAACTGGTACAGGACGTCCCAGAACTGCTGCGCGTTCGCACCGGGATTCAGCGAGGTCGACTGGTCGCCGAGTGCGACCTCGCGGGTGAGCGCCTGCACGAGAGACAGGACGGAGTAGAGCGCCGACTTTCCGACGGACAGCGCCAGGACGAGCGCGATCTCCCACCACAACCGCGCCCGAGAGGCGGATGGACTGGGCGATATCGCAGCGTGTGTGTCGGTCACGTTGTCAGATTGTCACAGTCGTGTGGATTTCAGTAAAGGATCTGTAACGGTTCGGCGGCATGTTTTGCCCGGTCTGAGGAGACTGCTTATGGTGTGACGTATCCGTGTTCGCTCTGTCTTGGAGCGAGCGCCACAACCCTTGCACAGGAGGAAATGTGTCCGAAACGAAGTGGCGCAAGCGCGCACTCGTTGCCGGGGCGGGGATCGGCATCGCCGTTCTCGCGCTCTCCGCTTGCTCGTCGCCCGGTGACGGGAACGGCAACGGCAACGGCAACAACAGCGAAGAGCCTGTTGTCGACACTCAGGTCGTCATCGCCGAGACCAACGAGTTCACGAGCACGAACGCGATCAGCGCGACCGGAAACCTCGACATCAACGGGAAGGTCAACTACCTGACCCGTGCGGGCTTCTACTACGTCAGCGACTCCTACGAGGTCGTGCCGGACGAGTCCTTCGGCAAGATGGAGCTCGTCTCCGAAGACCCCCTCCAGGTCAAGTACACGCTGAACGAGGGCCTCCAGTGGTCCGACGGCGAGGCCATCACGACCGACGACCTCGTCTTCGGCTGGGCCGTGAGCTCGGGCATCTTCGACGACGCCACCTTCGACCCCGAGACGGGCGAGGTCACCGGGGGCACGCAGTACTTCCAGTACGCGGGCTCGACCGAGGGCATCAACAAGTCGAAGATCACCGAGGTCAGCGACGACAAGCTCTCCCTCACGCTCGAGTACGACGCTCCGTACGTCGACTGGAACCTGCAGGGCCTGATCGACCAGCCCGTCCACGTCATCGCCGACAAGGCCGGTGTCGAGGTCGCTGACCTGGTCGACACCATCCTGACCTCGCCGCGTGGCGACGCCTCCGCGCCGGCCGATGTCAACGCGACGCTCAAGGCTGCGGCCGACTTCTGGAACACGGGCTTCGACATGACGTCGCTGCCGTCGGACGAGTCGCTGTATCTGTCGAGCGGCCCCTTCAAGATCACGAAGTGGGAGCCGACCCAGTCGATGACCCTTGAGATCAACGAGAACTACAAGGGCGACCTGAAGCCCCAGTTCTCCACGATGGTCATCCGCTTCATCGGCGACCCGCAGGCTCAGGTCTCGGCGCTGCAGAACGGCGAGGTGGACGTCATCGTCCCGCAGGCCTCCGGCGACACCCTCGCCGCGCTCGAGGGCCTCGACGGCGTCGAGGTGCTCCAGGGCGACCAGCTCGCGTACGACCACCTCGACCTGACGTTCAAGGGCGTGTTCGCCGACGCGAACGTGCGCGAGGCGTTCCTGAAGACCGTTCCGCGTCAGCAGATCGTCGACACGCTGATCAAGCCGATCAACGAGGCGGCCGAGGTGCTGAACTCGCAGCTGTTCATCCCCGCCCAGCCCGCCTACGCGGACGCTGTCGCGGCGAACGGCTCCTCCGCCTACGGCGACGTCGACATCGAGGGCGCCAAGGCGCTCCTCAACGGTGAGACCCCGACCGTGCGCCTGATGTACAACATCAACAACCCGAACCGCGTGGCCGCCTTCGAGGCGATCCAGGCGTCCGCAGCCGAGGCCGGCATCACGGTCGAGGACGTGGGCCGTGAGGACTGGGGCTCGCAGCTGGGCTCCGACATCTACGACGCTGTCATCTTCGGATGGATCAGCCCGGGTGTCGGCAACGGCACGATCCCGCAGATCTTCGCGAGCTTCGGCGGCAGCAACTTCAACAACTACGCCAACGACACGGTCGACAAGGTCGCACGTGAGATCCCGACCACGCTGGACACGGCGGCGATCGACACGCTGACCATCCAGGCCGACACGGAGCTCTTCAAGGACGGCTACGGCCTGCCCCTGTTCCAGAGCCCGGGTCTCGAGGCACACACCGACCGGATCGCAGGGATCACCTACATGGGCAACCAGACGGGTCCGATCTGGAACTTCTGGGAGTGGACGGTCTCGGAGTAACCCTCCAGGACTGAACGAACGCACGGGGGCGACGGGCCCGCACGGCCCGTCGCCCCCGGTGTGCGTCCACACTTCTCGGCACCTCGCCTGCCCCCGTTGCACAGCGGCACGGACGGCGCTCTGCTGATACCTTTACCCCCAGATCCAGAAGGGGTGGCCGTTGCTCACCTACATCCTCCGTCGCGTCGGCGTGTCGATCCTGATCCTGATCGCCGCGTCCCTGCTCATGTACGTCCTCGTCGCATGGGCGCGCGACCCGCTTCAGGATCTCTACGCTCTCAACACGCCCAACAAGGATCAGCTGATCCAGCAGCGCATCCAATGGCTAAATCTCGACCAGCCTGTCCTCGTGCGCTGGTTCAACTGGCTCATCGGCGCCGCGCAGTGTGTCATCCCCTTCGCGACCTGCGATCTCGGCGTGAACATCCAGAATCAGCCCGTGACCATCCTTCTCGCGCGCGCCATGGGCTCGACTCTTCAGCTCGTCACGGCATCCACCATCTTCGCGATCGTCCTCGGCGTGACCGTCGGGATCGTCTCCGCTCTGCGGCAGTACAGCGCGATCGACTACACCTTCACCTTCGCGAGCTTCTTCTTCTACTCGCTGCCGTCGTTCGTCATGGGCGTGCTCCTCAAGGTCTTCGTCGCGATCGGCTTCAACGACTGGCTGCGAAATCCGCTCATATCCTGGGCGACCATCATCGTGCTCTCTCTCATAGCGGGAGTCTTCTGGCAGGCCGTCGTCGGCGGCGAGAGGCAGCGTCGCCTCATCGTCTTCGCAGGCTCGTTCGTGACGACCGGCCTCATCCTGTACTACATGTCCGCCACGCAGTGGTTCCTGGACCCGGCGCTGGGTCCGGTCGTCACACCGCTCCTGATCGCGGCGATGGCGGCGGGCATGGCTCTCCTGATCGGCGGACCGAAGGCGCGTCACGCCTGGCGAACGGCCGGCGCGACGGCGATCGTCGTCATCATCGCCTACTTCGTCCTGCAGCCGTTCCTCAAGTCGTTCGGGGGATGGGCGGTCATCCTGCTGTTCGTCGGTGCGGCCCTCGTGGGTGCGATCGCCGGCTGGCTGCTGGGCGAGCACGACAAGGCCCAGGCGATCCGCATCGGCGTCCTCACGGGGCTGCTGGGCATGGGCGTGATCGTCTTCGATCAGTTCCTGCAGAACTGGAACGAGTACGTGCGCAACCCCCGCGTCGGGGGCAGGCCGATCGCGACGGTGGGAGCGGCGACCCCGAACCTCGTCGGCGACTTCTGGATCCACGGGATCGACACCTTCACGCACCTGCTGCTGCCGACCATCAGCCTCATGCTGATCTCGTTCGCCGGCTACACGCGGTACGCGCGCGGCGGCATGCTCGAGGTTCTCAACCAGGACTACATCCGCACGGCACGCGCCAAGGGCCTCCCCGAGCGCACCGTCGTCGTCCGTCACGCCTTCCGCAACTCGCTCATCCCCATCACGACGATCGTGGCCGCCGACGTCGGCGGCCTCATCGGCGGCGCGATCATCACGGAGCAGATCTTCGCGTTCTCCGGCATGGGCGCGCTGTTCAACCGAGGCCTGTTCACGGCCGATCCGAACCCGGTCATGGCGTACTTCATCGTCGTCGCGATCTTCGCGATCACGTTCAACTTCCTCGCCGACCTGACGTACTCGGCACTCGATCCGAGAGTGAGGGCCAAGTAATGGCGATTCCCGTCGATCCCGAGGTCCCCCGCACGACGCCCGAGGGCCCGCACGTCGTCACGTCGGAGGAGCGCAGCGTCAGCCAGGGGCGGATCGTCCTGCGGCGCTTCCTATCCCACAAGCCGGCCGTCATCAGCATGATCCTGTTCGTGCTCATCGTCGGCTTCGCCATCTCCGCGTCGGGCGCGTTCGGCATCCCCGGCTGGTGGAAGTGGAACTACTCGCAGCTCACGCCGATCGTCGATCGCGGCCGGCCGACGCTCGAGCTGATCCCGTTCTCGCTCGGTGAGCACCCGTTCGGGCAGAACACGCCGGGCAAGGACTACTTCGCGATGGTGATGCGGGGGATCGTCAACTCCTCGTACATCATGTTCATCCTCGGACTCACGGCGGCCTTCATCGGCGTCGTGATCGGGGCGATCGCGGGCTACTACCGCGGCTGGGTCGACGCCGTGCTCATGCGCTTCACCGACATCGTCATCGTCATCCCGATCATCGTCGTCGGTGCTGTCGTCGGTAGCGCTGTCGGAGGACTCGGTCCCGTGCTGCTGGCGGTCTTCCTCGGGTTCGTCGCTTGGACCGGTATCGCGAGACTCGTTCGCGCGGAGTTCCTGTCGCTGCGCGAGCGGGAGTTCGTCGAGGCGGCGCGGGTGGCCGGCGCGAGCGATCTGCGCATCATCTTCAAGCACATCCTGCCGAACGCGATGGGCGTCGTGATCGTGTCGACGACGCTGCTGCTGTCGGCGGCGATCATCCTCGAGACCTCGCTGTCGTTCCTCGGGTACGGCGTCAAGAGCCCCGAGGTGTCGCTCGGCCTCCTCATCAGCGACAACCAGGCCGCGTTCCAGACGCGCCCCTGGCTGTTCTGGTGGCCGGCGTCGTTCATCGTGGTCCTGTCGCTGCTGGTGAACTTCATCGGCGACGGTCTGCGCGACGCGTTCGACCCGCGTCAGAAGCGCGTCGTCTTCCGCAAGGTCAAGGAGCTTCCGGAAGACGCCATCGTCGAGGACGCCGCCGGTCCCGTCCCCGTCGGCGGGACGCCCGGGGCAGCGGAGGGGCGCGCGTGATGCGCTCAGCGCAGCGTGAACGCCAGGACGGTCGCGGCGAGCGCGAGCGCCAGGGCGCAGATCGCGCCGGTGCGGGGAACGCGGCGCACCGTCAGCTGGTCCGCGACGCCCACCGCGACCTCGCCCCGCGCCACCCGCTCCTGCCAGGCCTCGCGGATGACGACCGCGGCATCGCCCGACTCGGTTCCCATCAGGTCGCCGGGTCGCGCGGGTCCGCCCGACGCGCGAAGCTCACGATTGTCGGCGCGGCGTCCCACCGCGGCCGCGCGCAGAGCGCCGGGAGCCGGCGCCGCCCACGCGGCGAAGCGGGCGTGCGGCGTCACGAGGGTGAGCGCGTAGCGCGTCTCGACATGGACCAGCGCCTCCCAGGGCACATCGACGCGATGCGTGACGTTCTCGACGTGCACGCCCTTCTCGCCGATGCCCACGTGCGGCTGCCAGAGGGCGACCAACGCCCAGACGGCCATCAGGACGGCCGCCGGGTACAGCCACAGGGTGCCCAGACCGCCCTCCATGAGCGCGACGACCGCCAGGAGCGCGGCTCCCGCCCACACGAACACCGCGGCAACGCGATTGAAGCGGGAGGGCATGGTGACGTCGCTCATCCGTCCATTCTCGCAATGAACGACGTCAGGACCTCGCGATGAACCAGCAGACCAGCACCTACGACGGACCCCTCCTCGAAGTCGACGGCCTGTCGGTCGACTTCGCGGTCGACAACTTCTGGGTTCCTGCGGCCAAGAAGCTCAGCTACACGCTGGAGCGCGGAAAGTCCCTCGCCGTGGTCGGCGAGTCCGGGTCGGGCAAGAGCGTGAGCTCGATGTCGATGCTCGGCCTCCTGCCGAAGAACGCCCGCGTGCAGGGGAGCGTGCGCCTCGACGGCCGCGAGATCCTGGGACTCAAGCCCGAGCAGCTCCGTGAGATCCGCGGCCGCGAGATCGCCGTGATCTTCCAGGAGCCGATGACCGCCCTCAACCCCGTCTACACGGTTGGGTTCCAGATCATCGAGACGCTGCGCATCCACTTCGGCATGACGCCGAGCAGGGCGCGTGAGCGGGCGCTGGAGCTACTGGATCTCGTCGACCTCCCCGATCCGCTGAAGGCGTTCAACTCCTACCCGCACCAGCTGTCGGGCGGGCAGCGTCAGCGCGCCATGATCGCGCAGTCGATCTCGTGCGACCCGAAGCTGCTGATCGCCGACGAGCCCACGACCGCGCTCGACGTCACGGTGCAGGCCGAGATCCTCGACCTCATGCGCGACCTGCGACACCGGCTCGACTCGGCCGTGCTGATCATCACGCATGACATGGGCGTCGTCGCCGACATCGCCGACGACATCGTCGTGATGCGCCACGGCGAGATCGTCGAGCGCGGGACGTCGGAGGCGATCTTCGCGGCGCCCCAGCACCCGTACACCCAGCAGCTCCTGGCCGCCGTGCCCCGCATCGGCGACGCGGGCGGGGGAGAGGTCATCGACACGACTGCGGCCCTGGCAGGAGACACCTCGGCGATCCGCCTGGCCGAGGTCGCCGCTCGCGAGGACGCACAGCGCCGCTCTTCGCTCGGAGAGCCCGTGCTGTCTTTCGAGGATGTCGCGATCGACTACCCGAAGAAGGGCCGCGTTCCCGCGTTCCGCGCCGTCGAGCACGCGAGCTTCGCGATCTACCCCGGCGAGGTCACGGGACTGGTGGGGGAGTCCGGCTCCGGGAAGACCACGGTCGGCCGCGCCGCGATCGGCCTGCTCCCGATCGCAGACGGCACCGCGAACGTCGTGGGACACGACATCTCCCGTGCGGACCGCCGGCTGCTGCGCAAGGTCCACAAGGACGTCGGCATCGTGTTCCAGGACCCGTCGTCCTCGCTCAACCCCCGCCTGCCGATCGGGCAGTCGATCGGCGAGCCTCTGCTGCTGGCGGGACTGGCGAAGGGGCGCGACCTCGACAAGAAGGTGCAGGAGCTGCTCGACGCCGTCGAGCTCCCGCGCGCGTACCGGTCCCGGTATCCGCACGAGCTCTCGGGCGGTCAGAAGCAGCGCGTCGGCATCGCCCGTGCTCTGTCGCTGGAGCCCAAGCTGCTGATCGCCGACGAGCCGACCTCCGCGCTCGACGTCTCGGTCCAGGCCACCGTGCTCGCGCTGCTGCAGCAGCTCCAGCGAGACCTGGGGTTCGCCTGCCTGTTCATCAGCCACGACCTGGCGGTCGTCGACACCCTCGCCGACCGCATCATCGTGATGAACCACGGGCGCATCGTCGAGCAGGGCGCGACGGGACAGATCCTCCGCAACCCCGAGGACCCGTACACGCAGCGCCTCATCGCCGCCGTGCCGGTGCCCGACCCGGAGGAGCAGCGGGTGCGTCGCGAGGCGCGTGCCGCGCTGCTCGCCGCACAGGAGTAGTCACGCGGAGAGGCGTTGGTGGGCAGGGTCGTCGGCCGGCACCTGGACGACGTGGCATACCCTTGGTTCGTGTGTTGAGCTCTCTCATCTGTTGCGAGACATGGGCTCGCGCGGGTTGGCAGGTGGGTCTTTACGCCATCTCGTCTACGCGTGCTGGGGGCTCGCAAGCGGCTTGCTCGTGGACCCGACACATGCCCGAATGGCACTTATCCACAGGCCGGTAGCAACGACTTCGCAGCGTGTAGGTTTCCCACATGACAGCTATCGAACGAAGGAAGAACTGGCCACTGCTGACGGCAGCCGCGCTCGTGGCATCTCTGTGCGTGAGCGGTCTCAGCGCTGATCGCGCGGATGCAACTCAAGCTTGGTTCGGAGAGAAGGTTGCAACCTGCCCGAAACAGAAGGTCGTCGTGCTCAATTTCGTCGCGGAGGGCTCCAAGGGTCAGGATGCGCGTGTCAGTTGGGCGCCGTATCGGCACGACGCCAGCTCGGGAAACTATGCATATCGTGATCTGAAGCCAGGCACGCACAAGGTGAACACGGGCTTGCGTGAGGTCTACTGGCAGAAGTGGACGTCGACCGCGTCGGTGACCAGCTACTGGACGACGTGCTCAAGTGTATGGTGACCGTGCTCGGGCGACCCTGAGACCCTTGACCCTGCTCGGGGTGTGGCCCTATGTGTCCGCTTGAGGCCCAGAACTGAGCGCGCGGATCAGATTGTAGAATGGAACGTCGGCATCCCGGCGAAATCCCATTCTGCATAGGAAACCCTTCATGGTGCACGCCCTCCGCCCCGACCTCCGAAACGTCGCGATCGTCGCGCACGTCGACCACGGCAAGACCACGCTCGTCGACGCGATGCTCCGCCAGACCGGCTCGTTCGGCGAGCACGCGCACGTCGAAGAGCGTGCGATGGACTCGAACGACCTCGAGCGTGAGAAGGGCATCACGATCCTCGCCAAGAACACGGCGATCACCTACAGCGGTGCCCACACCGACGTTCCCGTGACGATCAACGTCATCGACACTCCCGGCCACGCCGACTTCGGCGGCGAGGTCGAGCGGGGCCTGTCGATGGTCGACGGCGTCGTCCTGCTCGTCGACGCGTCGGAGGGTCCGCTGCCGCAGACCCGCTTCGTGCTGCGCAAGGCGCTCGAGGCGAAGCTGCCCGTCATCCTGCTCGTCAACAAGACCGACCGTCCCGACGCCCGCATCGCCGAGGTCGAGGAGGAGGCGCACGATCTGCTCCTCGGGCTCGCGTCCGATCTCGTCGACGACGTGCCCGACCTCGACGTCGACGCGCTCCTGGACGTGCCCGTCGTCTATGCCTCCGGGCGTGCCGGCGCGGCATCCCGCACCCGTCCCGCCAACGGCGAGCTGCCCGACAACGCCGACCTCGAACCGCTCTTCG
>Ga0182739_1002033_pt1 | contig 19606 bp, 20 predicted proteins | sample eDN5th30CBELigBY_FD_128873 | JGI IMG/M metagenome (GOLD analysis project Ga0182739, IMG submission 128873) | Enriched backyard soil microbial communities from Emeryville, California, USA - eDNA 5th pass 30_C BE-Lig BY (version 2) (version 2) | ecosystem: Environmental > Terrestrial > Soil >...
AGCCGACGCCTTGTTCGATCGCCTGTTGCCGGCGGCGGCAAAGAATCCCTTTGCACATGCCGCGCTCCTGAACGTGCTCGATCTGCGGATCAACGGCGCCGAGATCGTCGTGACCGGCGAAGGACCGCGCGCCGAAGCGCTTGCCGAACAGGCGCTTCGGCTGCCCCATGTCACCCGCACCGTGGTGCGCGCACCCGACGCAAGCAAGCTTGCGCCCTCGCATCCGGCACAGGCGCAACTCGCCGCCGCACCCGAAGGCGGCGCGGCCTTCGTCTGCGCTCACGGCCGCTGCTCGTTGCCGATCACCGACCCGCAGCGACTTGCCGAGCACCGACTTGCCCCGCAGTGACTTGCCGAAACGATGCGCGGCATGCGAACCTCGACCTAGCCGCCGCCATCCTCACATTTTCGTTCCTGCACGTTCCGCCCGCCGGAGGAAAACCTGCATGCGCTTCTTCACGCCCGTATTGTTCGCCGCCGCAGTTGCCGCCCCTGCCGCGCCCGCCGCATTCGCGCAGCCCGTCGAGCCGGTCAATATTCAACTCAACGTGCTCGACAATCTGCAGGACCGCTGCCGCGTCACCTTCGTTCTGGAAAACAAGCAGCCGGCAGCGATCGAAAGTCTCAAGCTCGATCTCGCGGTGTTCAATCCCGAAGGCGCGGTGCGTCACCGCCTGATCGCCGAGCTTGGCCCGGTGCGCGCGTCAAAGACCGCCGTCAAGGCGTTCGCCGTCGACAGCGCCTGCAGTCAGGTCGGCGCCATTCTCGTGAATGATGTCAATGCCTGCGCGCCGGCGACGGCCGAAGCCTGCCTTGAGGCGCTGCAGCTTTCCTCGCGCGTCAAAGACGTGCGGCTGTACAAGTGATTCGATCTCGCCCTCGAGCTCTACGCTACTCGAGGGCCAACAACCTACACGTCATTGCGAGCACAGCGAAGCAATCCAGCCTGTTCGAATAACTGGATTGCTTCGTCGCTACGCTCCTCGCAATGACGCTATCGATGCAATCAAACGAAAGCCCGTATCAGGCGTTCATCGACTCGAAGAACTCGCCGTTGTTCTTGGTGTTGCGCAGCTTGTCGAGCAGGAAGTCGATCGCATCCATGGTGCCCATCGGATTGAGGATGCGGCGCAGGATGTACATCTTCTTGAGCTGATCCGGCGGCGTGAGCAGTTCTTCCTTGCGGGTGCCGGAGCGCGTGATGTCGATTGCCGGGAAGGTGCGCTTGTCGGCCACCTTGCGATCGAGGATGAGTTCGGAGTTGCCGGTGCCCTTGAACTCTTCGAAGATCACCTCGTCCATGCGGCTGCCGGTATCGATCAGCGCGGTCGCGATGATCGTCAGCGAGCCACCTTCCTCGATGTTGCGCGCCGCGCCGAAGAAGCGCTTCGGGCGCTGCAGCGCATTGGCATCGACACCGCCGGTCAGCACCTTGCCGGAAGACGGCACCACGGTGTTGTAGGCGCGGCCGAGACGCGTGATCGAATCCAGGAGGATGACGACGTCGCGGCCGTGCTCGACCAGGCGCTTGGCCTTCTCGATCACCATTTCGGCGACCTGCACGTGGCGCGAGGCCGGCTCGTCGAAGGTCGAGGAAACGACCTCGCCCTTCACCGAGCGCTGCATGTCGGTCACTTCCTCCGGCCGCTCGTCGATCAGCAGCACGATCAGGAAGCATTCGGGGTGATTCGCGGAGATCGAATGCGCGATGTTCTGCAGCAGCACGGTCTTGCCGGTGCGCGGCGGCGAGACGATCAGCGCGCGCTGGCCCTTGCCGATCGGCGCGACGATGTCGATCACGCGCGGCGAGAGGTCCTTCCGGGTCGGGTCGCCATGCTCCATCCGCAACCGCTGCTCGGGATAGAGCGGCGTCAGGTTGTCGAAGTTGATCTTGTGGCGCGCCTTGTCGGGGTCTTCGAAATTGATCGTATTGACCTTGAGCAGCGCGAAGTAGCGCTCGCCCTCTTTCGGGCTGCGGATGTGGCCGTCGATGGTGTCGCCGGTGCGCAGGCCGAAGCGGCGGATCTGCGAGGGCGAGACATAGATGTCGTCAGGCCCCGGCAAGTAGTTCGCTTCCGGCGAGCGAAGAAACCCGAAGCCGTCGGGCAGGACTTCGACCACGCCCTCGCCGATGATGTCGACTTCCTTGCTCGCGAGTTGCTTGAGGATGGCGAACATGAGCTCCTGCTTGCGCATGGTGCTCGCGTTCTCGATTTCGTATTCTTCGGCAAAGGCCAGCAGTTCAGCCGGGCTCTTGGCCTTGAGGTCTTGCAGCTTCATTTCCCGCATGCGGGTCGGTCCTGTGGAGAAAGGCGTCGGCGTCTGGAAGAACAAATCGTTCGACGCAGGCTTGGAAGGGGTATGGGTCGCAGGTCTGAGCGGCGCGAAACTTGTGCGGTATCGGACCCGACGAGCCGGCCGGTCGACAAATGGGACGACCGAAACTCGACTTCATCCGCCTGCGTTCGGAGGGGTTAACGCGAACATAGGCAATGCCGCTGCACCGCGCAAGGGCAGTATAGCGCGTTCAGAACGGCTTCACCACAACAAGAATAACGATCAGGATCATCAGGACGGTCGGGACCTCGTTGACGATCCGCCAGTGCCGGCTCGAGCGCGTGTTGCGGTCCTCGGCAAAGGCGCGGACGGAGGCCGAGAGGTAGCCGTGCAGGCCGGACAGGCCCAGCACCAGCAGCAGCTTGGCGTGCAGCCAGCCGCTGCGGAAAAAGCCGCCCTCGAAGGCGAGCCACAGGCCCAGCACCCAGGTCGCGATCATCGCCGGGTTGATGATGGCGCGTAAGAGCCGCCGCTCCATCACCTTGAACGTCTCGGACTGCGGCGAGCCGGCCGGCACTTCGCTGTGATAGACGAACAGCCGCGGCAGATAGAGCATCCCCGCCATCCAGGCGATGATCGCGATGATGTGCGCGGCCTTGAGCCACAGATAGAGCCCGCCGGGATTCCACCAGAGGAGTACCGCCAAAAGGGCGCCGGTTATGGCCAGCGCCACCACTGCCCGCATCATCGGGCTCGAAGCCCCGCTGCCCGTTCCTTCCGCCATGGCGTTTGTCTATCGCGATTCGCGCCGTGTGCGCACACGCGCCACCATCCGCTCGACATGGGCGATCGGCGTTTGCGGGACGATGCCGTGGCCGAGATTGAAGATCAGCGGCCGGTCGCCGAAGTCTTCCAGCACCCGGTCCACCGCCCGGTCGAGCGCGTCGCCGCCGGCGACCAGCGCCAGCGGATCGAGATTGCCCTGAACGGGGAAGTCCTTCGGGAGAGTTGTCCGGACCAGATCGGCATCGGCCATCCAGTCGAGCCCGAGGGCATTCGCGCCGGTCTCGCGCGCATAGTGACCGATCGCCGCACCGACATCGCGCGGGAAAGCAATGAACCGCGCATCCGGTATTTCCCGGCGCACCAGATCAACGATCCGCTTCGTCGGCTCGATGCACCAGCGGCGCATTTCGGCCGGCGGCAATATGCCGGCCCAGGTATCGAACACCTGCACCGCATCCACCCCGGCCCTGAACTGCGCGACCAGATAGCGCGCGGAGGCTTCGACCAGCAGGTCGACCAGCCGCTGGAACGCCTCCGGCTCGCGATAGGCCAGCAGCCGTGCCGGCGCCTGATCCGGCGTGCCGCGGCCGGCGATCATATAGGTCGCGACCGTCCAGGGCGCGCCGCAGAAGCCGAGCAGCGTGACGCTCTCGGGGAGTTGGGCCCGCACCAGCCGGATCGCCTCATAGACCGGCGCCAGCGCCTCCGTGTCCTCCATATCCGGCAAGGTGCCGATGGCGGCGCCATCGACGAGCGGATCGAGCCGCGGTCCCTCGCCGGCCTCGAACCGCACCGCGCGGCCGAGCGCATGCGGGATCACCAGAATGTCGGAGAACAGGATCGCGCCATCAAAGCCGAACCGCCGGATCGGCTGCAAAGTAACTTCGGCTGCCAGTTCCGGCGTGAAACAGAGGTTGAGAAAGCTGCCGGCCTGCTCGCGCAAGGCCCGATATTCTGGCAGATAACGCCCGGCCTGCCGCATCATCCAGATCGGAGGAACGGCTGGACGGCGTCCGTCCAGAACCTCCATCAGCGGCCTTGCCCCGCGCTCGATATTCACCACCGCTCCTCTTCTAAATAGTTAAGATTCTCTTAATTTATGAGATTCTTGGGGGGCGGATTGGACTCATGCAATGGCCCCGACAGGCTGTCCCCTGTCCTAGCCGATATCAACGCTGTCCCCAACGCCTGTATCCATGTTTCGCCCGCACGGCTTTGCACGCATGGCGTAAGGCTTCTGCAGGCGCTCGCGCGGGCGCGGCCCCCGCGTTTTTCCCCAGCTTGTCCCTTGTCCACACGGACAGCCTGCCAGCGTCTCCCGCCGGGACACCTGTGGGCAGATTCGACCCTTCGGGCGGCCCCGGTCTTGCCTCGCGCCTCTGGTCGTGGCCTTTTCCACCCCTGTCCACAGATGTGACGGACCGCAGGTGCATGAGTGACGACGCATGACCGACCAGGGCGACAGTTTCTTCCATCTGCATCTCGTCTCCGACGCCACCGGCGAGACGCTGATCACGGTCGCGCGCGCGGCGGCCGCCCAATATGACAATGTGGTCGCGGTCGAGCACGTCTATCCTCTGGTGCGGACGCCAAAACAGCTCGAGCGCGTGATCGCCGAGATCGAGGCCGCGCCCGGCATTGTGCTCTATACCCTGCTCGAAGGCACGCTCACCGAGCGGCTGGAGAGCAAGTGCCGGGATTTCGGCGTTCCCTGCCTCTCGGTGCTGGGGCCGGTGCTGCGGCTGCTGCAGGCCTATCTCGGCGCTGAGACGACGCCCAAGGTCGGCGCCCAGCACATGCTCAACGCCGAATATTTCCGGCGCATCGATGCCCTCAACTACACCATGCTGCATGACGACGGCCAGCATGTCGGCGACCTCGAAGAGGCCGAGGTGGTGCTGCTCGGCGTGTCGCGCACCTCGAAGACGCCGACCTCGATCTATCTCGCCAATCGCGGGGTCAAGACTGCCAACGTCCCGTTGGTGACGGGCGTGCCGCTGCCGTCGCAGATCGAGCGGCTCAAGAAACCGCTGGTGGTCGGGCTCTATGCCAGCCCCGAGCGGATTGTGCAGATCCGGCAGAACCGCCTCCTGGGCCTCAACGCCAGCGTCGAGGACGATCCGTATGTCGATCGCCAGGCGGTGGCCGAGGAGATCGCCTTCTCGCGAAAACTCTGTGCGCGCCACAACTGGCCGAGCATCGATGTAACGCGGCGTTCGATCGAGGAGACGGCCGCCGCCGTGATGGCCCTGCTCGCCGAGCGCCGCCGTCATGCAGGCTCGTCCGGCAAGGGCTGACGCGATGCTCTGGCTTGCTCCTTCTCCGGCCCTGCTGGCTTCCAGGAGCGCGGTGCGCCGGCAGATGCTGGAGGCGGCCGGCGTGCCGGTCGAGGTGCGTCCCGCCGACATCGACGAGCGCGCGCTCGAACAAAACGCTGGCTCGGCCGATTCCGGCCACGTCGCCACGCTGCTCGCAGCGGCCAAGGCCGTGGCGGCGGCGCAAGGCACGCCTGACCGCATAGTCATTGCGGCCGACCAGACGCTCGCCTGCGACGATCTCGTGTTCCACAAGCCGGAGGACCGGGCCACTGCGCGCCGCCAGCTTGCCGCCCTGCGCGGCCGCACCCACACGCTGACCGCGGCGGTCGCGGTGCATCTCGGCGGCGCGGTGACGTTCGAACACGCGGACAGCGTGCGTCTGACCATGCGCGACTTTTCCGACGCGTTTCTCGACCGGTATCTCGATGAAGCGGGCGACCGTGTCCTCCAGAGCGTCGGCGGCTACCAGCTCGAAGGTCTCGGGATCCAGCTGTTCGAGCGCATCGAGGGAGATTACTTCACGATCCTCGGCCTGCCGCTGCTGCCGCTGCTCGGCTACCTGCGGCGGGCGGGTTTCCTCCTCGACTGACGGCAGCTACAGATGCTGACCCGCATGGCCGACGCCGTGCAGAACCACGAAAGCTGCCAGTGTTCGTTCTCGGTCTCACAGGTTCGATCGGCATGGGAAAGTCGGCCACCGCCGACATGTTCGCCGCCGAAGGGGTGCCCGTGCACAGCGCGGATGCCGCCGTGCATGCGCTCTATGAAGGCGAGGCCGTGCCGCTGGTGGAACAGGCCTTTCCGGGCGTAACGGTGGATGGCCGGGTGGACCGGGCACAACTCGGCGCCCGCGTCATCGGCAATGCGGAAGCCATCGCCCGGCTCGAATCGATCGTACATCCGCTGGTGCGCGGCGCCGAGCAAACGTTTCTCGCAAAAGCGCAGGCCGCGGGCGCGCCGATCACCGTGCTCGACATTCCGCTCCTGCTGGAGACCGGCGGCGAAAAGCGGGTCGATGCCGTGGTCGTCGTCACCGCGCCGGAGGCGGTGCAGCGGGCGCGCGTGCTGGCGCGTCCGGGCATGACGGAAGCCAAGCTCGAGGCGATCCGCGCAAAGCAGATGCCGGATGCCGAGAAGCGCCGCCGCGCGCATTTCCTGGTGGACAGTTCGCGCGGTTTCGATTCCGCCCGCACCCAGGTTCGTGGCATCCTGCGTGCCATCGCGGTGATTCCCGGCAAGCGCTTGTGATACGACCCTGGTTGATCGCATCAGCGTCGTCATTCCGGGGCCGGCTGAAGGCCGGAGCCCGGAATCCATAACCCCTGTCTGTGGTCATGGATTCCGGCTCGCGCCGCTAAAGCGGCTTGGCCGGAATGACGGACGCGAGGCTGAGTAATCAGTCGCAGTTCGTATCGGCGGGGAGAGGCATGCGGGAGATCGTTCTCGACACGGAGACCACGGGGCTCGATGCGCTCAACGGCGACCGCCTGGTCGAAATCGGCTGCGTCGAACTGCTGAACCGGTTTCCGACCGGCCGCACCTTTCACCAATACATCAATCCCGAGCGCGATATGCCGGCGGAGGCCTTTGCCGTGCATGGCCTGTCGGCGGAGTTCCTGCGCGGGCATCCGCTGTTCGCGGAGATCGCCGGGGAATTCTGCGAATTCATCGCCGACGCGCCGCTGGTGATCCATAACGCCTCGTTCGATGCCGGCTTTCTCAATGCCGAACTCGGGCGCTGCCGGTTGCCGTCGATCGGGCGCGAGCGGCTGATCGATACGCTGATGATGGCGCGCCGCAAGCATCCGAACGGCCCCAACCGCCTCGATGATCTCTGCCAGCGCTATGGCATCGACAATTCCCGCCGCACCAAGCACGGCGCGCTGCTCGACGCCGAGATTCTGGCCGAGGTCTATCTGGAACTCACCGGGGCGCGGCAGGCCCAGCTCGGGCTCGGCGAGGCGGCCGTCATCGCCGCCGGGGCCGAGTACCGCAGCGGTACCGCCAATCCGCGGCCGGAGCCGCTCGCGCCGCGCCTTACCGAAGCCGAGCGCGCGGCCCATGCGGCCTTCGTCGCGACGCTCAAGGAGCCGCTCTGGGGCCGTTATCCGGAAACAGATACAGGCGAGAAATCGGCGTCCAGCGCGGCGTAAGGCGATATTCGCGCGACGGCCTCGTACGGTTTCCGGCTGTTCGGCGTGGGTTTTCAGGCTGTCATCCCGGACGCGCCGCAGGCCCGATCCGGGATCCATCGTTCCGCACCCATCGAACGTGCCGAACTCTGGGTCCCGGCTCTCAGGCTTCGCCCTCGGCCGGGACGACAACCGAGGGAATTACGACAGGTCGCACCGATCAGGCGAGGCTGCGGCCCATCGCCAGAAACTTCTCGCGCCGCTGGCGGCGGATGTCGGCCGGGCCGGCATTGTGCAGGCCCTTGAGGGCGGTCGCGATCGCGTCGCCCACCGCCGCGATGGTATGGGCCCGGTCCCGGTGCGCGCCGCCGACCGGTTCGGTCACGATGGAATCGATGACGCCGAAGCGCAGCAGGTCCTGCGCCGTGATCTTCATGCCGGTCGCGGCTTCCTGCGCCTTGCCGGTGTCGCGCCAGAGGATTGAGGCCGCCCCTTCCGGCGAAATCACGCTGTAGATCGAATGTTCCAGCATCAGCACGCGGTTGGCGGTGGCGATCGCGATTGCGCCGCCGGAGCCGCCCTCGCCGATCACGACGGCGACGTTCGGCACGCCCAGTGCGAGACAGGCATCCGTCGAACGCGCGATCGCCTCGGCCTGCCCGCGCTCCTCCGCCCCGATGCCGGGATAGGCGCCCGGCGTATCGACCAGCGAGATCACCGGCAGACCGAAACGGTCGGCCATTTCCATCAGCCGCACCGCCTTGCGGTAGCCTTCCGGCCGGGCCATGCCGAAATTATGAGTGAGCCGCCCCTCGGTGGTCGAGCCCTTCTCGTGCCCGAGGACGCAGACGCTCTCGCCGCGGAACCGGCCGAGCCCGCCGACGATGGCGTGATCGTCGCCGAATTTGCGGTCCCCCGCGAGCGGCGTGAAATCGGTGATCAGGGCGCCGACATAATCGACGAAATGCGGCCGTTCGGGGTGGCGGGCCACCTGCGCCTTCTGCCAGGGCGTCAGCGCCCCATAGAGGTCCTTGAGCGCCTGCGCGGTCTTGGTCTCCAGCCGCGCGATCTCGTCCCCCAGGCCGAGCGTGGCGTCGCCCGCATGCATGGCGCGCAACTCCTCGATCTGGGCTTCCAGTTCGGCGACCGGCTTTTCGAAGTCGAGGTAGCTCCGCATCAGGGTAAGGATATCCGCCGGTCGCGCGCGCTCAAGGGAGGGCTGGCGGCGCGCGGCACTTTTGGCCCTGTGCACTGCGGGAAGTCAAGCAAACCGGGCGCGGCACGCCGGGGTCGGGGCGCCCGGCTACGGAGACGGAGGCGGGTGGTCGGGCTGCGTTTCGCGCTCGGCCGGCTGATCGTAGCCCATGCGGCTGCTGTAGAAGACCAGCGCCATCAGGCCGCAGCCAACCGCCAGGGTGAAGAACACCCCGAGCCCAAGGGCGACATAGGCCGATGCCGGCATAACGATTTCGACGTCGCTACTGGTGTTCCATCCGGCGAAGCCGACATAGACCGCGCCGGCCAGCACCAGCAGCATCGTGCCTATCAGGATTTTCGTGCCCATATCGCGCCTGTCAGGATTTTCGTACCCGTATTGGGCAGGTATGGCGGAGAACGGGGCGATCAAGCCGCCGCGCCCTGCATTATCGGCAGAGCGGGTTTGCAGCGGGCGGCCCGAGCCCTTAAATCCTGCTCCTGAATCCTGACTGGCTGAATCCTGACCGGCCCCCCTCGAACTCCCTGGCGACGATGCAAGACTCCCACTCCGAACTCTGGCACGGCACCACCATCCTCACCGTCCGCAAGGGCGGCAAGGTGGCGATCGGCGGCGACGGCCAGGTCTCGCTCGGCCAGACCGTGATCAAGGCCAATGCCCGCAAGGTCCGCCGCATCGGCAAGGGCGACGTCATCGGCGGCTTCGCCGGCGCGACCGCCGACGCCTTCACCTTGTTCGAGCGGCTGGAGAACAAGCTGGAGCAGTATCCCGGCCAGCTGATGCGGGCGGCGGTGGAACTGGCGAAGGACTGGCGGACCGACCGCTACCTCCGGCGGCTGGAGGCGATGATGATCGTCGCCGACCCGAACGTGTCGCTGGTGCTCACCGGCACCGGCGACGTGCTGGAACCGGAGGCCGGGATCATGGGGATCGGCTCCGGCGGCAATTATGCGCTCGCCGCCGCGCGCGCGCTCGCCGACAGCGAGCACGACGCCGAGACCATCGTGCGCCGCGGCCTCGATATCGCCGCCGACATCTGCGTCTATACCAACCGCAATGTCACCGTCGAAACCCTCGATGCGTCTTGACCCGGGCGAAATCGGCTTCGTCCCGGTGGAGCCTGCACATTATCCGCTGCTTCACCGCTGGCTGCGCGAGCCGCACATCCAGGAATGGTGGGGCGACCCGGACGAGGAACTCGGCTTCATCCGCGACATGGTGGAAGGGCGCGACACCACGCGGCCGTTCCTGATCACGCTCGACGCGGTTCCGGTCGGCTACATCCAGTACTGGTTCATCGGCCACCACCAGAACGCGCAATGGGTCGAGAATCACCCATGGCTGCTGGAACTGCCGTCCGAGACGGTCGGCGTCGACCTCTCGATCGGCATCGCCGACAAAATCTCGCGCGGCCTCGGCTCGGCGGCGCTCGCCGCCTTCGTCGCAAGGCTGCGCGGCGAGGGCCATGAGACGATCATCATCGACCCCGACCCCGGCAATGCCCGCGCCGTGCGAGCCTATACCAAAGCCGGCTTCCGTCCCCTGCCGCACCTTGAAGGGCGCACCGGCGACGCGCTGATCATGCAACACGACCTTTACGCAACCAACGAGACCACATGAGCGACTTTTCTCCCCGCGAAATCGTTTCGGAGCTCGATCGCTTCATCATCGGGCAGGCCGACGCCAAGCGCGCGGTCGCGATCGCGCTGCGCAACCGCTGGCGGCGGCTGCAGCTCGACGACAAGCTGCGCGAGGAGGTGCTGCCGAAGAACATCCTGATGATCGGCCCGACCGGCGTCGGTAAGACCGAGATTTCGCGGCGGCTGGCGCGGCTTGCCGGCGCCCCCTTCATCAAGGTCGAGGCGACGAAGTTCACCGAGGTCGGCTATGTCGGGCGCGACGTCGAGCAGATCGTGCGCGATCTCGTCGAAGTCGCGATCACGCAGACGCGCGAGCGCAGGCGCAAGGACGTCCACGCACGTGCGCACCTCGCCGCCGAGGAACGTGTCGTCGAAGCGCTGGTCGGCGAGAATTCCAGCGCCCCGACGAAGGACTCTTTCCGCCGCAAGCTGCGCGCGGGCGAACTCGACGACAAGGAGATCGAGATCGACCTGCAGTCGTCGGGCGGCGGGATGCCGCTGTTCGAGATCCCGGGCATGCCGGGCGCGCAGATGGGCGCGATCTCGCTCGGCGACATTTTCGGCAAGGCGATGGGCGGGCGCACCAAGCGCCGCCGGATCACGGTGAAGGAATCCTACGAACTGCTGGTCAACGAGGAGTCCGACAAGCTGCTCGACCAGGACCAGCTGGTGCAGGAGTCGATCCACGCGGTCGAGAACAACGGCATCGTGTTCCTCGACGAGATCGACAAGATCACCGTGCGCGAAGGCCGCATGGGCGGCGACGTCTCGCGCGAAGGCGTGCAGCGCGACCTGCTGCCGCTGATCGAGGGCACGACGGTCTCGACCAAGCACGGTGCGGTGAAGACCGACCACATCCTGTTCATCGCCTCGGGCGCGTTCCATGTCTCGAAGCCGTCCGACCTGTTGCCGGAACTGCAGGGCCGGCTGCCGATCCGTGTCGAACTCAAGGCGCTGACGCGCGACGACTTCCGCCGCATCCTGACCGAGACCGAGGTTTCGCTGATCAAGCAGACGGTGGCGTTGCTGGCGACCGAGAACGTCACCCTCACCTTCACCGACGACGCCATCGACGCGATCGCGGACATCGCCGTCGAGGTGAACGCCAATGTCGAGAACATCGGCGCGCGGCGGCTGCAGACGGTGATGGAGCGGGTGCTGGACGAGATCTCGTTCTCGGCCTCCGACCGCGGCGGCGAGACGGTGACGATCGACGCCGCTTATGTGCGCCACCACATCGGCGACCTCGCCAAGAACGCCGATCTCAGCCGGTTCATTCTGTAGTCGGGCGGAGTGTGCTTGCGCGGGCGAGGTTCACCGCGCCCGGCGCACCCGGACATAGAGCGCGCCTTCGCCGCCGTGGCTGACATGCGCCTGATCGTAGCCGATCACGTAGGACCGGAACTCCGGCAGCGCGAGCCATTGCGGCACCAGCCGGCGCAATACGCCGCGGCCGCTGCCGAACGGGGCGGCGCCCTCGCGCGCACCCTTTCCCGCACCTTTGCCGGTGATCACCAGCACGAGCCGTGCTTCCTTCGCCTGCGCGACGCGCAGGAAACGCAGCAGTTCGCGATGCGCGACGTCCTGGGTATGGCCGTGCAGGTCGAGCCGGGCGTCGATCGACGCCGCACCGCGGCTCACGCGCTGCACCAGCCGGCGTTCGAGCGAGGCGAGCGGGGGTTGGGGCGGCTGTGGCGGCGGCGCGGGTTTCGCCGGCACGGCGGCCGGCCGCCGCGCGGGCGTAGCCTTGGGGCGCGGAGGAGCTTCGGGCGCGGGCGCCGCGGGAGCGGCAGCCTCCTTCGGCTTCTCCGGCCGCTTCTTGCGGATCGGCTTGACCGCGCGGGTGACGGTCTCCCACAGCGCCTGCTCTTCCGCGCTCAGACGGCGACGGCGTCTCGCGGCGCTGTCGGCCGTGCTCATACGCGCGGCCGGGCCGGCGGGAACGGGATCCGCGGCGGCTTGGTCACCGGCAGCAGACCGGCCGGCACCAGCATCACGAAGCGGGCGGGGTGCCGGATGCGGCCGGCGATGCGCCCCTGCTCGTCGCCGGCGCCGAAATAGAGGTCGCCGCGCGCCGGCCCGACGATCGCCGAGCCGGTGTCCTGCCCGATCATCAGGCGGCGGAAGGCATCCCGGCCGTTGGGTCCGCTCAAGGGGAGTTCGGCGTCGATCCAGAACGGCGTCCCATAGCTGTGCAGGCGGGCATCGACCGCGATCGAGCGCCCGGCGGTGAGCGGAACGCCCTGCCCGCCCACCGCCTCCTGGCTGTCGGCGAGGTCGGCGACGCGGAAGAAGACGTAGGAGCGGTTGAGCCGCCGCAGTTCCTTGCCGAGTTCCGGATTGGCCGTCATCCATTCGCGGATGCGGTCCATCGACATCTCGTCGCGCGGAACGACGCCACGGTCGACGAGATGCGCGCCGACCGCCGAATAGGGATGGCCGTTATGGGCTGCGTAGTTTAGCCGCAGCATCGTGCCGTCTTCGAGCCGGATGCGGGCCGAGCCCTGGATCTGGATGAAGAACAGGTCGATCGGGTCGCGCAGCCAGGTGATTTCGAGGCCCTTGCCGTCGAGCGCGCCGTCCTCGATCTCGCCGCGGTCGTAATAGGGGACGTATTTCTTCGGCCCGACGCGGCGCAGCGCGCCGCCCTTGTTGGGGAAGCCGGGTCCGTGCCGGCGGGAGCCGGAAACCAGATCATGCGGCCGCCGGTGGACCGGCACCTTGAACTCGCCGGTCGGCACCCGCGAGCCTGCGACGATCGGCTCATAATAGCCGGTGAGGAAGCCGTCCGGATCGCCGTGCCGCACGATATGGACCGGCCGGAACCGGCTCTCGAAGAAGTTCCGCGCCTCCGCGCCGGTGGCGGGCCCGAGCGCCAGCGCCTCGCGGCAGATCCGGGCGAGCGGGGCGTCGATCGGTTTCGCATTGCGCGGCGGCCGGCGGCGCGCCGCAATGGCCTCGCAGCTTGTCAGGAAGGTGTCGAAGGCCGCCGCATGATCGTCAGCCTCCCAGCCGGCGATCTCGGTCCAGGCGAGCGGCTGGAACCGCGCATCGGGAACAGTCCATTCCGGCTGCTGGGCGCGCACGAGGGAAGTTCCGGTCCCGGTCAGGATCGTGATGGCCAGCGCCAGCGCGTGCAGCTTTTCACGGCACGCGCGCGGCCGGGCCACCTCTGTTACTGCGCCGCCTCGGTCGCCACCAGCTTCCAGTTCGGGTCGCGGGACGACACATCGTGGGCGAAGGTCCAGAGGTCGGTCACGTCAATGACCTTCTCGGGCGAACCGTCGATCACCTGGCCGGCGCGATCGCGGGTGGCGGAGATGAGTTGCGAGACGAAGCGCACCGTGACCTGCGCTGACTTGCCGCGCAGTTCGGCCGCCGTGATCTCGGCCTTGTCGATGGACACGAAACGCGTCTCCACCGTCTCGCCCTTGGTCTCACGCTCGCGGATCGCGGCGTCGAAACCGTCATAGACCTCGCGCGAGAGCAGCATCTTGAGATTGCGCCGGTCGCCCTCGGCAAATGCCGTCACCACCATCTCGTAGGCGGCGCGGCCGCCGGCGAGGAAGCCCTTGGCGTCGAAAGTGGGGTCGGCGGTCGCGATCGCGTCCAGCCCGGCTGCCAGCGGCGAGCCGGGCTCGGCGACGTCCTGCCAGCGGTTGGCGCGCACCACCTCGCCGCCATCGACGGCGACGCCGGTGGAATCCGCATTGCGGGTGGGCAGCGGGACCACCTTGTCATTCGACGGGGTCCGCACCGGGTCACGGCCGGAGAAGGGGTCGTAGGGCGGCCGCTCGCGCCCGGTGCGCTGGCCAAGCACGCTGCGCAGCCGCAGGAAGATGAACACCGCGAGCGCCAGGAAGATAATGGTATAGATATCGAACACGTCTCGCACACTTTCCAAGCTGCCGGACGAGAGTCGCTCGCTCGTACGCCGTATGCTGGGCCGAAGAAGGCCCGCCGTCAGGGCCCACCGTTGGGGTTTATGTAGGCGCGCAGCCATGAGGGTCCAAGGGCGCGCGGTCCAGACCCGGTGGGGAACCACACGACACTTTAGACGATCCGGCCAGCCCCGCCAACATTGTAACGCGGCAACGCCTGCTACCGACCCCCGCCGCGGGCGCATGACGGCGGCTTGCCGGGTGCTCGTTGGCTGTTGTCGGTACCCGCGCCCTGTGTTAGCCACCGCCCCTGAACAGGGCTGCACCCCGCGGCCGAGGGAGTTGCAATGGCCAACGGTACCAATGGCGCACCGGGCGTGGGCGCGGGAGCGCCGCCCCAGCTCAACGTTCTCGCCCAATACATCAAGGACTTCTCGTTCGAGAATCCGAACGCGCCGCAGTCGCTGACCCCGACGCAGCAGCAGCCGAGCATCAATATCCAGATCAATGTCAGCGGCAAGCCGCTGGGCGGGACGGATTACGAGGTCGAGCTCAAGCTGGAAGGCCGGGCCGATTCGACCAATGGCGTGCTGTTCAGCTTCGACGTGCTTTATGCCGGCATTTTCCGCCTGCAGAACATCCCGGAAGACAATATCCACCCGGTGATGATGATCGAGTGCCCGCGGCTGCTGTTTCCGTTCGCGCGCGAGATCGTCGCGACCGTGGTGCGCAATGGCGGCTTCCCGCCGCTGCTGATCGACCCGGTCGACTTCGTCAGCCTCTACCAGCAGCGCATGAACGAGCTGCAGGCGCAGCCGCCGGCCGGTTCCAGCTGAGGCGCCACGGCGTCGAGCGATTTCGGAAGTTACGAGGGCCGGTTCGATGAGCCGGCCCTTCGCTTTTGGCGTCCGGCTGGGACGTAGAATGCGCAATCGGGCTGATCCGTCTCCGTTCATTCCCGCGCGAGCAAGGTCTCTGCGAAACTCTGAGCGGTCATTCCGGGGCCGGCCGGAGGCCGGAACCCGGAAACCATAGCCCCTGTCTGTGTTCATGGATTCCGGGCTCGCGAGCAATGCTCGCGCCCCGGAATGACGGCCACCTTCTTGATGGCCGGTGGTGGGCAACAATCGGCCGGAACGCCTCAATCCTGCGAGCGGCGCAAGGGCGGCGCGTCGGTCCGGTCGAGCCAGAGCACCTGCGCGCCCGGGCTCTCGGGTGGCGGGGCGTGCAGGCCGAGGTCGTGCTCGAACAGGCTCGTCACCAGCATCCATCCGCCCATGATCGCGGCGGCGAGCACCGCGCAATAGGCCGCGAAACGGACGAGGGTTCCGGCGATCTCGCCGAGACACCATGTAATGGCCTGGAGCAACGTCTTCCCCGTCGAGCAGCGTTGTGCTGGGGACCGTTCTCGCGTAGAAGCCCTGCGCTGCGGTTTCCGGCCTATGCCGCCGCGCGCGAAATCGTTTCGGAGCCTTAACGATGGGTTACAAGGTCGCTGTCGTCGGCGCCACCGGTAATGTGGGCCGTGAAATGCTGGGCATCCTTGACGAGCGGGCGTTCCCCGCCGACGAGGTTGTCGCGATTGCCTCGCGCCGCAGTCAGGGCGTGGAGGTATCGTATGGCGACCGGACACTCAAATGCAAAGCGCTCGAACATTTCGACTTCTCCGACGTCGACATCTGCCTGATGTCGGCGGGCGGGTCGGTCTCCAAGGAATGGTCGCCGAAGATCGCCGCCGCCGGCGCGGTGGTGATCGATAATTCGTCGGCCTGGCGCTACGATTCCGACGTGCCGCTGGTGGTGCCGGAGGTCAATGCCGACGCGGTCGCCGGCTTCCGCAAGAAGGGCATCATCGCGAACCCCAACTGCTCGACCGCGCAGCTCGTGGTGGCGCTCAAGCCATTGCACGACCGCGCGAAGATCAAGCGCGCGGTGATCGCGACCTACCAGTCGGTGTCGGGCGCCGGCAAGGATGCGATGGACGAACTGTTCTCGCAGACCCGCGCCGTCTTCGTCACCGACCCGATCGAGCCGAAGAAGTTCCCCAAGCGTATCGCCTTCAACCTGATCCCCCACATCGACGTGTTCATGGAGGACGGGTACACGAAGGAAGAGTGGAAGATGGTGGCCGAGACCAAGAAGATCCTCGACCCCAAGATCAAGGTCACCGCGACCTGCGTGCGGGTGCCTGTCTTCATCGGCCATTCGGAGGCGGTGAACCTCGAATTCGAGGAGCCGATCAGCGCCGACGAGGCGATGAACATCCTGCGCAATGCACCCGGATGCCTCGTGATCGACAAGCGCGAGCCCGGCGGCTACATCACGCCCTACGAGGCGGCCGGCGAGGACGCGACCTATATCAGCCGCATCCGCGAGGATGCGACGGTCGAGAACGGCCTCAACATCTGGGTCGTTTCGGACAACCTGCGCAAAGGCGCCGCACTCAATACGATCCAGATCGCGGAAGTGCTGGTCAACCGCAAGCTGATCGAGGCCAAGCGCAAGGCGGCCTGATCTGCCCCCTATCGCTACGGTTGCGGGATGCGGCGGCGGGGATAAGCGCGCGGCAAGCGGGGTTCGCTTGCCGGCGCCGTGCGCCGGCCGCTCAGCCGCTCAGGGCCGCGGCCATAACAATCGCGTGTGCTCCGGCGGCAAAACCGGGCCGGCCAGAAATCCGACACGACTCCGCGTTTGGTATTGCCGGGCACCTGAGATATTAGTCTGGCCCGCGAACGCGCTGCGTGGATAGCGGACATTTGCCGACCGCGCTGACCTGAAACCGGCCTTTACCCCCGGAAGGAGACGAGGCGGCATGACCCATGAGACTGGCGCTGACGATCACGATGACGTCGATCACGATGACATTGTGTATCCATCGGCCATCCCATTCGTCCTCGTCCATCTGGCGTGCTTTGGAGCGATCTGGACCGGCATCACCTGGGAAGCGGTCGCGCTCTGCATCGGGCTCTACTGGCTGCGCATCTTCGCGATCGGCGCCGGCTATCACCGCTACTTCTCGCACCGCGCCTATTCGACCAGCCGCGTGTTCCAGTTTGTCCTCGCCTTCCTCGCGCAGACGACCACGCAGAAGAGCGTGCTGTGGTGGGCCGCCAAGCACCGCCACCATCATCTTCACTCGGACACGGCGCATGACGTCCATTCGCCGCGCCACAAGGGCTTCATGTACAGCCACGTCGGCTGGATATTTGATCGACGGCACGACACGGTCGACCTCGTCAAGATCGACGACTTCGCGCGCTATCCCGAACTGATGTTCCTGCATCGGTTCGAACAGGTGCCGTCGGTCATCCTCGCCGTGACCTGCTTCCTGATCGCGGGCTGGTCGGGCCTCATCGTCGGCTTCTTCTGGAGCACGGTGCTGGTCTATCACGCCACCTTCTGCATCAACTCGCTGGCCCATGTTCACGGCCGCAAGCGCTATGTGACGGGCGACGACTCGCGCAACAACTGGCTGCTGGCGTTCTTCACCATGGGCGAGGGCTGGCACAACAACCACCACGCCTACCAGTCGAGCGTGCGGCAGGGTTTCCGCTGGTGGGAGATCGACCCGACCTTCTACATCCTCAAGGCGCTGTCCTGGGCTGGTGTGGTGTGGGACCTCAAGTCGCCGCCCGAACAGGTGCTGCGCAACGAGCAGCGCCTCGGCGCGCGCGTGATCAACCGCGCGGCCGAGGAACTCGTCGCGCATTTCAACTCGGAGCGGATCGCGACCGCGATCGCCGCCGCGCTGCACGGGCCGCAGCTTTCGTCGCTGCAGGACGCGCTGAGCCGGGCGAGCCATCGCACGACGGAAGTGCTGGCGAATGTCCACCTGCCGCACCTGCCGACGCGCGAGGAGTTCGCCGCGCAGGCGAAGGCGATGTTCGCGCGCACGCGCTCGCTCGACGAGATCGTCGACCGCGCCTACGAACTGCTGCTGGAATCGGTCGGCACCCGGCTCGCCGCAACGGTGCAGTCGCGGGGGTAGCGCGTCTCTCGGGCGAATAGCCTCGCCCTCAAAGCTGTCATCCCGGACGCGCTTTCAAGCGCGATCCGGGATCCATCTCTCCACATGCTCCGTGTGCGCGGAGCGGTGGATCCCGGCTCTCGTGTGTTCCACACTCGGCCGCGATGACATCCGAAGGGATGGCGCGGACTTCCCAATCACATCGTCGGGTTGCCGAATTTACCGCCGAGCGCGTATTGGCCATAGGCCGAGCCGGCAATGTCGAAATTGAACGAGAAGTGCTGCGCCAGCGCGAATACGTCGCGCAGGTGGCGCTGCATCGGATCGCGCATGTAGATCCCCTGCGCGCCATAGCAGGACCAGAGCGCCTCCACCGCATCGCGTGCCTGCCCCACCGCGAAGGCCGATTGCGCGCGGAATCGCAGCTTGGTCTCAAGGTCCGGCGCCTCTCCGCGCGCGGCGAAAGCGTCGAACGCCATCGCCGAGTCGCGCAATAGCGCGCGCGCGGAATCGATCAGGCAGCGGGCGCGCGCGACCTTGATCTGCACCGCCTGAAAGTCCGCCACCTTGGCGCCGGTATAGGTGCCGGCACGCTTCGCCATCGTGGCGAGGAAGTGCTCATAGGCGCCTTCCGCCGCGCCGAGCGCCGCCGGCGCCAGCGGATGGCTCGAGGCCGCGACGATCGGTACGCCGAACAGCGGCCCCTTGTTAAGCGCCGCACCCGGATGCTCGAAGCCGCCGCGGCATTTGAGCAAAGGCAGCGCGCGCCGCTCCGGCACGAACAGGTCTTTGACCGCCACGTCCTTGCTGCCGGTACCCGCCATGCCCATGGCGTACCAGGTGTCGATGATCTCGTAGTCGTCCTTCGGCACCAGGCAGAGCCGCCAGTCGACCGGCGGCTTGCCGTCCTCCTCGAAGACCGAGACCGCCAGCATGTTCCAGTCGGAATTGTCGACCACGGACGAGAACGGCCAGCGGCCGTTGACGATGAATCCGCCCTCGGTCTTTTTCGCGCGCCCCGCCGCCAGCGCGATCGAGGAGGCGATCAGCGCGTCGGGGTTGCGGTCCCAGACCTCGTGCTGCGTTTCCGGGTCGTAATAGGCAAGGATCCAGTGATGGCACGCCATGTTGCCCACCGCCCAGGCGGTGGAGGCGCAGCCGCGCGCGATCTCGGCCGGGATGTCGATAATGGCGACGAAGGGCAGTTCCATGCCGCCAAAAATCTTCGGCTGGTGAAACCGGAACAGCCCGCTCTCGTGCAGCGCCTGCTCGTTCTCGCGCGTGAGCATGCGCGCGTCCTCGGACTTCTGGGCGCGCTCGCGTAAGGTCGGCACCAGATCGCGCGCGCGCTGCATGGCCTCGTCGTAGCCGACCGCCGAAAAGTCGCGC
>Ga0182739_1002034_pt1 | contig 19604 bp, 19 predicted proteins | sample eDN5th30CBELigBY_FD_128873 | JGI IMG/M metagenome (GOLD analysis project Ga0182739, IMG submission 128873) | Enriched backyard soil microbial communities from Emeryville, California, USA - eDNA 5th pass 30_C BE-Lig BY (version 2) (version 2) | ecosystem: Environmental > Terrestrial > Soil >...
CCCGGCGCGCAGAACGCCGTCGCGCTCGGCATCGCGGGTGCGCCGAAGCGCGTCACGTTCGCGCTCAGTCACGCGGAGCCGGTCACGGGCGACGCCCTCTCCGACTTCCTCGACGAGCGGCTCGCGACCGTGCGGCGGGATGTGCGCTTCCTCGTCCCCGAGTCGGTGTCGGGTCGCGGGGTGCTGCGGGTCGTCGGCGAAGCGGCCGGCCTGCGCGCGGTCGAGCTCCGCGACGAGGTCGTCCGCACGGGCCAGCGCGCCGTCGTCATCCGCGTGGAGGTGCGGGCCGATTTCGACCCGCAGGACGTCGTCGCCGATCTGCAGCAGCGCGTCGCCGAGGCGTATCGCTGGCCGGCCGGGCTCGCCCGCACACCCCTCGCGACCCTCACGCGCGTCGCCTACCTCGGGCCGGCCGGCACCTTCTCGGAGGATGCCGCGCTGCTCGCCGCGGGCGCCCTCGGCGCACCGGGCGCGACGCTCGACGCCCTCGATTCCTTCGACGAGCTGCTCACGGCGCTGGCGCCGGGCACGGTCGGCGTACTCCCCATCACGAGTTCGGCGTCCGGCCTCGTCAGCCGCGCCGTCGCCGCACTGCTCGGCGCGCCCGGTCGGGTCGTCGCCGGCGGCATGGTCGACGTCGCGGTCCGGTTCGACGCCTATGCGCTGCCCGGCGTCGGCCTCGACGGGCTGCGCGGCGCACCCGTCTACTCGCACCCGCAGGCGCTCGCCCAGTGCACCGCGTTCGTCCGTCGCTGGGGGCTCGTGCCGCACCCGGCCGAGTCGACGGCCGCGGCCCTCGAACTGGCCGCACGCGCGGACGGTCCCGCCGTCGCCCTCGGTGGCGCGGGGAAGGGCGACGCACTCGGCCTCGCCGTCGTCGAACGCGAGGTCGACGACCTCTCGGGGTCGATCACGAGGTTCCTGGTGATCGGCGTCGATGGCGCCTTCGGACCGCTCGGCGGTGGATCGCAGCCGACGCTGCGGCGGGTGTGGATCGGGGCCGACAGCGCGGACGCCCTCGGACTGCTGTCGGGCGGTGCCGGGTTCGACGAGCTGCTCGCGGACGACGACGGCCGGTGGCTGCTCATCTCGAGCCGGGTCATCGACAGAGGTGCCGGCGGGGCCACGCTGCTCGGCGAGGTGCCGTGGTCGCCGCGCACGCCGGTGGTTCGGGCGTAGGAAGGTCTCGATACGCGGGCTGCGCCCGCTACTCGACCCCCGCGCGCGGCCGCGGCCGGAGCTGGAGCCGTTCGCGCACGGTGTTTGCGCCGATGCAGGTGGTTCAGACGGCATGCGGCGGCGCAACGACCGTGCCGCGAGGCGGACTCCCGCGCACGCGGCCCTTACTCCGCCCCGAACTCCCGCGCATCGACCTCGGCGGCCAGCTCGGCCGCGAGATCCATGAGCCGATCACGGCGCCCGGGGTCCTCGTCGAACTCCGGCGGCGCCGCGTAGATCCGCAGCGTCTTGTGCATCTGCCCCGCGACGTCGCGCCAGGCCTCCTGCCTCGCCCGCTCGACGAGGTCGATGACGCGGGCGTCGTCCGCGGCGTAGGCGCGCAGCTCCGCCGCGAGGAGGCGCGCCGCCTTCGCCCGGCGGCGCAGGTTGCGCCGATCGGAGCGCTGGTAGTCGTGCTCGCTCGCCGCATAGCCGTCGCGACCGCTCGCGAGTCGGCGTTCTATATCGAGTCGCTTCGCGACCGCGTCCTGCTCGTCGGCGAGCTGCTGCAGCACCGCGACCGCGTCGCCACGGAACTCTTCGGAGTCGAAGTCGCGCCCACGGCCGATCGTCTCCACCTCGATCCGGTTGCGCACCTCGAGGCGGGCGGCCCGATCGGCGAGCAGGTGTCCTTCGTCGATCGCCTGCTCGGCGCGGCGCCTCGCGGTCCAGATCATCCGAGCACCGTCCCGAATGCGAGGCCGAGCAAGTACGTGATCAACGCGGCCCCGTAGCCGATCGCGAGCTGGCGCAGCGCGCGCGGCAGGGGGGCCGCCCCGGACAGCACTCCGGTGATCGCCCCCGTGATGAGCAGGGCGACGCCGACGAGCCCTGCCGCGACGCCCACCGCGAGCCACCCCGTGGCCCCGAAGGCGTAGGGCAGGACGGGGATGAGCGCGCCCGCGGCGAAGGAGAGGAAGCTCCACAGCGCGGCCGACCAGGCGCTGCCGACCGGGTCGTCGTCTGCGGCGAGGAGGACGGGGATCGAGCCGGTCTCCGCGGCGGGTCCCGTGCCGAGCGTGTGCCCCCCGGCGACCCGCTCGCCGTCGAAGCCCCAGCGGACGCGCTGCAGCGTACGATCCGCCTTCGCGGTCGCATCGGCGGCGCTGAGTCCGCGCGCGCGATAGACGAGCGCGAGCTCGTTCGCGTCGAGGTCGAGCGCCGGCAGCCGCTCGGTCGCGGCGGGGTCCGGGTCGGAGGCGCGGATCAGCTCGCGCTGCGAGCTCACCGAGACGAACTCGCCCGCGGCCATGCTGAGCGAGCCGGCCAGGAGTCCGGCGACGCCGGTGAGGAGCACTCCCTGCGCGGGCATCCCCGCCGCGCCGACGCCGAGGACGAGTGCGAGATTCGAGACGAGCCCGTCGTTCATGCCGAAGACGGCGGCGCGGAAGCCGCCCGCGAGCCGAATCCGCTTGGCGGCCGCGAGCGCCCGCACGACCTCGCCGTGGATCCGCTCGTCGGCGGCCATCGCCTCCGTCGCATCGGCATCCGTCTCGTACGGCGACCGGCCCTCCGCACGCTGCATGAGCGCGAGGACGAAGACGGAGCCGAACCGGCGGGCGAAGAACCCGAGGACGCGTGTGGCGGCACCTGGCCGCGGCTCGGGCTGGGCGCGCGGTCCGAGCAGGTCGATCCAGTGCTGCGCGTGCCGGTCCTCGGCATCGGCGAGCGCGAGCAGGATCGCCTGCTCGTCACCGCGTCGGCGCGACGCGAGGTCGCGATACACGCTCGCCTCGGCGCGCTCGGCGGCGAGGTAGCGACGCCACCGCCGCACATCGGCGCGAGCGTCAGGCTTGGCCCCCGGCGCGCGTGTCATGACCCGTCAAGCCTATCCGCGGCCAATAGCGTGGCGGGGTGTCCGAACCGACGAAGCTCTCCCCCAACCTGCCGCTGCGTCGACGTTGGGTCGACATCGCGTTCGCCGTCTTCTTCGCCTGGGCGTTCGTCTCCAGCGGCATCGCGGACCTGATCCCCGCGCTCGGCATCCCCATCACCGCCGACGCGACGAACCCGATCGTCGCCGCGAACTACGCCTACGCGCACGACGCCGACCCGCTCTTCATGGACCCGCCGGTCTGGATGCGCTTCGTGACGGGCCTCTCGGCCTTCGTCTACGGGCCGTTCTACATCCTGCTCGTGCTCGCCCTGCTGCGCGGCTGGAACTGGATCCAGCTCTGGGCGGTCATCTACGCGAGCGCGATCTCGATCATCACGGGGGTCATCGTCTTCGGTGTCGAGTTCTTCGGCGAGCCGGAGTTCCAGACGCAGAACCCCGTCAAGTTCCTCCTCATCAACAGCGCGTACGTCATCATCCCGCTGCTGCTGCTCATCCGGATGCGCAAGCCCATGCCGTTCACCCGGGTGTGGTAGACGCGGCGGTAGCCAGAGCACGGCGTCACTGCCCGCCACGTAGCGGACGCTGGACCCTTGCGTCTTGCTATTCGTCGCGGCGGAGCGTGTTGGCGACCGCCGCACCGATCTCCGGCAGTACGGATCGTCCGCCGAGCGCGTGCCACTTGCGATCGTGGTACACGAGCGGCTGCCGGACCGTTTCTGACTGGCCCCCCTGCGGGCTCGCCTCGATCGCCTCGAGCACGAACAGCAGCGAGCCATGCAGGTCGACGTGCTCAATCACCTCGCAGCGGAGCCAGGAACTCACGGCCGGGTAGTAGGGCTCGCCAGAAGGCAGCCGACCCCAGGCCACGTGGGGCCCGAAGCGATCCGCTCCACTTCGCGCACCGAGCTTCGCGAGCTCGAGATCGGCCGTAGTGAGGAGATGCACCACGACCGTGCTCGCACGCCGCAGTGTCGGCGTCGAGGATGATGCCGAGGAGGCGGAGAACACGATGGTCGGCGGCGAGAGGGTCACCGAGCTGATCGAGCTCACCGTCATTGCGACGGGACCGTCGCCGATGTCAGCTGTCACCAGTGCGACCCCCGCCGGATGGTGACGGAACGCGTACTTCAGTTCCTCCGCCGTAGCGCGCCGACCCTGTGCCGACGATTCGGCGCGCACGTCAGCAGGCGTGTCGAGCTTCGTGGCCTCCATGCGTTCACACAATCGGGAGAACGAAGCGGGCGTCGCTCTCTCGGCCGAGCAGCGTCTTGCCATATGCCTCGTACCCACTGGCGCCGAGTGTGTGACCGTGGCGACTCGCGGTCGCCTGGTCACGCCAGATGCGCTGCAGTACGGACGACTCCGCGAAGCCTGCCGATCCGTGAGCCGTCATCAAGTCGTTGAGCATGCTGGTGATCGTCTCGACTACCCAACCAGCACGCGCACGCATCTCGATTCGCTCGGCGTACGGAGCGTAGTAGCCGCGACTGGCTGCGTCATAGATCTCGTCGGCGACGTTCGCTGCGACGAGTTCGACGGCGTTGAGTTGCACCGCTGCCCTGGCGACCGCGACCTGGAAGACTGCCGATTCGGCCTGCTTTTCGTAGCCCGTGTAGGCGATCGCCTTGGACTCTGCCTTCGCAGTTACGTAGTCGAGCGCCGCGCGAGCCATTCCGAGGTGCGGCCCGACGAGCTTCATGAACAGCGAGGGCACAAAGATCGTCGTGTGGCTCCGCTCGTCGTTCGTGCCGAGGTAGCCGCCTTCGACCGCTGCCGTGAGCGGGAAGATGCGATGCGCCGGCACGAATACATCGTCGGCGATCTGGGTGACGCTGCCCGTCGACTTCATGCCAGCGACGTACCAGTTGTCGTCGAAGGTGAGATCCGCGGTCGGGATGAGCGCGAGCCCAGCATCGATCACATCACCGTGCTCGTTCGTCAGCGGGAAGCCGAGCAGCGACCAGTCCGCATGCAAGCTACCAGTGCCGTAGCCCCAGCGGCCTGACACGCGATAGCCGCCTTCGACGCGCCGTGCGTTCGAAGTCGTCGCGAGCACGATGGAGATGAACGAGTCGAGTCCCTTCGGGCCAGCCCACACGTCCTCTTGCGCACGATCGTCCATGAGGCTGACCACCCACGCACCCGAGTCCAGGATTCCGTGAACCCAGGCGGCGCTGCCATCGCCCCGCCCGATCGCACGGGCAACCGCATGCGCCTCCCGCGTGTTGGCTCCGAGGCCACCAAACCGAGTCGGGGCCGAGACGGAAAACGCACCGGTGTCAGCCAGCGCAGAGAACGTCGACTCCGGGATGCGCCGCAACTGGTCGGCTTCTGTTCCGGATGCGATGAGCAAGGGGCGGAGGTCATCGATCCGCGCGACAACCTCGGCGATCTCGGGACGGATCGTGTTGGACATCGGTCACTCCATTCCTTCAGCGGCGCGAGCGTGGATGCTGAGCCGGAGGCTGTGCGGGCTAGGCGGGTGGGCCCAGGAGGCTACGCCGCCCCCGGGCCCCGTGCGTCAGACGAGAGGCGTGAGATCGTTCTCCGCGCCCACGAGGGCCTTGCCATAGAGCTCCTGGCCGACGGTCGGCAGGATGATGGCGTGCCTCGAGGCCGTTTCGGCATCTCGCCAAAGACGCTGCAGGCGGTTGACGTCCGCGAAGCTGCCGGCCCCGTGCGCGGTCAGTAGCACGTCGAACGCGCGAAGCACCGTCTGGGCGACGGTCCCGATGTCGGCGCGGATGCGGGCGCGTATGAGGTACTCGGGGTACTCGCCGGCCGCAGCGGCGCGGTCAATGTCGTCTGCAGCACGGAATGCGTGGAGGTGCGCTGTGTCGACAAGCTGGGCTGCCTCTGCGACGAGGAGTTGGAATGCGACCGAGTCGGCCTGACGAGTAATCGAGGTGTAGGCGACGCCCTTTGTGGCCGACTTCTCGATGACGTACTGCAGCGCTCCGCGAGCCGCGCCAAGGAGCGGGCCAACGAGCACCAATCCGAGATGCGGCACAAACGCCGAGTTGTGTGCCACGTCGCGCTCCACAGCCGGATAGTCGCCCTCGATGGCGGGGCCAGTCGACATTCTTCGGTGGTCCGGCACGAACTTGTCGGTGACAACCACGGTGTTGCTACCGCTCGCACGCATGCCCGCGACGTACCACGTGTCGCGGATCTCGAAGTCGCTCTTCGGGAGAATCACAATGCCCTGGTCGACGACCTCACCAGCCGCGTCCTGGAACACGACCCCGACGATCGCCCAGGTCGCGTGGAGCGAGCCCGAGCTGTACGGCCACTCGCCCGACACACGCCAGCCCCCGTCGACCTTGGTGGCCGTGCCAGTCGGCGCGAGAACCGTCGCGACACGCGCCGGGACGCTGCCGCCGAAGACATCATTCTGCGCTTGGTCGGGGAACAGACCCGCGAGCCAGTCGCCCTCATTGAGCAGGTTGACTGCCCACGCGGCACCAGCGTCTGCTTCCGCGATCTCCGCGACAATCTCCATAACGGAGCGCAGCGGGAGCGAGGGCCCACCGAATCGGTGCGGCACGGACAGCGAGAAGGCTCCTGCGTCGAGAAGCGCCTCAAAACTCGCGTCCGCGATCCGTCGCTGACTCTCGCTTTCAGCGGCATTCTCTCGCAGAAGAGGCTTGAGTGCGCGAACCCGCTCGAGGATGTTCTCCGCGGTTTCGGGGGCAGCAGTCGTCATCGTAAGGCTCCGTCTCATAACTGATACCGATGGGAGTGCCCCTGCTCACCGGAGGGCTCCCATCAGCGGGACGCCTTCGAAGTTATGACGGCAACGGAATCCGGAATATCCGCTGTGCGAGGCGACTGGCCACTTACCGCAGTAGGGTTTCGGCCGCGGGGCTCAGCCTCGAGCAGTTTGGGACGGAGACTCTCCAAACTGTTGCCGGTACGCGGCCGCGAACCGGCCCAGATGCGTGAAGCCGCTGATGTAGGCCGCCTCGGTGACCGGCCTTCCCTCATCTCGGATCAGATCACGCGCGTCGTGGAGCCGCACCCGGCGGAGGTAGCCCATCGGCGTGTCATTGAGGTAGTCACGGAACGTCTCCTGAAGACGGCGCGGTCCGCACCCGGCGATCTCAGCGAGGTCAGCAAGCGTGAGGGGCTCGCGAGAATGTTCCTCGATGTACATTGTCGCCCGACGCAGCATCCGCGGGTTCGGACGGTCCCCGTACGCCAGCCAGTCGCTGTAACTGTGGGATTGTGCCACGAGAAGCGCCACCACGAGTGAACGCACGTACTCGCGGTGGACGATCGGATCCACGTACAGGCTGCCAGGCTCATGCAGCTCCTGTGCCAGCGATGTCGCCATCCGCCTCCACGAGCGACCTTCGGGGGACGATGAGAGGTCGAACACCGGATCAAACGCGATCGGGCTCAGTACCGACCGGCCGGTCAGCTTCTCGAGCTCGCCCTCGACCAGCCCACGGCCGAACTTGAGGCTGAGTAGCGGCGTATCCCGGGCCCAAGAATCAAGATAGTGCCGTCGTTCGGCTGAATGAACGACCGCGTGGTCGGGGTCGGCCCCGACATCCTCGGCGCCGGCACTAGCCGACAGGCGCCCCGCAATCGGAATGTTGACGTGGTACGTCGTTGCGGCCAGACGAGGCTCGATCGTGATCTCGCCACCGGTGCGCATGATTCCGACGACCGACTCTTTCGACGCCACCGCACGAAGCGAGGACTTTGAGCACGGGCCGTCTGTTTGCGTATATTCGAACCGCGCGGGGTAGTAGAGGTTTGCCAACGTGCCAGCGAATTCGTCAATGTTGTTCGTCTTCAAGACGACGTTGCGGGCACCAAGACTGTCCGACGCCTCGAATGGCATTGTCGCGATCGCGCTCATTGGTCTCCGTTCGCAATCACGCCACGTCCCCTCTCTGGACAGTGATTGCGTGTGCAGTATTCCAACACGGTGTTTCAGTCGTGTTGCGTCGGCGTTGCTGGTGCGACCTCCATTGGCCGGCGCCAGTAGCTTCACAATACGTGCTATCGACGCGCGTGCAAAAGGACAGCCGACCACGATTGGCGCGCCAAAGCCCTTGGCGCGGAGCCGCGGAGCACTGCGCTGACTTCTCCACTGCGCCGCGGTCCCCTACTTCACAGGGAAAGGGTCGCGTGCGCGCCAAGGCCAGGTTGCTTCGCGCCCTCCGGTGACGCCCGACGGCCTGAGTATGAGGATCGCGACCATGAATGCCGCAACTACGACCAACCGGCTCCCAGATGGCACGGTGACAACGAGCCCCGCGATGTGGATGCCTTGTTCGAGGACACCAACGAAATGGCTCAGCGTAGCGATCACGATCGTCCCGAGGACCGCTCCCCAGAGTGAGAACATCCCACCGATGACGAGCATCGCGATCGTGGTGAAGGTGAAGTCGAGGCCAAATTGGGATGCCTGCACGACACCATTCGTCTGAGCCCACACGGCCCCCCCGACGCCAGCGAGCGCTCCGGAAACGGTGAACGCGATGATGCGATGCCTGGTGACCTTGATACCCGACGCAGGCGCGGCGAGCACGTTCTCCCGCGAAGCTCGAAGCATGCGAGCGCTTCGAGTCCGGCCGAACGCCCAAGCGATTGCGATGACGACGACCGTCAACCACAGCAAGCCTTGCAGATCGAACGCCCGCGGGACCCCCGTGATCGACTGTCCCGACCTAGGACCGACGAGACTCGCATAGGTCAGCACCTGGACGACCACCATGAGGAGTGCGAACGTGGCCACCCCGGCCTCAAGGCCATTGAGCCGCATGAGCGCGAAGCCGCTGACGAGCGCAGCGACTCCCCCGACGAGGGCAGCGAGGAGCACGGCCGTCAATGGATCGAGTGATGCCTCCGCAAGGAACGGGAACAAGCCCGGCATCGTGGACGACTTGACCATCGGCGAGACCGTGAGGAGCGACATCGTCCACGCTCCGAGCGCGACGAACGCGATGTGCCCGAAGGACAGGACGCCGCTGTTGCCGATGAAGGTCCACAGCGCCACGACAACGATCATGTTGGTCAGCGCGTAGCCGAGGTCGATCGCTGCCGTCGCAGAAAGCGAACTCATGACTGACGCGAACAACCACACCGCCGCGAGGGGGACCACGAGCGTCCAAGTGGTGAGCGCCCAGCTGGGCGCTGCCCATCCGATCGGGAACCGGCGCGAAGAAGTCATATGCGGCCCTTTGCATTTCGGCCGGCAAAGATGCCGTTGGGGACGATCAGGAGAACGACGATCACGAGCAAGTAGACGAATGCGACTCTGAAGCTGTTGAGCTCGGGAGGCAGCCATGAGGTCAGGAGGGACAGTGCGAACCCGACGGCGAAGCCGCCGATCACCGCGCCGCCGATGCGGTTCAAGCCGCCGATCACCGCGCCGATCAACCCGAACAGGGTCGCCTGAACCCCGAAGGCTGGCTCGACAGCTCCGGACTGGGCTGTGAGCACGAACGCGACCGCCGCTGCGAGCACGCCACTGATGGCGAACGTGACGGCGATCACCACACCGGAGCGAATACCAAGGATGCGCGCGGCGCGGAAATCCATTGCGGCGGCCTGGACCTGCAGGCCCATCCTCGAGCGTCGGAGAAAGATGCTGACCGTCGCGAGGAGACACGCGGCAAGCACGATCGCGACGAACGCGAGGAGGCTGACCCGAAACCCTCCAAGATCGAACGACCGTGTCAGTTCGGGCGCGACGGCCGCGGTGCGAACGCTTGAACCGAACAGTCCTTCGTATGCACGCTGGAGCAAGATGCTGAGCCCGAAGCTGGCGGCCAGCAGCACGACCGGGGACTGTTGACGCATCCACCGGAACACCACGAGATCCATCAAGAGCGACAGCGCAATTGCGACAACGACGGACGCGACAAGAGCGAGGGGCCACGACACCGGCCACAGCAGGATGAGCGTGAACGCAGCGCCCGTGATCACCTCTCCGTAGGCGAAGTTCGCTAGGCGGAGTACCCCGAAGACGAGGCCGATACCGAGTGCCGCCAGCGCGTAGACGGCACCAGCGGAGATCGCATCGACGAGCGATTGCACGAAGGACATCACGATCCGAGATACGCCTTCATGAGCAGCGCGGAGTTGTCCGCGTCGTCGGGCGTGAGGGTCATAGTTATGCGTCCTTCGTTGAGAACATACGTACGTGCGGCAGCAGCAACGGTCTGCTGGGCTCTCTGTTCGACGAGTAACACCGCGGTACCCCGAGCGCAGATCTGCTCGATCGCCGCGAACACGATGTCAACGGCTGACGGCGACAGGCCGAGCGACGGCTCGTCGAGTGCGAGCAGCGTCGGTGCTGCAAGGAGCGCGCGACCGATCGCGAGCTGCTGTTGCTGGCCACCCGAGAGCAGCTCGGCTGGGCGATTGGCGAACGAGGCGAGGATTGGAAACAGCTCGAACACCCACTCGAGGTCCGCGGCAAGGTCCGCGGGCTGGCGCCGAGCGACCGAGCCCAACCGCAGGTTGTCGCGCACCGAGAGGCGGCCAAAGACTTGGTGACCTTCTGGGACGAGCGCCAACCCCGTCCGTGCGATTCGCTCCGGCGGGAGTGGACGGAGGTCGGTCTCTTCAAACCGGACCTCAGTCGACTGCGAGCGGACTGCGTTCACGATGCCGAGCAATGTGGACGACTTTCCGGCCCCGTTCGGCCCGATGATCCCGACCAGCTCTCCCGCGTCCGCATGGAACGAAACGCCGGACACCGCTGGGATGCCTCGGTAGCTCACACGGAGGTCAGACACCGTAAGAACCCTGCGCGCAGTCTGCAGTTCCATCTCCTACCTCCCTGGCATTTCCTGGGCGGCGCTACCCAGGTACGAGCTCGCCAGCCTCGGATCGTGCCGAATCGCGTCAGGGCTGCCGTCGACGACGTTCTGACCGGCGCCGAGCACGAAGATGTGGTCGCTGCTTCCGAACACGAGCGGCATGTTGTGATCGATCAGCAACACGCCCATGCCGCTCTCAGCAAGGGCACGCATCGTCCCGCGGAAGTGCTCGGCCTCGCCGTCGTTGAGACCCGCTGCAGGCTCATCGAAAAGCACCCACGTTGGGCGAGTGGCGAGCGCGCGCGCCACGCCAAGCCGCCGCTCGACGCCGTGTGGCAGGTGGTCTGCCTCATGCAGCGCCCACTCCTCGAGCTGGAGCTCTACGAGGAGTCCGAGTGACAGCCTGCGCGCTTCGGCGTAGCCGAGCCCGCATGCCAAGGCCGTGACCTCGACGTTCTCGAGGACTGTGAGTCTCGGGAACAACCGGCCTTGCTGGAATGTGCGGGCGATGCCGCGCCGGGTTCGACGATCGGCTCGTTCACGTGGGAGAGCCTGTCCGTCGATCTGCACGTCGCCGTGGTCCGGGCTGTCGTATCCGCTGATGATGTTGACGAGTGTGGACTTCCCGGCACCGTTCGCACCGATGAGACCAGTCACACGTCCGCGTGGGACGTCAAGGTCGATCTCTTGGAGCGCCTGAACGCCGTGGTATGCCCTCGAGACCCCCCGAGCCTCGAGCCGGGCGCTTTCGCGCCCGGCTGCGAGGGACCGGAGTACGTCGGTCACTGGACGTTGACGCTCTGCGGAGCGCGCCGCTCGACGAACACGAGCGATCCGTCCTGGACGACGAGCACGCTCTGCGGCCGCTCGAGACCGATGTGGTAGTCGGAGCTGAACTTCGTCGGGCCGGCAAGCAGGTCGAGGTCGCCGACGGTCTCGAGCGCCTCCGTAAGCTTCGCGCCATCCCAGCTCCTTGCGATCGAGTGTGCTGTCACGATCGTCTCGAGCACGGACGGTCCGGTGAGGAATGTCGACGTGGTCGGACGCTCGCCGTAGGCCTCCTCGTAGAGCGCAGCGAACTCGTTCACCTTCGGGTTCGGGTCGTCGCCGGTGCTGAGCGCGTACGTCACCACGTAGTAGTCACTGAGCCCCGGGATGGCGTCGAGCCAGAACGTGCCGTCCATGCCGAAGCCAGACACGACCGGCGTCGTGATGCCGCCATCGCGGAGGTCCTTCGCGACTTGCGCGCCACCTGGGTTGTATCCGCAGTTGAAGATGACGTCCGGGGCGGGGCCGCTGGCGATCTTCGAGACGATTTCCGGAATGCTGTCGCCCTGCACGTAGTCGTAGTTGGCGATCCGCGTGCCGCCGAGCTCGGCGTAGCGCGCCTGCGTGTACTCGCACTCGTTCTGCGAGTACTTGAGGCTCGTGTCGGTAAGGAACACGGCGTTCTGCCAGCCCTGGTCGACCGCGAACTCAGCCATGATCGCGCCTTCGCCGAGCGTCGCGTTTCCAAGCGAGAAGCCGAGTTCGAGTCCGCCCGTGGGGCCCCAGAGCGCGTCAGCGACGCACGGGGAGATGTTGAGCACCCCCGCGCGCTCTGCCACGAGGGCGCCCGGGCTCGCGATGTCGTAGTCGCAGGTCAAGACGATCGTCTTCGCACCCGCATCGACCAGCTGCTGGGCGGCAGGGGCGTACTGAGCGAGGTCCGAGCCGGTGTCGACGACACGCAGTTCAACTGGGGTGCCGTCGATCCCGCCGGTCTTGTTGAGCTCGTCGACCGCGATGCGCAGCGAGTTGAGCGCGGGCAGATCGACGACGGACATGAAGCCGGTCTCGGCCATTGCGGCACCGATGACGATGGTTTCGGAAGCTTCCGTTCCCTCAGGAGCGGGCGCTGGCTGTGCGGTGGCGACGCACCCGGCGAGAACCGGGGCGAGAGCGGCGACGGCGACGATAGCCGCGCCGCGGACAACGTTCTTCATCGAGATCTTCTTTCTACTTGGTGCGAATGTCGCGTTCGATCGGAGGACAAGCAGCGCCGAGCTGACCGACAGCCAGCAGGCGAGATGGGGAAGACAACCTGGTCGGTGTGTGCCACGCGGGCATGGCAAAGCCAACGGCGCTTTGCATACCCCGGTTTGGAACTCTCGGGAGCGAGTGCGAATCCGGATCCTCGGCGCCGCGCCGCGAGTACTTGATGGTGTGGGCGGGGCGTCGTGCGCCCCACCGACACCCACCAGCTACGTGAGGATCACTCCAGCGTTCGCAGGGGCGCGCGAGCCTTCGCCCTGCAGCCGGTTGACCTCGGTGATCGTGTTGCCGCTCTCGGTGACCCACGACTTATAGCGCTGAGCGATCTGCTCGTCGTGGCCCGGAATAATGCGGGTGGTCTCGCTCTTCACCTCGTCAGCGAGCGTGCGGTAGAGCCCGATGAGGTTGAAGTTGTTGCCCTGACCGTAGCCGGGAGTCCACATCTGCTCGACGTTGGAATACCAGTAGACGGTGTCGCCCGCAATGACGTACGGCCCGTTCTGCGTCTCGATCTTGAACCACTGGGAGCCGAAGGTGTGCGAGTCTCGGGCAAGTCGGGCGGTAACCCCGGGGAGCAGTTCCTCGTCGCCCTGGAGGAAGCGGATGCGGCCATCGGCGATGCCACGCGCGGCGCGGGTGAGGTCCGTCGGGTCGAACGACGAGAAGATCCATGCGCGATCTGCGTCGGTCGGGAGCTTGTTGGCCATGTCGACGGCATGCGACCAGCCCACAAACTCATCGAACTGCACATAGAGCTGCGCGTTGGGAAATGCCTCGAAGTTGCCCATGTGGTCGAAGTGCATGTGGGACACGAGGATGACCTCGATGTCTTCGGGCGTCAGGTCGAGGCGACCGAGCACCTCCGCCGGGCTCTCCCACGTCGAGAACGGGTACCGGTCGAGCCAGTAGTCGTTACGGAATCCGCAGTCGACGAGCGCAACGTGCTTCTTGCCGCCGACCTCTCCACCCACGATGAGCGTGTAGAGCATCGGAATGTGGACGGTCCCCTTGTTGCTGAAGATGCCCGATCCCCCGAAGAAGTCGTGAGGCATGGTGCCCTGACAGAACTCGAGGGAGTAGATCGCGTAATCCGTCTTGCGTTCACTCATTTCTTGGCCAACCTTTCTTCGGGAGGAATCGTTGCGGAAGAGCGCTACAGGGCGGCGATTGCGTCGACCTCGATTGACGCACCGTTGAACAGTGAGTACACGCCGATGAGCGTGCTTGCCGGCGGGTTGCCGGCCGGCACGATCGCATCGCGAGTTTTGCGCCAGATGGCGAGCTTCTCCTGGTCGAGGTGCGTCACGTAGACGGTGACACGGACGACGTTCTCCCACGTCGCGCCACCGGCCTTGAGCGCTCGCTCAACCTCCGCGTACGTCAACTCGATCGCGCGCGCGAAATCCTCGGGCAGGCTGCCGTCTGCTTCGAACCCGACAGCGCCGGAGATGAATAGCAAATCACCAGCGCCCACCTTGACGCTGTCCGAGATCCCGGGGATCACGGGGGCGGGGTTGCGGGTGATGCGATCGGTCACTGCTGTCTCCACATAGTTCGAGTCTCCGAACCCCTTCGAGCCCGGCCCAAAGGCTGGGGCCGCGGTCGCGTGGAATCTCCATCGCGGTGCAGCCGAACTCTGGCAGGGCCAGGAACGTTTCGTGCTGTCCAGTCCAGGCGGGCTAGACAGTTCCGACCGTAGATGCGCGCCGCTGCCATGAGTATCCGTTGCGCGAGGGGCCTATCCACTTCGCGCAGCCGGTGTTGCGGGGGTGCAACAGCGCGTACGTCATCATCCCGCTGCTGCTGCTCATCCGGATGCGCAAGCCCATGCCGTTCACGCGGGTGTGGTGATCGGCAGAACGCGAGCGTCTCAGTCGGCCGCGAAGGCGAGCAGCGCGGCGGCGAGCTCCGCCGGACGCGACAGGAAGGGCGAGTGGTCGGTGTCGATCTCGAGCGACCGGTCCACGCCGCGCTCGGCGATAAAGCGCCGCTGCAGCGCCGGCGGGATCGCGCGGTCGCGCCGCGCGAGCACGTAGCGGCGCCGCACCTCGTGCTCGGCGAGGTCGACGGGCGTCGCGAACGGGATGACCGGCTGCGGGTAGACGCGCTCGAGCGCCCACTCGAGCAGCGGGCCGTCCTCGAGCTCCCCGAACAGGACCTCGCGGGCCGCGGCGCGCGGCATCGTCGCGACGGGCGGGTCTCCCGCGACGACGATGTTGGCCTGGACCCCGTCGCCCTCGCCCTCGGGCAGGCCGGCGAGGTCGAGCAGACTCTCGCCGTCGCGCGGCAGGAACGCCGCGACGTAGACGACCTGGTCGACGAGCTCGGGCGCCTCGGACGCGGCCTGCGTCACGACGACGCCGCCCATGCTGTGTCCGACGAGGATCGCGGGCTCGGGGCCGGCTTGCAGCGCCTCGACGACGCGCTGCGCGTAGGCGTCGAGCGTGATCCGCTCGACGGGTGTGGCGTCCTCGGCCTGGCCGGGCAGGTCGATCGCCTCCACCGTGTGCCTCGCCTCCCGCAACAGCGGGACGATCGGGTCCCAGTTGGCCGCGCTGCCGAAGGCGCCATGCACGAGTACGAAATGAGCCACGATGCTCCGTCCGGTCGGGTGGTGCGGTGCGGCTAGATGACGCCGAACTGCTTGAGGATCCAGGCGACGCCGCCAGCGACCGCGGCGAGCGTCAGCAGCCCGACCAGGAACTGGGGAAATCCGAGTCGGTAGGTCCTGATCGCTTTGTCGTTCATCGTCCGTCTGCCTTTCGCGTCGCTGCGTCTACGACATTCTTCACCAGAAGTGCCCGGGTCATCGGCCCGACCCCGCCCGGGTTGGGCGAGAGCCAGCCTGCGACCTCGGCGACGCCCGGGTCGATGTCGCCCGCGAGCTTCGCCCGTCCCGCCTCCGACGTGCCGACGCGGGTCACGCCGACGTCGAGGACGGCGGCGCCCGGCTTGATCCAGTCGGGCTTGATGAGGTGCGGCACGCCGACGGCGGCGACGACGATGTCGGCCCGGCGGCACTCCTGCGCGATGTCCGGCGTGCGCGAGTGCGTCAGGGTGACCGTCGCGTCGAGCCCCTTGCGCGTCAGCAGCAGGCCGAGCGGGCGGCCGACGGTGAGGCCGCGGCCGACGATCGTGACGTGCTTGCCCGCGATCCCGACACCCGCGCGCTCCAGCAGCTCGACGATGCCTGCCGGCGTGCACGGGAGCGGCGAGGTGATCTCGCCGTCGACGCCGAGCACGAGCCGGCCGAGGTTGGTGGGGTGCAGGCCGTCGGCGTCCTTGTCGGGGTCGATCGCCTCGATCGCCTCGTGCTCGTCGAGTCCCTTCGGCAGCGGCAGCTGCACGATGTACCCGGTCACGGCCGGGTTGGTGTTGAGGAAGTCGATGGCGCCGAGCACGTCGCTGCGCGACGCCGTCTCGGGCAGGTCGACGCGGATCGACTCCACCCCCACCTCGGCGCAGTCGCGGTGCTTGCCGGTGACGTAGCTCACCGATCCGGGGTCGGCCCCCACGAGCAGGGTGCCGAGGCCCGGGTGGACGCCGCGCGCCTTCAGATCGTCGACGCGCGTCTTCAGCTCCGCCTTGATCGCGGCGGCAGTCGCGATGCCGTCGAGGACCCGCGCACTCATGCCCACACCCCCGGGGAGGTGAGGCCCGGGTAGAGCGGGAACGCCTCGGTCAGCGTCGCGACTCGCGCGCGCAGCGCGGCGAGATCCGGGTCGGGCAGCAGCGCCTCGGCGATGATGTCGGCCACCTCCGTGAACTCGGCGTCGTCGAAACCGCGCGTCGCGAGCGCCGGCGTGCCGATCCGCATGCCGCTCGTCGTCATCGGGGGGCGCGGGTCGAATGGCACCGAGTTCTTGTTGACGGTGATCCGCGCCTCGTGGAGCCGGTCCTCCGCGTCCTGACCGGTGAGCTCGGAAGCGCGCAGGTCGACGAGGACGAGGTGCACGTCGGTGCCGCCCGTGAGCACGTCGACGCCCTGGCCGCGCGTGTCCTCGCGCATGAGACGCTCCGCGAGGAGCTTGGCGCCCCGCACGGTCCGCTCCTGGCGTTCTACGAACTCTGGCGTCGTCGCGAACTTGAACGCGGTCGCCTTCGCGGCGATGACGTGCATGAGCGGGCCGCCCTGGAGGCCCGGGAAGACGGCGGAGTCGATCTTCTTCGCGATCGCGGCGTCGTTGGACAGGATGAAGCCGGAGCGGGGTCCGCCGATCGTCTTGTGCACGGTGCTCGTGACGACGTCGGCGTAGGGGACGGGCGAGGGGTGCAGTCCCGCGGCGACGAGTCCGGCGAAGTGCGCCATGTCGACCCACAGGAGCGCGCCGACCTCGTCGGCGATCTCGCGGAACGCCTTGAAGTCGAGCTGCCGCGGGTAGGCGGACCAGCCCGCGATGATCATCTTGGGGCGCGTTTGCCGCGCGCGGTCGCGCACGACGTCCATGTCGATCCGGTACGTCTCGGGGTCGACGCCGTAGCTGACGATGTCGTAGTTGCGTCCGGAGAAGTTCTGCTTGCGGCCGTGGGTCAGGTGCCCGCCGTGGTTGAGGTCGAGGCCCAGAACGCGATCGCCCTGCTCGAGGAGCGCGTGATACACGGGCTGGTTGGCCTGGGCGCCGGCGTGGGGCTGCACGTTCGCGTAGCCGGCGCCGAAGAGCGACTTGGCGCGCTCGATGGCGAGCGATTCGGCGACGTCGACGTATTCGCAGCCGCCGTAGTAGCGCTTGCCCGGATAGCCCTCGGCGTACTTGTTGGTGAGGACGGATCCTTGCGATTCGAGGATCGCGCGGGGCACGAAGTTCTCGGAGGCGATCATCTCGAGGTAGTCGCGCTGGCGGCCGAGCTCCTGCTCGAGCACGGCGGCGATCTCGGGGTCGACCTCGGCGAGGGGGGCCGTGAAAAAGTCCTGACCTGATGTGCGACTCACAGGGTGCTCCTTCGACTGGGGCGGTGATCGAGCCCAGGCGTACGGCCCATCCCTGTGTCCCGCTCCCCGGTGGTGTCCCACCTACGAACGCCAGTTGCGGTCCGCCCAGTCTATCGGGGCGGCCCGGGCTGAGAAACAGCCTTCGGGCTGAGGTTTCGGCCCCGGATGCTCAGCCCGGACGCGATTCCTCAGCCCGGAACCCTTGAGGATGCCACGGCACGCGAGTACCGTGCCTGCCAATGCGACGGATCGCGGGAGGGATCGCAGTCCTGGTGGGGCTGCTCATTGTCGCGCCCGTGGCCCCCGCCCTCTCGGCGCAGCCGGGCGAGCTCGACGGCTTCGAGTACGTCTCGCTCGGCGACTCCTACTCGGCGGGCTTCGGTCTCATCCCGTTCAGCCAGACGAGTCCCTTCGACGCGGGCGGCACGACCGCGAACGGCTGCTATCAGGCCGACGCGAACTACCCGCACCTCGTTGCCGCCGACTACAGCCTGAGCCTCACCGACCGGACCTGCTCGGGGGCCGTCTCGCCGAACCTCGGCTTCGTCGCGGGCGCCCCGCTGAGCCTCCCCCCCGCCGGGAGCCTCACGTTGCTGCCGCAGCTCACCCTGACGTCTGGGGCCCAGACGACCATGTCGGGCCAGACCTACCCGGGCCTGCAGGCCGACGTGCTCAGCACGACGACGGATATCGTGACGGTCGCGATCGGCGGCAACGACCTCGGCTTCTCCGACATCGCCGAGTCCTGCATGCGCACCTCGGTCGGCGGCGGCACGACGGTGCTCGGGATGCTGCTCATCGCCGGCTACTCCGTCGCGAACTGCAAGGACGTCTACGAGAGCACGAATCCGACGTACGCCGACTTCCAGCTCGCGGATCGCCAATCGACGTACATCTCGCCGCGGATCAAGGCCGTGTTCGACGAGATCGCGGCGAAGGCGCCGAACGCCCAGGTCTTCGTCGTCGGCTACCCGCAGATCGCGCCGCCCGACGCGACCGATGCGTGCTTCCACGGCGGCTTCCCGCCCATCACCGACGGCGTGCCGTTCTCCGGCGTCGACATCAGCTACATCCACCAGGTGCAGTCCGCCCTCGACGGCGCGCTCCGCGCGGAGGCCGCCGCCCGCGGCTTCCGCTACGTCGACACCTGGGCGGCGAGCGCGGACCACACGATCTGCTCCGCCGACTCCTGGATCCAGAAGCTCGACGTCATCTCCGCCGCCTCCGCGCCCGACCCGCCTTGCCCCGCCGACTGGCTCCCCCTCGGCTACCACGGCACGACGTACTTCTGCATGAAGCTCGGCGCGCTCCACCCCACGGTCGACGGCGTCGCGATGCTGCACCAGCTGACGAGCGCCGCGATCGGCGACGTCTTCCGCATCGCGATCGCCGGCAATCCGGTGCCGGGCGGCTCGCTCACCGTGACGGGCGGCGGCTACTACCCCGGCGAGACGGTCGACGTCTGGCTGCACTCGACGCCGCGCCAGCTCGGGACCGCGGTCGCGGGCGCCGACGGCTCCTTCTCCGCGACGTTCGCGCTGCGGGGCGACGACCCGGTCGGTGCCCACACCGTCATCGCGACGGGGCTCAGCTCGGGCCATGCGTTCTCGGCCGCCGTCACGATCGAGCACCCCGCGACCGGATCGTCGGGGGCGCCGACGGCCCTGCTGCTCGCCCTGTGCCTCGTGACGGCCGGTTTCCTCCTCGTCAGCGCGCGGAGACTCCGACCGTCCGGGCCTGCTCGATGATCGCGTCCGCGTACTCGGTGATGAACGTGCGGCGATCGGGCGTGCCCTCGACC
>Ga0182739_1002035_pt1 | contig 19586 bp, 16 predicted proteins | sample eDN5th30CBELigBY_FD_128873 | JGI IMG/M metagenome (GOLD analysis project Ga0182739, IMG submission 128873) | Enriched backyard soil microbial communities from Emeryville, California, USA - eDNA 5th pass 30_C BE-Lig BY (version 2) (version 2) | ecosystem: Environmental > Terrestrial > Soil >...
CGTTCGGCGCGCCGCGCATCACCAAGGACGGCGTCACCGTCGCCAAGGAAATCGAGCTTGAGGACAAGTTCGAGAACATGGGCGCGCAGATGGTGCGCGAGGTCGCGTCGAAGACCAACGACATCGCCGGTGACGGCACCACGACCGCGACCGTTCTCGCCCAGGCGATCGTGAAGGAAGGCGCCAAGTCGGTGGCCGCCGGCATGAACCCGATGGACCTCAAGCGCGGCGTCGATCTGGCCGTCGCCGAGGCGATCAAGGACATCGAGAAGCGCGCCAAGAAGGTGAAGTCGTCGGACGAGGTCGCCCAGGTCGGCACCATCTCCGCCAACGGCGACCACGCGGTCGGCGAGATGATCGCCAAGGCCATGCAGAAGGTCGGCAATGAGGGCGTCATCACGGTCGAAGAGGCCAAGTCGCTCGACACCGACGTCGACATCGTCGAGGGCATGCAGTTCGATCGCGGCTACCTCTCGCCGTACTTCATCACCAATGCCGAGAAGATGATCGCCGATCTCGAGGATGCCTACATCCTCCTGCACGAGAAGAAGCTGTCCTCGCTGCAGCCGATGCTGCCGGTGCTCGAAGCGGTGGTGCAGAGCGGCCGTCCGCTGGTCATCGTCGCCGAGGACATCGAGGGCGAGGCGCTGGCGACCCTGGTCGTCAACAAGCTGCGCGGCGGCCTCAAGGTCGCGGCCGTGAAGGCGCCCGGCTTCGGCGATCGCCGCAAGGCGATGCTGGAGGACATTGCGATCCTCACCGGCGGCCAGGTCATCTCTGAAGACCTCGGCATCAAGCTCGAGAACGTCACCCCGGCCATGCTCGGCCGCGCCAAGAAGGTCGTGATCGAGAAGGAGAAGACCACGATCGTCGACGGCGCCGGCAAGCGCAAGGAAATCGACGCGCGCGTTGGCCAGATCAAGGCGCAGATCGAAGAGACCACCTCCGACTACGACCGCGAGAAGCTGCAGGAGCGGCTGGCGAAACTCGCCGGCGGCGTGGCGGTGATCAAGGTCGGCGGCGCCACCGAGATCGAGGTGAAGGAGAAGAAGGACCGCGTCGAGGACGCCCTCAACGCGACCCGCGCTGCGGTCGAAGAAGGCATCGTCCCGGGCGGCGGCATCGCGCTGCTGCGCGCCAAGAAGGCGGTCGGCAAGCTCTCCAGCGAGAATGCTGACATCCAGGCCGGCATCAACATCGTGCTCAAGGCGCTTGAGGCGCCGATTCGGCAGATCGCCGACAACGCCGGTGTCGAAGGCTCGATCGTGGTCGGCAAGGTGCTCGAGAACAAGTCGGAGACCTTCGGCTTCAACGCGCAGAGCGAAGAGTATGTCGACATGGTCAATGCCGGCATCATCGACCCGGCCAAGGTCGTGCGCACCGCCCTTCAGGACGCGGCGTCCGTCTCCGGCCTGCTGATCACCACCGAGGCGATGGTCGCCGAGCTGCCGCGTGAAGCGGCTCCGGCGATGCCCCCCGGCGGCGGCATGGGCGGCATGGGCGGCTTCTGAGCCGGCGACGCGGATAACAAGGCGTCAAGCAAACGACGAGGGGCGCGGCGAAAGCCGCGCCTCTTTCATTTCGGCCGGTAGCGCGAAGTAAGACGCGCACTTCGCACGCCCATCGCCGAAACGACTTCGCGGGACGTGCGCTTGCGGCAGCGTGCCGCGTCGCCCAGATTGGGGCGGTTGCCCGAGGCGGAGCCCTTTGAGCCGTGCAGGAGCCTCTCCCCACCAGCGTTCCGGTCATCCCGCCTTCGCCGCGCCCCTCGGTGCGGGCGCGCGACCTGTTGCTGGTGGTGGTGCTGACGGTGGCGCTGGTGCTGCTGGTACGCTTTCTGCTCCGCGGCCAGGTGCGCTCGGCCGAGTGGATCATTCCGCTGCTCGGCGTCCAGAGCGTCATACCGCTCACCGCGGTCTATCTGGTGATCGTCCGCGGGCGGGGTGTCTCCTGGCGCGACCTCGGCCTTCGCCCGATCTCGCCCGGCTGGCTCCTCGGCGCGATCATGCTGGGGATCGCCACGGTCTTCGCCATCGGCTTCGTGAACTATCTCAGCCAGTCCATCGCGGGCGGCACGATGCGCAACCCGCAGATCGAGATCCTGGCGCCGATCGCCATGTCGTGGCAGGGGCTGCTCGGGCTCCTGGTGATGGCCGGCGTGGTTGCCCCGATTGTCGAGGAGATCGTGTTCCGCGGCGTGTTCTATGCCTGGCTGCGCGCGCGCTGGGGCGTGGCGGTCGGCGCCTTCGTGAGCGCGCTCGCCTTCGCGCTGGCACATGGCATCCCGATTCTCATTCCGGCGCTGCTGGCTCAGGGCGTGATCCTGGCGCTCGTCTATGAGCGCAGCGGCTCGCTATGGGCGCCCATCATCATCCATGGCGTGTTCAACGCCGTGATGAGCCTCGCAATGTTCGCCGCGCTTTCGGCGGGCGTGAAGTTCGGGTGATCAGGTGCCGCGCGGCTTGGCGCGGCGCGTTGCCGGTGCGCTCAAGGGGTCGTCCGGCCACGGGTGTTTTGGATAGCGGCCGCGCATCTCGCTGCGGACGGCGGCATAGCTTCCGCGCCAGAAGCCGGGCAGGTCGCGCGTGACCTGCACCGGGCGGTGGGCCGGCGAGAGCAGTTCGATGATCAGCGGCACCCGCCCGCCGGCGATGGCGGGATGCGCCGCCAGCCCGAACAATTCCTGCACGCGGATTGCGAGCTTCGGTCCCTCCGGATCATCATAGTCGATCGGTACCCGCGAGCCCGACGGCGCATCGAAATGCGTCGGCGCCTCGGCGTCGAGCCGATGCCGCAGCGGCCACGGCAGCAGGCCGCGCACCGCATCGGAAAATTCTTCAGCTGAAAGCCCACTAAGCGCGGTCTTGCCGTCGAGCGTCGGCGCCAGCCACTCGGCCGCGGTCTCCTCCAGCGCGCGATCGGAGAGATCGGGCCACTCGTCGCCTTCGGCGCGGCGCAGGAACAGCACGCGGTCGCGCCACTGCCGCAGCGCCTTCGTCCAGGGCAGCCGGTCGATCCCGAGCCGGACGATGCCGGTAGCGAGCGTCTGGGCAGTTTCTTCCGTAGGCTCGACCGGGCGCACGGATTCGGCGAGAGCCAGCGCGCCGAGACGCCGGCTCGACCGCGCCCGCAGGCTGGCGCTGGCGGCATCGAACGTGACCTCGTTGCGCGCAGCGATGCGATCCGCGAAGCGCGCCTCGATTTCCGCCAGCGTGATCGCCGCCGCCGCGACGATGCGGCCCTGTGCGGCGCTGCCGGTCAGTTCGGCGACCGCGAGGAAGGACTCGCGTGCGAGCGGCGAGGCAGGGTCGAGTTGTGCGCCGCGACCGTTCGCGAGCAGGAATGACCCGCCGCCTCCGCCGCGGCTGCGGGCGATGCGATCAGGAAAGGCCAATGCCACCAACGCACCGACGCTCGGCGATACGTTTTCCTGCGGCGCATCCCGCGACGGATCGGCGGCGATCTCCGCCCAGCGGCGCGCCATCGCGCGGGCCTCGGTGGTGCGGCGTGAGCGATCGCGGCGGAACGCCTCGACGCGATGCGCGAGATCGACATCCTCGCCGCCGAGACCGCGCTCGGACATCACCGCTGCGAGATCGGCCGCGAGGTCAGCCGCGCCTTCGGCGGCCGCATCGACGACCATACGGGCGAGGCGCGGCGCCAGCGGCAGGCGGCGCAGGCGTCGGCCCTCGTCGGTGATCCGGCCATCGGCGTCGAGCGCGCCCAAGGTGCGCAGCAGCGCTTGCGCCTCGGTCCAGGCAGGCTTCGGCGGCGGATCGAGGAAGGCGAGTTGGCCGGGATCGGTGACGCCCCATTGCGCGAGGTCGAGCGCCAGCGATGTCAGGTCGGCGGAAAGAATTTCGGGACGCGCGAACGGTTCGAGCGCAGCGGTCTGCGGCTCGTCCCACAGGCGCAGGCATATTCCCGGCCCGGTGCGGCCGGCGCGGCCGCGGCGCTGGTCCGCGGCGGCGCGCGAGACCCGCACCGTTTCAAGCCGCGTGACCCCGACATCCGGTTCATAGCGCGGCACGCGCGCGAGACCGGAATCGATCACGATCCGCACACCGTCGATGGTGATCGAGGTCTCCGCGATCGAGGTCGCCAGCACCACCTTGTGCCGCCCCGGCGGCGAGGGCGAGATGGCGCGGTCCTGCATATCGCGATCGAGCGCGCCATAGAGCGGCACGATGTCGACGGCGGTGTCGTCAACGCGTTCGCGCAAAAGCGTTTCGGTGCGCCGGATCTCGCCGGCGCCGGGGAGGAACACGAGCAGCGAACCCGCTTCGCCGCGCAGCCCACGCAGGGCGGCGTCGGCCACCTGATCCTCGATGCGGCTGCGCGGATCGCGGCCGAGATAGCGCGTCTCGACCGGAAAGGAGCGGCCCGCGCTTTCGATCACCGGCGCGTCGCCGAGCAGCGAGGCGACCCGCGCGCCGTCGAGCGTTGCCGACATCACGAGAAGGCGCAGGTCCTCGCGCAGCCCGCCTTGCGCGTCGAGCGCGAGGGCGAGCGCCATGTCGGCGTCGAGCGAGCGCTCATGGAACTCGTCGAACAGCACCGCGGCGATGCCCTCGAGCGAGGGATCGTCGAGGATCAGCCGCGTGAACACGCCCTCGGTGACGATCTCGATGCGAGTGCGGGCGGAAACGCGCGAGCCGTAACGCACGCGTAAGCCCACGGTCTCGCCGACCTTCTCGCCGAGCGAGCGCGCCATCCACTCCGCGGCCGCGCGCGCGGCAAGACGGCGCGGCTCGAGCATGATGATCTTTTTTCCGCTCGCCCACGGCTCATCGATGAGCGCGAGCGGAACGCGCGTGGTCTTGCCTGCGCCAGGTGGCGCGACCAGCACAGCGTTGGCACGCGCCCGCAGCGCCGCCGTCAGCGGCGGCAGGGCCTCGTCGATGGGGAGGCGCGGAACGCCCTGGGAAAGCATGTCGTGCCGGCAGTGAAGTGTGAAGGCGGTACCCACGTTTGAGGGGTCGCACCGAGGGTCGTCAATAGTCACCGCATCGCCAAGCGTTTCGCGAAGGTCAGACCACCATGGATTTCCGGTGCATGCATCCCCTGTGTTCTGCATACTGCCCGCCGCCCGGCACGCCGGGCCAACAGAACCCCGCCAGGAAATGACCACCACATCCGAGGTTGCACCGCCGGTTCCGCCCAGCCCCATGACCGTCGTGTCCGCGCTCGGGGTCGTGCAGATCCTGATGTGGGGCTCGACGGTCTACCTGCTTGCCGTGCTGGCGCCGGCGATCGTCACCGACACCGGATGGCCGTTGCGCTGGATCATCGCCGGCGTTTCGATCGGGCTCTTGGTCGCCGGCACGATCTCGCCGCAGGTCGGGCGCGCCATCGACATCCACGGCGGCCGGCCGGTGCTGGCCTTCAGCGCGGTCGCCTCGTCGCTGGCTTTCGTCACGCTGGCGCTCGCGCCGTCGCTCTCGGTCTATTTCGCCGGCTGGGTGCTGATGGGCATCGGCATGGGCACCGGGCTTTACGACGCTGCCTTCGCGGCGCTCGGCCGCCTCTATGGCGAGAAGGCGCGCAGCGCCATCACCAACCTCACGCTGTTCGGCGGTTTCGGCAGCACGCTGTGCTGGCCGCTGAGCGCCTTCCTGCTGGCAAGCTGGGACTGGCGCGTCGCCTGCTTCGTCTATGCCGCTTTGCATCTGCTGGCGCTGCCGATCCACCTCCTCGTCTTCCCGCGCGAGGCGCGCAAGAGCCCGGAAGCAAGCGCGGCGGAGCGCGTGCGCAAACGCGCCGCGGCCGCGCTGTCGGGCAGCGAGCGCGCGATGTTCTGGCTGCTGGCGGGGATGCAGACGATTGCACAGGCCGTCGGGACGATCGTGATCGTCCACCTGCTGGTTTTCCTGCAGGCGCGCGGCCTGACCCTCGCGGCGGCTGTCGCGCTCGGCACGCTGTTCGGCCCGGCGCAGGTCGCGGCGCGCGTGATCGAGCGCCTGTTCGGCAACCTGTATCACCCGATCTGGACCATGGTCGCGGCTTCGGCCGGGATGACGATTGGTCTGGCAATGCTGTTGATCGACCTGCCGATCGTCGCCGCGGCCGTGCTCGTCTACGGCGCCGGCTACGGCGTGACCTGGATCGCGCGCGGTACGCTGCCGCTCGCGATCTTCGGGCCCGAACGCTATCCGGTGCTGGTCGGGAAGCTCGCCTTTCCGAGCCTGCTCGCGCAGGCGGCCTCGCCATTCGCGGGCGCGCTGATGATCGAGGCGTTCGGGCCGATGCCGACCGTCGCTGCCCTTACGGTTGCTGCGCTGCTCAATGTGGCGCTGGTGGCCGCGCTGTGGCGTCTGGCCAGGCATTTGCCCGCGGCCTCGCCGACGTAGCTCGGGAAACGGCACGGTAGCGGATTGCCCATCGCGCCGCCGAATCGGCTATGGCCTTCGTGTCGTTTCGTCGGAGAAGCGCCCGGATGGAATTCACCCTGATCTTTCTGCTGCTGACCGTTGTCATGCTGGTGGCGTGGCGCGGCAAGCGTACCCTTGCGGTCGGATTGTTCCTCTTTGCGACGGTCCTCGCGGCGGCGGTGTTCCGCCATCACGCGACCGACGTGCTGAACCTGTCGTTCTGAGGGCGCGATGAATCCCGCAATGGCGTTGAAGCTCAACGTGCTGGCGCTTTACGGCGTGGCCGCCGTGCTGGCGCTCGCCTTCGCCTTCCAGTTCGCGCTCGGGGAACTGCCGTGTCCGCTTTGCCTGCTGCAGCGGATACAGTTCGCGGCGCTGGCGATCGGCCCGCTGCTGAACGTGCGGTTCGGCTGCCGGCCGAGCCATTATGCGCTCTCGCTGCTCGCGGCGGTGCTGGGCGCTGCCGTCGCGATGCGGCAGGTCTTCCTGCACATCCTGCCGGGCGATGCCGGCTACGGCGCGGCGATCCTCGGTTATCACTATTACACTTGGGCGTTCGTGCTGTTCGCGGCGGCGATCGTTCTGATCGCGATCGTCATGCTGTTCGACGGACAGTTTGCCCCGCCCGCTTCGAGCGAAACGAAAGTCGGTCCCGTCGCCGCGGTGGCGGCCTGGCTGGTGATCGGCCTGACGGCGCTGAACGTCGTGACGACGTTGCTCGAATGCGGCTTCGCCGCCTGTCCCGACGATCCGGTCGTCTACGAACTTTTGAAACCGCGAAGTTAGCGCGGCGGGGCCTGCTGACAGGCAGACCCCGCGCACAAACAGCCGTCAATCGAGGCTGATATTTTCCGCGCGCACCACCTCGCCCCATTGCGGGATCGCGGTGTTGACCCAGGCGCCGAGTTCAGCGGCCGTGCCCGCCTTCACCTCGCCGCCGAGGTCGACGATGCGCTTGGAAATCTCCGGCGTCGAAACGATCCGGCGGATTTCAGCATTCAGCTTCTCGACCATCGCCGGCGGCGTGCCCTTGCTGGTGAAGAAGCCCTGCCAGGAGCCGGCATCGACGATCGGCATGCCGATCTCCTTGAACGAGGGCAGGTCCGGCAGCGCCGCGAGCCGCTTGTCGCCGGAAACCGCGATGCCCTTCATCTGCTTCTGCACGACGTAGGGCTGGGTGGCGATCGCGCCGTTGAAGATCACGTTGCTCTCATTGGTGACGACCGCCCGCACCGCCGCCGCGCCGCCTTTGTACGGCACGATGTTCCACTTGAGGCCGAACTTCTTGGCGATGACGATCGCGGTCAGATGCTGCACCGAGCCGACGCCGCTGGTCGCGACATTGAGCTTGCCGGGGCTGGCCTTGTCGAACGCGACCAGTTCCTGGATCGTGGTGGCCGGCACCGACGGATGCACGGCGAACAGATAGGGCGCGAACATCACCATCCCGACCGGGACGAGGTCCTTCTGCGCATCGAAATTTAGCTTCTTGAACAGATGCGGAATGGTCGAGAGCGTGCCGACATCCGTGATCAGGATGGTGTGGCCGTCGCCGGCCGCGCGTGCGACGAAATCCGTGCCGACGATGCCGGACGAGCTCGGGCGGTTCTCGACCACCACCGGCTGGCCGATCGATTTTGAAAGTTCCGGCGCGATCAGGCGCGCGAGAATGTCCGAACTGCCGCCCGCCGCATAAGGCACGATCAGCGTGACCGGGCGGGTGAAGTTCTGCGCGTTGCCGGGCGTTGCGCCGAGCGTACCGAGGGCAAATGCGGCCGCGAGAACCGTGCCCAGATGGCGCCGTGTGAGCATGTCTATCCTCCCATTGATGAATGTTATCGTTGGCCGAGACGGTAGCCCGGTCCGTGAGGGCAAGTCAATCAGTCGTCTGATGACATGATGAGTGGCGTCGCGGGCGGCCCTGCAACCCCGCCTCGTATTGGCGCGCGCGCAGCCGGACTGCTATCGATCGCGCCGGGCTGATGGCGGAGACAATGGATGCGTAAATGCGCCTGGCTGGCGATCTGTGCCGTGCTGGCTCTCGGCGGCGTTGCCGACGTTCGCGCGCAGCCGGCGACGACCGTGGCGCCGATCATCTCCGAGTCCGCGCGTATCCAGCCGGCGCGGGCGGCGCATGGCATGGTGGCGAGCCAGGAGGCGCGCGCGACCCGCGTCGGCGTTGACATCCTGCGGCGCGGCGGCAATGCGGTGGACGCCGCGGTGGCGGTCGGCTTCGCGCTCGCGGTGACGCTGCCGCGGGCGGGAAACATTGGCGGCGGCGGCTTCATGCTGGTGCATCTTGCCGCGCGCAACGAAACGATCGCGATCGACTACCGCGAGACCGCGCCCGCCGCGGCCAAACGCGATCTGTTCCTCGACGAAAGCGGCGAGGCCGATCCGCAGAAGTCGCGCAGCAGCGCGCTCGGGATCGGCGTGCCCGGCACCGTGGCGGGGCTCGCGCTGGCGCATGAAAAATACGGTTCGGGCAAGTTCACCTTGGCCGACCTGATCGCGCCGGCGATCGCGCTCGCGCGCGACGGCATTGCGGTCGAGGACGATCTTGCGGACTCGCTGTCGCGCGGACAGCCGCGCCTCGTGCGCTGGCCGGCATCCGCGGGGATCTTTCTTAACGAGGATGGTGTCGCGCTTGGACTAGGGCAAACGCTGGTGCAGCGCGACCTTGCGAAATCGCTCGAAGCGATTGCGCGCGAGGGGCCGCAGGCATTCTATCGCGGATGGATTGCCGAACGCATCGTTGCGGCGGCGCAGGCGAATGGCGGCATCCTCACGCAGGAGGATTTCGCGGGCTATCGCGCCATCGAACGTGCGCCGGTGCGCGGCACCTATCGCGGCTATGAGGTCGTCTCGATGCCGCCGCCTTCATCCGGCGGCGTGCATCTGATCCAGCTGCTCAACATGCTCGAAGGCGACGCCTTGCGCGAAAGCGGCGCCGGCTCTGCGGCGACGCTGCACCTGATGATCGAGGCGATGAAGCGCGCCTATGCCGACCGCGCCGCCTATCTCGGCGATCCGGCCTTCGTCTCGATGCCGCTGAAAGGGCTGACGTCGAAGCGCTACGCCGCGGCGCTGCGCGCAACCATCGACCGCGAGCGTGCGACGCCGGCGCAGGCGATCCGGCAAGGCGATCCGCTCGCCTATGAGGGCGAGAACACCACGCATTATTCGGTCGTCGACAGTGACGGCAATGCGGTCTCGAACACCTACACGCTTAATTTCAGCTACGGCCTCGGCATGGTCGCCGAGAGCACCGGCATTCTGCTCAACAACGAGCTTGACGACTTCTCCGCCAAGCCCGGCGCGCCCAACGCCTTCGGCCTCGTCGGCGGGGAGGCCAATGCGGTGGCGCCCGGCAAGCGCCCGCTGTCCTCGATGACGCCGACGATACTCCTCAAGGATGGCCGCGTGGCGCTCGTCACCGGCTCGCCAGGCGGCAGCCGCATCATCACGACGGTGCTGCAGGTGATCCTCAACGTCGTCGATCACGGCATGAACATCGCCGAGGCGGTGCTCGCACCCCGCATCCATCATCAATGGATGCCGGATGTCGTGATGGCGGAGCGCGGACTTTCGCCGGACACGCTCAAACTCCTGGAGGCGCGCGGCCACACCATGCGCGTCGGTTCCACCTCCGGTTCGGCGAGTTCCATCATGCGGCTGCCGGCGGGCCTCTACGGTGCTACCGACACCCGCCAGCGCGGCACCCTGGCAGCGGGATACTGAGCAGCCCCGGCCGGTTGCAACCTTGTGAACGTCAGCGCCGCCACAAGTCCGTTCATCAAGCCTTCCCCCTCTTCCGCTCCCGCCTGAATTGCGCGTAGGATCAGGGCAAGAGAGGTCAATGTCTCAGAGGTCAATGTCTCATAAGGGAGGAACGGTATGAACAAGATCACACGGCGCGGCGCCTTGGCCGGCGGCACCGCTTTGGCGCTCGGAGCTTCGGCATTCCCGCGCGTCTCGTTCGGGCAGGCGCCCTCAGGGCGGCCGATCCGGATCGGCTTCAGCATGGCGATGACCGGCGGCCTCGGGCCGAACGGCCAGTCCGCGCTGCTGGCGCAGAAGATCTGGGAAGAGGACGTCAACAAGGCGGGCGGGCTGCTCGGGCGGCCGGTACAACTCGTCTATTATGACGATCAGACCAATCCTTCGACGGTGCCGGGCATCTATTCCAAGCTGCTCGACGTCGACAAGGTCGACCTCGTCATCGGCGGCTATGCCACCAACATGCTGGCGCCGGCGATGCCGTTGATGATGCAGCGCAAGAAGTACTTCGTGGGCCTGTACGGGATCGGGGTCAACACCGAGTTCAACTACCCGAACTACTTCGCAATGATCCCTACGGGACCGGAGCCGAAGATCGCGCTGACGGAAGGCTTCTTCGACGTCGCGATGAAGCAGAACCCGAAGCCGGCGACCGTCGCCATCGTGGCTGCCGACGCCGAGTTCGCGCGCAATGCCGCGGACGGGGCGAAGGCGAATGCCAAGAAGTTCGGCGTCCGCGTCGTCTTCGAACGCAACTATCCGCCGTCGACGGCCGACTTCGCGCCGATCGTCCGCGCCATCGCCGCGTCCAATCCGGATCTGCTGGTGATCTGCTCGTATCCGCCGGACTCGGTCGGCATGGTGCGTGCGATCAACGAGATCGGATACCGTCCGAAGATGATGGGCGGTGCGATGGTCGGACCGCAGAACACCTCGATCAAGACCACCCTCGGCCCGCTGCTGAACGGCTTCGTCAATTATGACTTCTGGCTGCCGTTCCCGAAGATGATGGTGCCGGGCGTCAAGGAGATGATCGACAAGTATCAGGCGCGGGCCGCGGCGGCCGGCGTCGACGCGCTCGGCTACTACATGGCGCCGATGGCCTATGCCCAGATGCAGGTGTTGCAGCAGGCCGTAAACGAGATCAAGGGCTTCGATGACGCCAAGCTCGGAGACTACACGCGCAAGACGACGTTCAAGACCGTGGTCGGCGACGTCAAGTTCGGCAAAGGCGGCGAATGGGCCGAGCCGCGCGTGCTTCAGGTCCAGTTCCGCGACGTGAAGAGCGGCGATATCGAGCAGTTCCGCACGATGGATACCCAGGTCGTGGTGAGCCCGGACGCGTTCGCGTCGGGCAAGGTGATCTACCCGTTCGCTGACGCGAAGAAGTAAGTCCCGCTGAATATCGAGATACGGCGGCCGCCCCGGCGGTCGCCGTATCTTTTTCTAGCCCGGGCGATCATCCACCCGCGCGAGCACCAGGCACCAGAACACCTTGTATTTCGAATTGGGCGCGTAGACCGCGGCGATGCCCATATGGGTCGCGCCGGTGCGCAGCATATTGGCGCGATGCCCCGGCGAGCCGCGCCAGCCGGAGAAGGCATCCGCCAAAGTATGATAGCCGGCGCCGATGTTCTCGCCGGCCGAGGAAGCATCGAAACCCGAAGCCCGCATGCGCTGCTGGAACGATTTGCCGGCGATCGTGTGGTCGAGCTGGTTGCGCGCGGCCATCGCGCGCGCGTGTTCGGCCGCGATGCGCATCAGCCGCGGGTCGAGCGTCACGGCCGAGAGCCCATTGTTGCGGCGGTAGCCGGAGATCATCGCCTGCGCCGCCGCCGCATCGAGCTGTGCGCCGGGCTGTGCGAGGCCGCGATAGAAGCTCGGCTCGCCGGACGGCGGCTCGCGGTCGGGCAGCGCGCCGCAGGCGGCCAAAATCGCGGCCGCGGCCGAGAGGAAGAGGGCGGGCAGCAAAAGCCGCGAGGACGTGCTGGGCGGGTTCATGGACGGCTGACAAGGCTTCGATGCTGGCTCCCTGACAGCCTAAAGCGGACGAATTAAGGAATTGCTCGCGGAACTGAACCCCCAGCCAGTTGCACCTCCTCGGCTGTCATTCCGGGATCGGCCGAAGGCCGAGGCCCGGAATCCATGACCACAGACAGGGGTTATAGTTTCCGGGTTCGCGGGCTTGCAGCCCGCGCCCCGGAATGACGCCGCCGATGGGCTCAAAGCTGTGTCAATACGACCGCGGCAGCCCCAATACATGCTGGGAGAGATAGGCCAGCACCATGTTGGTCGAGATCGGGGCGATCTGGTAGAGGCGGCTTTCGCGCCACTTGCGCTCGACGTCGTATTCGCGGGCGAAGGCGAACCCGCCGAAGGTCTGCATGGCTGCTTCGGCCGCCCCCCAGGCCGCCTCCGCCGCCAGATGCTTGGCCATGTTGGCGTCCGGGCCGCAGTCGCGACCGGCCGCGAACATCGCGGCCGCGCGCCGCACCATCATGTCGGCGGCCTCGAGCGAGGCATAGGCGCGCGCGAGCGGGAACTGGATGCCCTGGTTCTGGCCGATCGGCCGGTCGAACACCCGCCGCTCCTTGGCATAGGCGACCGCCTTGTTGAGCAGCCAGCGGCCGTCGCCGATCGCCTCCGCCCCGATCAGCGTGCGCTCGGCGTTCATCCCGTCGAGGATGTAGCGGAAGCCCTGCCCCTCCTCGCCGATCAGGTTCTCGAACGGCACTTTCAGGCCGTCCATGAAAACCTCGGTGGCGTTGTGGTTGATCATCGCCTTGAGCGGGCGGATCTCGACGCCCTTGCCGAGGCTCTCGCGCAGGTCGACGAGAAACACCGACAGGCCCTCGGTGCGCCGCTTCACCTGATCCTGCGGCGTGGTGCGCGCGAGCAGCAGCATCAGGTCGGAATGCAGCGCGCGCGAGGTCCACACCTTCTGGCCCGTTACCACATAGTGATCGTTACGGCGTTCGGCCCTTGTCTTGAGCCTGGTCGTGTCGGAGCCGGTCGTCGGCTCGGTCACGCCGAAGGCCTGCAGCCGCAGCGTGCCTTCCGCGATGCCGGGGAGGTAGCGCTGCTTCTGCTCGGCGTTTCCATGCCGCAGCAGCGTGCCCATGATGTACATCTGCGCATGCGCCGCGCCGGCATTGCAGCCATTGGCGTTGATCTCTTCGAGGATCACCGCCGCCGCCCGCAGCGGCAGCCCGGAGCCGCCATATTCCTCCGGGATCAGGGCGCCGAGGAAGCCGGCTTCCGTCAGGGCGGCGACGAATTCCGTCGGATAGGTCGAGGTCTCGTCGCGCTCGCGCCAGTACTCGCCGGGAAACCGGGCGCAGACGCGCCCGACCGCTTCGCGCAGCTCGGGATAGTCCGCGCCCAGCGCGACCGACACCGGCTGATCCGAAGCCAACGATTCTTCCATCATGCAACTCCTGCCGCGTAGAGCATTTTCCGGCGAAGTGGATGCCGGTTCGCGTCAAGAAAACGCGTCAATGCAAATAACTAAAGCCCCGGCCTTGATACAATCAAAGCCGGGAAAAAAAAGTCGGCTCAGCGATCGACCACGAACTGCGTCACCGGCACGGTGATGCGGCAGGTGACGCCGACGGGCTCGAACTTCAACTCGACTTCAGCGTCGAGCGAACTGGCCACATGGCGCTCGATGACGGTCGACCCGAAGCCACGGCGCTGCGGTTTCGCCACGGCCGGGCCCGCATGTTCGCTCCACAGGATCTCGATGCCGCTGCCGGCATCGGGCGGGAGGCGCCGCCAGGTGATGTCGACCTTGCCGCTCTGCGTCGAGAGCGCGCCGTATTTGGCGGCGTTGGTCGCCAGTTCATGCAGGCCGAGGCCGAGCGCCTGCGCCGCCTCCGGCTTGAGCAGGATCGAGGGGCCGCCATAGGTCACCGGCGGCGAGTCGCGGTCGAGATAGGGTCCGAGTTGCGAGCGCACGAGTTCGTGCAGCGAAGCCCCGTGCCAGCTTTCCTGCACCAGCAGATCGTGCGAGGCGGCGAGCGCCTGCAGCCGGGCGCTGAACCGCTCTAGGAACGAGGTCGTCGAGCCGGCGTGGCGCGCCGTCTGCCGCGCCATCGCCTGGATCACCGCGAGCAGGTTCTTCGAACGATGGGTGAGTTCGCGCATCAGCAGGCGCAGATGCGCCTCGCCGTCCTTGCGCTCGGTAATATCGACCGCGGCGCAGGTCAGGCCGACCATCTCGCCCTTGAGGTCGCGCAGCGGCTCGACATGCAGGTCGAACCAGTGGTCGGCCACGCCGCCGCTCATATGCACTTCGCTGCTCGCGGGCCGCCCGGTCTCCAGCGCCTCGCGCTTGAGCGCGATCACCGCCTCGCGATTGGCTGCGGGAAGTATCTCCTCGTCGGTCCGGCCCACGATGTCGTCGACCGCCCGTCCGAGGAACTGATTGCTGATCGAGGTGTATCGGAGCTTGTCGTCCTGCGTGAACACGGTGACGTTCGATCCGCGCAGGGCGGTGTCGTAGCGCTGCAGGGCGGCCGCCAGTTCCTCGGCGAGACGGCGCTGCTCGCTCTCGAGCGAGCGCGTCCGTGAAATGTCGATCGCCGCGCAGATCAGGCCGTCGACGCTCCCGTCCGGCGCATAGCTCGGATCGACATAGAGCGCCGTGAGCCGCCGCCCTTCCGGCAGGAGGTAGAGCACCTCCGAATGCGCGGGCTCGCCGGTCTGCAGCACCTTGCGCTTGAGGCTGATGATGGTGTCGCGCTCGGAGGCCGGGAGAACTTCCTCGTCGGTCTTGCCGAGCAGGTCGGAACCCGAGGCATCGCCGTCGGGCGAATAGGCCCACGTATAGCGAAGGTTGCGGTCCTGGGTGAACACATGCACCTTCGCCCCGCGAAGCGCGGTTTCGAAGCGCGCCTTGACGGCGCTCAACTCCTTGGTGCGTTCGGCGACCCGCAACTCCAACTCGCGGCGGACGGCCTGCAATTCGCGCAAGGTCGCTTCGTGCGCGGCTACTTCGCGGCTGAGCCGCTCATTGGTCTCGCGCCACTGGTCATGGCTGGGGTTCACGCTCATTCCGACGCCAGCGATCCTCTTGAGTGACTATTGCCGATAGGGGAGCTCTTCAGCGCAGTTTCGCCAAAATTCCGTACAGGAAGCCGCGAGAGAGCGAACATGTTCCCGAGCCTCGTGCCGGCAGCGCGCAATTCCGCCCGGCGGCAACATAAATCTCCAATCGGGACGGAACCGCAAGCCCGTCTCTGCATTGAGACGATGACCGGCCGCCATCCCCCTCCCCTCGTGCTCGGCCGGCCAGAGGGTGTGGTCGGTTCGTCCGGCCGCACCCTTCTTCGTTTCAGCCTCGCGAGAACGCGCGTTGGAAGTGTGTGTGGCGGCTGCGTCGAAATGAACCCAGTGCGATGAAAACGCGAAACTTTTCCGATCGCCCGTTGTTGTGGATACGCTACGCCCTGAATTCTTAATCTCAGCCGATGGCGCGTATGAATATCATGGAGATGAATTATGGCGGCTCAGACGGAATCAACGCCAACCCGCTCTCCGAAGCGTGCGCCGCGGCGGCCAGCCAAGGGACGCTCCGCGCGCGGCCGCCGAAACGGTCACGCCAATGTCAGCCGCACCACCGATGTCGGCGAATTGGAGCGCATCATCCGCGGGCTTGAGCAGCGCCTGGCGGAACTCACCGACGCAGGCAACATCCGCTCGACCATTTCGAGCGCCACCGGCCAAGTGAACCGGGCGGTCTCGTCCGCGTCGGGCCATGTCGGCGACCTGGTGGCCGACACGCTGACGGACGTAGCCGATCGGTTGCGCGGCAGCGCGACCTCGGTGACCGGCGCAGCGCGGATCGGCACCAGCGCCGTGCAAAGGATCGGTGCGGAAATCGAGCGGCGGCCGCTGATGACGGTGGCGATCGCGGTCGGCATCGGGTTCCTCGCCGGCCTCGCCGGACGCAGGGATCAGACCCATCATTAACTGAACGGCGTGATGCGCTCGTCATGTGAGCGCATCACGCCCAGCGTTGCAGCCCGCCGCATCGACCATGCGACTGACAAGCATCTCCGCGCTCCTGTTCGACGAGACCATACGCACCTGGCGGCGACGCATCATTGCGGGCGCGCTGATTGTTGCGTTCGGCATCGCGGCGATCGTGGAGGGAATTTCCGCGATCCGTATGGCGCTGTACCTGCAGGTCGGTCCGGTCTGGGCGCCCGCCATTCTCGCCGGCATTTTTTTGGCCGTGGTGGTGGTGACGCTTCTGGTGCTGTACTGGCGCGAACGCCGGGCGGCGGCCACGCGGGCAACAAAGCCGTTCGGCAGCGACGAGCGCGTCAGCGCGCTCGCAGAGGCCATCTCCCTCGGCTACACGCTGGCGCAGGATTTCCGCCGCAGCCGGGAGAAGAGCAACGGTGCGGCGAGCGATGCGCCGCCTCAAGGCGAGGCCGCAGCGGCGGCCGCCGATCACTCTTCGGTGAGGCGCGAACCTTAGTGATACGCGAACAGGACACAACAGCACGATGCCGGTTCAATGAATCGGCATCGTGCTGTTGTGATTTCGAGCGTGGGCTTCGACCCGAAGTCAGGCTTGTCCGTCTGCGCGCGCCGCAGCGCTCCGCGGGATCTCCTGAATTTCAGAACTGCCGTAAGCGTCAAACCGACAGTTCTCCGGGGCGCCGGATGACGCCGCAGAGAACTGCCGGGAAGTCCGCGATGCGCGGCCTTGAGATGTCAGCGCGCGGCCGCGCGGCGCTGGGTGCGATGCGCGTTGCGCTCGAAGAACAGCGCCTGGCTGATCACCGCGGACACCGTCGCGGGCTGGAACGGCTTGGCGATCAGGAACGCCGGCTCGGGACGCTCGCCGGTGAGGAACCGCTCCGGATAGGCGGTGATGAAGATCACCGGCACCTCGAACGAGCGCAGGAGGTCGTTGACCGCGTCGAGCCCCGAACTGCCGTCGGCAAGCTGGATGTCCGCGAGGATCAAGCCCGGACGATGCCCCCTGCCGAGCGCCAGCGCTTCGGCATGGGTGCGGGCCACGCCGAGCACGCGATGACCGAGGCTCTGCACCAGCCCCTCGATGTCCATCGCGATGAATGTCTCGTCCTCGATGATGAGCACATCGGTCGCGATTTCGGCGGCAAGCTCGCGGCCTGCGCTTTCAACCAGTGCGCGTACGTCCGCGACGTTGGTCTCGAGGATTTCGGCTGCCTCTTCCTCCGAAAACCCTTCCAGCGACACCAGCAGGAAGGCCTGCCGCGGCTTCGGCGTAAGGTGGACGAGCCGCTGTTCGGCCGGCATGGCCGCGAGTTGCGGCTCGGATACGCTGTTGAGCGCGACCGAATTCCAGATCTTGGTAAACAGGCCGTAGAGCGCAACGCGGGTGCCGGCCGGGCTGTCCAGTACCGAGGGCTCCTGCACCAGGGCCTCGAGAGTGGCCCCGACGTAGCTGTCCCCGGAGCTTTGACTGCCGGTCAGGGCGCGGGCATAGCGGCGAAGGAAGGGAAGGTGCTGGGCGACGAGCTGGGCGCTGGACACGGGGCGATAGTCCTCTTGCAGTGGGGCACGTTACGCCGTTCAACTCTACGGCTACAAAAAGGTTCCGTAGCTTGGGAACCCATTGAGGGTGCGGGGCATTATAGGCCGACGAGCGCACGAACCCAGGCGTATTTTGGGTCGAGGGATTAACAGATGAAGGATCGTAGACCGCCGGTTCGGCGCAGGTCATCGACGATGAACAAAAGCATGACGCCAGCACACACGGACGCAACCCTAGGTCGTGAAATCCAGCACAAGATTGGTGAACAGCTGAGGGCTCAATATGACGAGGTGGTGAGCCAGGGAATTCCCGACCGGTTTGCCGAACTGCTCAAACGCCTCGACGACCGCAACGAAGGGGAAGCCTCTTGACGGGTATCGACCCAGCCATCCGCGATGCGGTGTTGGCGGCGATTCCCAGCCTTCGCGCCTTCGCCATCTCGCTGAGCGGAAACGTCGACCGGGCGGACGACTTGGTGCAGGAAACCATGCTGCGCGCGCTCGCCAACATCCATTCGTTCCAGCCCGGCACGAACATGTCCGCCTGGCTGTTCACCATCCTGCGCAACCTCTTTCGCTCGGAGTATCGCAAGCGCCGGCGCGAGGTGGAGGATGCCGATGGCAGCTACGCCGACTCCCTCAAGTCGCAGCCGGAGCAGAGCGGCCGCGTGGAGTTCGAGGAGTTCCGGACCGCGCTCGCCAAGCTGCCGCCGGACCAGCGCGAGGCGCTGATCCTGGTCGGCGCATCCGGCTTCTCCTACGAAGAAACGGCGGAGATCTGCGGCTGCGCCGTCGGCACGATCAAGAGCCGGGTCAACCGCGCGCGCGGCCGGCTGGCGCAGATACTGGCGATCGAGAGCGCCGACGACTTCGGTCCCGATCGGGAAACGCGCGCGGTCCTCACCGAGTAAACTGCCGCATCATAAACTCCGCATCGATTGCCGCAGCGGTCCTCCTCGCGAGAGGAGCGCATGCGGTCGAAAGATCGCGCTGCGTCCCCTTGCCAGACCAGCCCTTGCCTGAAACGATAGCGCCCGGCCCTGGTCAACAAGGCCCCAACAAGCGGCGCGGCAGCCGCCCGCCGCAGTCGGGAGGCGGAAATGGCAGAGAACGGAGGCACGAGAGGCAAGGGTCCCCGGTGCATCGCGCTGGTGGGCCCTTTCCAGAGCGGCAAGACCACGCTGCTCGAAGCGATACTGGCGCGCACTGGCGCCATTCAACGCCAAGGCACAGTAGAGGCCGGCAACACCGTGGGCGACGCCAGCACCGAAGCGCGCGACCACAAGATGAGCATCGAACTTTCGTTCGCGACCGCTGAATATCTCGGCGACAATTACACTTTCATCGACTGTCCGGGCTCGGTCGAGTTCGTGCACGACATGCGCGCGGCGCTGCCCGCCGTCGATGCGGCGATCGTCGTGTGTGAAGCCGACGAGCGCAAAGTGCCGCAGCTTCAGCTCATCCTGCGCGAACTCGAAGAGCTCAAGATTCCGCGGCTGCTGTTCCTCAACAAGATCGACAAGGCCGACAAGCGCGTGCGCGAGACGCTGCAACTGCTGCAGCCGGCATCGCGCACCCCGCTGGTGCTGCGCCAGATTCCGATCTGGTCCGGTGAGATCGTGACAGGTTTCGTCGACCTCGCGCTCGAGCGCGCGCATGTCTACAAGGAGCACACGGCTTCCGAAGTGATCGACCTTGGCGGGGATGATCTCGACCGCGAAAAGGAAGCGCGCTTCACGATGCTCGAGACGCTCGCGGACCACGACGACGAGCTCATGGAGCAACTGCTCGAAGACATTCCGCCGCCGCGCGACAAGGTGTTCGACGATCTCGCGAAGGAATTGCGTGACGGCCTGATCGTGCCGGTGTTCCTTGGCGTCGCCACCCGCACCAACGGCGTGC
>Ga0182739_1002036_pt1 | contig 19575 bp, 16 predicted proteins | sample eDN5th30CBELigBY_FD_128873 | JGI IMG/M metagenome (GOLD analysis project Ga0182739, IMG submission 128873) | Enriched backyard soil microbial communities from Emeryville, California, USA - eDNA 5th pass 30_C BE-Lig BY (version 2) (version 2) | ecosystem: Environmental > Terrestrial > Soil >...
CCATCGCCGACGTCGCCTTCGGGGGGCGCGCCGAGGCAGATCGAGCGATCGAAGCGGCCACCCGCGCCTTCCCGACGTGGCGGGCCGCTTCGGCTTATGATCGCGCAAAGATTCTTAAAAAAACGGCTGAACTGTTGCGGGAACGGGTGGATACGATCGCGCGGACTCTGACCCGCGAACAAGGCAAACCGTTGCCCGAGGCCAAGGGGGAAGTCCTTCACGCGGCCGACACTTTTGAGTGGTTCGCCGAGGAAGGGAAGCGGGCTTACGGGCGGACGATCCCCCCTTCCAACGTTGCCAAACGGCACTACGCGATCAAGCATCCAATCGGGGTGGTCGGGACGATCACCCCTTGGAATTTTCCGGTCACGCTGCCCAGTCGAAAAATTGCCCCGGCGCTGGCTGTGGGATGCACTGTGGTCAGCCGGCCGGCCGAGCAGACCCCATTGTCGCTGATCCAGATGTTCCAGTGTCTCGAGGATGCCGGGCTCCCACCGGGGGTGGCCAACCTCGTGATGGGACCTCCCCAGCCGATCGCCGACGCCTTTTTCGAGCATGCCGCCGTCCGCAAGATCAGCTTCACGGGCTCGACCGCCGTCGGCAAGGAGCTGATCCGTCGCTCAGCCGACGGTGTGAAGCGGCTCAGCCTCGAGCTGGGGGGGCATGCTCCCTTGATCGTATTCCCCGACGCGGATGTGGAGCAGGTGGCGCAGGCGGCCGTGATCGGCAAGTTTCGCAACAATGGGCAGGTGTGCATCGCCCCGTCTCGCTTCTACCTCCACGAGAAGGTCGCGAAGCAGTTCACCGAGGTGGCCGTCGAGCTGACCAAGAAGCTCAAGGTTGGCAATGGGCTCGAGGAAGGGATGCAGGTGGGCCCGATGTTCGAGGCGCGTGCCCTGGACAAGGCCACAGCCTTGATCGACGACGCCCGCCGCCAGGGGGCCGCGATTCTGTCGGGCGGGGGGCGATCCCGTCAGTTCGACAAGGGCTTCTGGTTCGAGCCGACCGTCATCCGCGATGTCAACGACCGGATGAAGATCATGACCGAGGAACCGTTCGCGCCCGTAATGCCGCTGCTCGACTTCTCGAAGCTCGACGACGTGATTGCCGCAGCCAACAACACGCCCTACGGCTTGGCGGCCTATGTCTTTACGAACGACCTGACCGTGGCGACCCGGATGGCCGAGGGGTTGGAATCCGGGATCATCGGGATCAATGACCCGGTTCCCGCCACGCCCCAGTGCCCCTTCGGCGGGATGAAAGAATCGGGCCTGGGTCGCGAGCTCGGCACTGAGGGCCTCGAGGCGTATCTCGAGACCAAGTATGTTTCGGTAGGGCTTCGCGTCTGAGACGGCGGAGAGCCGGCCCCTCACGAAAACGAAGACCGCCCGTTCGACTCCAAGAGGTCGAACGGGCGGTCTTGAATGGGAGCGGCGTCACGAATCGACAGGATTCCGGCCGATGGGCCGGCCTGGCTGCACTCAGTTGAGGATCGGCAGCGCCGATTTCTTCTTTTCCTGGTAGGACTTCAGTGCCGGGGTCTCCTCGTGGAACCGCTCCACCTCCTGGAGCAGAGCCTCCACCATCTCGGCCTCGGTGACGTGCCGGATCGGCACCCCCTTCTTGAAGATGACCCCCTTACCGGAGCCGGCGGCGATCCCGAGGTCGGCCTCCTTGGCTTCGCCGAATCCGTTCACCAGGCAACCGAGAATACTGATGCGGAGCGGGTTCTTGAGGTGGGCCATCTTTGCCTCGACTTCGGCGACGATCCGCTCGAGATCGATATCGAGCCGCCCGCAGGTCGGGCAGGCGACGACCTCCGGCCGATTGACCCGACGGTCGCAGGCTCGCAGGATGTCGAAGCCTGCGGCGATCTCGGGCACGGGGTCCCCCAGCAGCGACACCCGGATCGTGTCTCCGATCCCTCGCAACAGGATCGCCCCGATTCCCGCGGCACTCTTGAGCGTCCCGTATTCCCGGGACCCGGCTTCGGTGATCCCGACGTGCGTGGGATAGTCGCACTTCGAGGCGAACAGGGCGTAGGTCTCGACGGCCGTCGGGACGTGGCTGGCCTTGAGCGAAACGATGATATCATGGTAGCCGAGCGACTCGGCTCGTTCGATCGCCCGCAGCGCGCTCTCGACCATCGCCTCGGGGCAGGGGAACCCGTACTTCTCGATCAGGTCCTTTTCCAGGCTGCCGGAATTGACCCCGATCCGCATTGGGATCCCCTTGTCGCGCGCCTTGCGGACGACCTCCTTGAATCGTTCGTCGCCACCGATATTGCCCGGGTTGATCCGGATCTTGTCGACGGCGGGCCGCCCCGAGTCCGTCGTGGCGTCGAGGCAGGCCAGGGCCATCCGGTAGTCGTAATGGATGTCGGCGATCAGCGGGATCTTGATCCGTGAGCGGATGTGGCGGCAGGCCGCAACGTCTTCCTTCTTGGGAACCGTCACGCGGATCACCTCGCAGCCCGCCTCTTCCAGGCGCTGGATCTGCGCGATCGTCTCCTCGACGTCGAAGGTGTTGGTCGTCGTCATCGACTGCACCAGGATCGGGTTTTCACCCCCGATCAGCTGACCGCCGACGTTGACGACTCGCGTCTTGTGCCGATTCACCACCGTGCTGTAGGCCATCGCCGCCGTCCTGGATTCTTTGAGATGATTGACCTGCGCGCGTAAATTCACACACCAGCCGACTTTTGAAGTTATCGTAGCCAAGGGGGGAAAAGGGGTCAAGGCGACCAGCATGCCCCTCGGAGCTAGGAAAGTCGTTGGCGTTCCTTTCTTTGGGTGGCTGGAGCCTCGCCCTGTCATGCCGCAGATTCCCAGTGGGTTGAAGCCCTGGCTCGTGCCGATCTGGAATGGAAGTCACCAGTTGATCCGCGCTGTCAGGCCGTTTGTTTCGGCCGTCCTCTTCGGGCGATTCGAGCGGTGCGTGGTCTGTGGCCGATTCGGGCCGATGCTTTATCGGCCCGAGTATATCCCGCGCCGGCTGGTGGAGCTCTGGGGCCTCTCCCCCCGCCTGGCCAAGGTCCTGGCGCAGCGTGAATCCTGTCTCTGCGCATGGTGTGGCGCCAAGCTGCGGGCGCGTCGGATCGCCAGGGTGCTCCTGGAGACCTATCCGGTCGGTCGACCCTCGCAGCGGGCCGCGACGGTCGCCGCGTGGGTTCGCGACCCGGAGATCCGACAACTTCGCGTCGCCGAGATCAACGAGGTCGAAGGGCTTCACACGCTTCTCGGCCAGCTCCCGGGCCTTTCCTACTCCGAATTCCGTGACGGACAGGAACCGGGTGCGATCGTCGAAGGCGTTCGCTGCGAGGACTTGACCAGGCTGACCTACGCGGACGCCTCGATCGACCTCCTGATCACCTCGGAGACCCTGGAGCACGTCCCCAACCTGGAGGCCGCCTTACGGGAAATTCGACGGGTGTTGGCCCCGGGCGGCCGACACGTCTTCACCGTTCCGCTCTTGCCTCACGTCCCTCGCACGTTTTCGCGGGCGAGCCTCAGCCCGGACGGTGCCATCGTCCCCCGCATGCCCTTGATTTGCCACCCGGGCGGCGATTCCGGTTACCCGGTCTTCACCGAGTTCGGCACCGACTTGCCCAGCCTGTTACGGCAATCGGGTTTCGAAACCACGGTAGCCCTCGGCGAACTGACCCAGGGGGATCTGGCCCAGGTCTTCATCTGCCGAAAGACGATCGAAGGGGCTGCGAATTCCACCAGCCGAATCTCGAGCCCGGACCTTCGCCAGGAACGCGAGATGGACCCCATTTAACGGTGCATCGGGCCAGTTCCGAAACATGGCCGAGCCGGCCGTGCCACCGACTTCGGCCTTGCCTCGTGCGAATGGCGTGGCTCAGGTGGCTCGGCCGAGTGTCTTGCGACTTGCAGGACGCATTGTGGAGCGCCTCGCCAACGGAATAGCTTGACGAAGTGGCGGATCCCCCAAGCAGTGGCACGGGCGAACGGTCAGCCCAGCCGTGGGGATTGACCGAACTCGACCGTCTGCTCGGTTTTGATGGGTTATTTGGTGTCGAGCCACGCCCGAGAGACGGGAAAAACGGTGTTCGGCGTGGGATTGTTTTCCTCGGTCACCATTTTCGAGCGAGATCCGCGAAGCCGGCAGGGCTGGTGGTTCCCGTTTGAGGGTTCCTGGGATACGATTTCTGAGGAGGACGATGACTGCCGTCGCCGACCTCCACCGCCAGCGACGTTCCTTGAGGGAGGAGGGCCGTCGGATCATCTCTCACTCATGTCCGAGCTTCGCCGATGTACGACCGCTTTCGCAAGCAGCACCAGGCGCCACGGGCCACAGCCCGCGTGCGGACCCAGATCGCCGCGGAAGCGGCCCGCCGGATGTACGATCGACTGGTGCAGAATCCGGGCGAAACGCCGGTCCGGCTCGGCGACGCCTCGGAAAAGGACTACTACACCGCCAAGCGGAAAGCGGCGGCCGTGCTCGGGCATCGCGTTCGCCCAGGCGACCTCCCCACCGACTCGGAAGTCCGCGAACAGGTCGTGCGCCTCGCCGACGAGCGGACCGGTCTTGAGCCGGCGTCCGACACCGAGGAGGAGCTTGACGACGCGGAGGGGGAGGAAGAGGAGCCAACCCTGGAAGCGATGGCCGATCACCTCGACCGATTCGCGATCTACCGGCTCAGACTCGAACCCCTGGAGTCGGTCAAGCAAGACCCACGCCGGCATCCCGAGGGAGATGCCCTGTTTCACAGCCTCCAGGTTTTCGAGCGGGCGCGAGACGCTCGGCCCTATGACGAGGAGTTCCTCTTGGCCGCGCTGCTCCACGACGTGGGCAAGGCGATCGATCCGCGGAACCCCGCGGCCGCGGCCGTCGAGGCCCTGAGAGGGGCTGTCACCGAACGGACTCTCTGGTTGATCGAACACCAACGCGACATGGCCGCCCTGCGCGAACGCACGATCAATGCCCGGGCACGAAAAATTATTGAAACGTCTGAATATTTCGACGATCTGAAATTGCTGCGTGATCTTGATGAGGCCGGCCGGGTACCGGGGACCCCCGTGGGCACGATCGACGAGGCCCTGGGCTATCTCCGCGGTCTGGATGAGGAAGCGTATCTCGAGAGTTGAACGCGAGTTCGTCGTCGGCAGCGACGGTCCGCCCCCTGGGCCGGTCGAGGGGGAGACTATCGCCCTTCTTTGGGAGAGTGCTTGATAGGTTGGTTGGCTGGCTGGTTAAGGTGCCGCCTTCGGTTGACGAGTCTTCAGGCGGCGACGAACGGCTGCGGCTCGGATGATTCGGACAAACCACCTCTCACACGATTGGAGTGACCATGGCCCGAATCCCCACGCTCTTCTTCGATGTTGGCGGCGTCCTGTTGACCAACGGCTGGGACACCACGGCCCGGCGCGAGGCGGCCGAGCGGTTCGGCCTCGACTATCCGGATTTTCAAGCGCGACATGGAATGCTCAAGACCGCGTTTGAAACCGGTCGGTTGAGTCTCGATTCCTACGTGCAGAAGGCCGTGTTCCACCATACCCGCCGGTTCACTCCCCAGGAGTTCAAGGACTTCATGTTCGAGCAGTCGAAGCCGCTCGGCGAGACGTTGGAGTGGCTTCGTGAACTGGCCAGGGCCCAGGTCTGCCGGCTCTTTACGTTGAACAACGAGTCGCGTGAGCTGCACGAACATCGAGTCGCAAGTTTTCATCTCGATGAAATCTTCCGCGGATTCCTGGTCTCGTGCTACCTGGGCCAGGTCAAGCCCGACGAAGCAATCTATGAGAATGCCTTGGGGATCGCGGCCTGCCATCCCGAGGACGCGATCTTCATCGACGATCGTGCGCTCAACGTCGAGCCCGCCCTGGCACTCGGCTTCCACGCCGTTCAGTTCACCGGGCTTGATCCGCTTCGGAAGTTCCTGAAAGGCCAGGGACTCTCCGTGTGAGCCGCTCGGCGACCTTCGACGTTGTAGGGGCAGGAGCCTGGTATGGATTCGGTACGAACCCGACCGCGGTCTCTATCACGGGGACACGGTCGGGGCCTGGACTTGGGGTTGACCGGATCGGAGAGAGCGATAGAGTCCAGCCACCTCGTCCCGGGCCGGTCGGTCCGGGGATGACGACGAGGAGGGACCATGGAAGGGCCGCGCTGTGTCTGAGGTGGAACTCGATCAAGCACGAGGGCGACGCCGTCGCCGTCGCCGCCGGGTCTTCGGAGGAATGCTCCTGGCGTTGGTGCTGGGGCTCGTGACGTTCCAGAATTTCTTCTTTCACGGCAATTTCGGGGTCGTCAAGCGGGGGCTCGTCTACCGCTCGGCCCAGCCCAAGGACGACCTCGCGGCCCTGGTTGATGAGTGGAAGGTGGCCTCGATCCTGAATCTCCGCGGCGGAGGGACCTCCGACTCGTTCTACTCCAACGAAGTTCAGGTCACGAGCGCCAAGGGGATCGACTTCTACGATTTTCCGATGAGCGCGACGCGCCGGCCCAGCCGACGCGACCTCCTGGTCTTGCTCGATCTCTTCCAGCGATGTCGCTACCCGCTCCTGATCCACTGCAAGTCCGGCTCCGACCGGACGGGCATGGCCAGCGCACTCTATCTGATGGCTCAGGCGGACACTCCGCCGGATCGTGCCCTCGAGAGCTTCTCACTCTACTATGGGCACATCCCTCTCTTCGGTCCCGACCGGCTTCACGAGCCGTTCCATGAGTATGCCGAGTGGCTCAAACAAGGGAGCCTATCGCACTCGCCCCAACGGCTTCGCGAATGGGTCGAGCGCGAGTATCAGGCCGAAGATCCCCTCAAGCCGATCCCAACCTTGCCGACGGGACCTCGGGCCCTCTGGCGCGCGAGGTTGCTGGGCGACTCGCGCCGCTGAGTCGCCGAACCTGAGGGACTGGAGGAATCCTCCGTCCCCTGGCACGGTTGGCTCGCCCCTGGGGAATTGAGGCTGGTTCAGCCCGATGGCTTTCCCCAAGCCTCTGGTCGCGATTACTTTAAAGATGATCATGTGAGGGTGGCAGGGGTCTCGTCTTCGAGACCCCGGTGCCCAGGCTCGTGACCCGCGGTCTCGAAGACGAGACCTCAGCCACCCAAATGATCAAAATCTCTAAAGAGATTGTGTCTAATCGCTTTAGGGTGACCGATGGATGACGATCGGATCGCCACGGCGATCGAGCGTGGGCATCAAAGGCTGGGGTTCGAGAACTCCCGTAGCGGGAGCACCACCGGAGCCTGGTGCCGGGAGCTCCGCGCGACCGCCTCGGTAAACTGCATGTACTGAACCCCGGTGGCGAAGTCGGTCCGGGTGACGCGTTTCTCGCCCCGGATCGCCGCGATGAAGTCGGACTCGACCTGCCAGCCGCCTCGGAGCTTGGACGGAATCCGCAGGGGTTCGAGCGTCGATTCCCCCAGGCGAGCGCCCCGGATCACGTCATGGGTCAGGTCATAGACCAAGGTCCCTGCGCTGCCGTACAGGCCGATGCTCATGCCGACGTCGTGCAGGACGACTCCGCTGAGTCGGTAGACCCCGGCGGAGCCGTCCGTGTGGGTCGTGAGGACTTGCACACTGTCGGGCGTGCCGGTCTTGGTCGCTCGACCCGACTCGGGATCGATCCGCTTTCCGATGTGCTTCCAGGCGAACGCGAAGACGCGATTGGCGGGAGGCACCCAGCGGAGCACGGTTTCATACAAGATACCCAGGTTCAGCATGTTGAAACCCGAGTACTTGGTCATTTGCCGCCAGCCGAGCGGAGTCTCAGGGTCGGCCAGGTCGCTCGATAGCCCTCGGACATGCACCTCGCGAAGGGTCCCGAGATATCCCCCCGCGATCAGTGACTGGAGAAAGGCGTCGCCCGATAGGCCGTAGGGACTGGGAACGACCATGGTCGTCAGGTGGGGAACACCCTGGGCGTGGTCGTACATCCGTTGCGCTTCGCGCGCGTTCATCGCCATTCGGGCCTGGGTCAGGACATGCTTGCCCGCATCGAGCGCAGCGAGCGTGACCGGGCAGTGGAGGTAAGGCCAGGCTCCGATGACGACGGCGTCGATCTCGTCGTCCTCGATCAGGTGCTCCCAGTTGCCGTAAATCTTCGGGATCCCGAACTCACGAGCGACCCGGGCCGCCGACTCACGATGCAGGTTGCAGACGCCGACGACCCGGACGCCAGGGAGTTCTTTAAAGCCTGGGAGATGCCGTTTCCGAGCGATCTGGCCCGCGCCCACAATCCCGACTCGGATTTCGCCCGCACTCATCGACCGGACCGTCCTTTCGACACTCCAAGGCGGGCATCTCGCGCCATTGACTCAGCCTGTCGACGTTTCGAATGAACTTCGGCTGGTCGCGTTCCCGACTCGATTCGGATTGTAAACCGACCGGTCACTGCGAGTCCAAACCGATCCTCCGTTTTCTCCAAGTCCCCGGCTGGATTCCGAGATGGTCGATCAACGGCCGCGGAGCCAGCCCGAGAAGATTGGACGCCGAGCGGTCCGCGAGGTCGGTCGGTCGATCATGGCCCCTTGGCCCAACGGCGGATAGCTGGCGCCGGCGTAGCCGGAGACGTAAAACGTTCGGCTGGGCAGTCGCGACAGGATCGGTCGGAAGACGGTATTCCTCGACACCTGGGAGTCGGGGGGACAATCCTGACGAACTGCGCCGTGCTGGGCTGTGGCGCTGCAGGCTGGCAAGACGGTCAGGAGCGTCGCGAGCGTGAGAATACTCAGGCTGACATTTGAGCGGAGGATGCAATGGAACACGTGTCACACTCCTGATTGGCCGGGTCGTGCGGATCGTAACGATTTCCAACAGCGCCGTGCCGTGACCACGAAGGACGCTGCCCCTCCATTCCAAAGGGTACCACACCAGAATCATCGGCCGTTGTGAGACGCCAGTCCAAGTCGCTGTGTTGGACGTTGCGTGTGACCCGCGTTACGATTGAGAACGTCGACCTCAGGCCCAGGATCGTTTCGGAATCAGAGGCTCAACCTGGAGCGATTTTCAAAGATGTGGCGATCGATCGCGCTGGCTGTGCTCACTCTCGGTCTGTTCGCTCCGCTCGTCCGCGCCGAGCACGCCAAGATCCACCTGGACGTCGCCAGTTCCCACGACAAGCAGACGGCGTTCGTCGATCAAACGCCCCCCGATTCGGGCAAGAATCCGCGCCCGGTCGTCAAGGCAAAGCCGGGCGAACCCATTCGGATCGAATGGCTTATGACCAACGTCTATCCCCACAAGACGCTGGAGAATGTGGTGGTCCACTTCTTCATCGCCCGCATCGAAAAGGTGGGTCAGAAGGCCTTGCCCGACCTCCAGGGGGATGTGGTGCTGGAGTCGGCCTTCGACATGGACTTCAAACCGGGAGCCAAAGCGGGCCAGCGGAACACGCTGAAGATCGACGCACCCGGGGTCTACCTGGTCCGAGTCGAGAGTCGCCAGACCCAGAGCGACCACGAACACTTCGCCGCCATCGACCTGGTGATCGAAAGTCGAAAGCCCTGAGGGACTCGAAGTCGGAACCGGAAGCTTGCGTCGAGCCACCCTGAGTCCAAGGATGGCTCGACCGAGAGTTCCGGGTCCGACTTCGGTTCTGCCTTGCGCGAAACGGGGGCTCGGCCGAGTGTCTTGTGACTTGGCGGACGGACCCGTTACTTTGTCTTTTCGTCGTCGTCCGACTTCCCGGAATCTTGGCGGTAGACCAGGATGCGGTCGTGAACGATCAGGACCAGGTCGGCCCGCTTATCACCGTCGACGTCCCCGATGCCGAGGTCCCGAGGTTCGACCAGGTCGTTGACATCCCGGAACGATTTGCGTTCGAAGATTTTGAACGCGAAGGCGTGATTGAGCTCCGTCGGCTTCGGGCTGGTGACGATCTCGATGAAGTGCTCGGCGACGTCGGTTAGGACAACGTCGGGAAGTCCGTCCGCGTTCAGGTCACCGGCGGCAAGGTCCCCCAGCTTGGCTTCGGTCCGGTTCGACTCGTAGCTGGCCATTGGCTTGAGGCGTTGCCCGGCCTGGCCGGTCAGCACCACACCGAACCGGTCGGTTCCTGCCATCAACAGGTCGTCGCGTCCATCGCCATCGAGGTCGGCGACATGCATCCCCTGGAAATCAAGGGGACCCACAGCCAGGGTTCCCTTCGGCCGATAGACCTGGTCGCGGTGTTCCAGGAAGAGGAGTGACTTTGAGACCTTGTCGAGCAGCGCGATCTCCTTGGTGCCGTCGCCGTCCACATCGAGCGCGGCGGCTCCGAGCACCTGAGCGTTGCCTCGTCCCGTGTTGTACTGGTCCTTGACTTCCCAACGCCCTTGCTTGTCGAGGAGCAGGTTTCGGGCGAACGTGTTCTGGGCCACGATCAAGGCCGGCCCGTTGAGATCGGTCAAGGTCAGCCCCGCCGGAGTGACGCCGGCAAGGGGGCCCAGGCTGCCGCCAGCCGGCGCCGGGGGTTCGCCCCCTGCGCGTCCGAGTAGAAGCAGCGGCGGGCCGAACGAGTTGAACGCAAGAAAATCGGCGTGGTCGTCGCGGTTGACGTCGAGGACCTGGAGAGCGGGCGGGGCGCTGGTGAGCCCCTTCAAGGCCACCTCATCGTCCTGTCCCCAGCGGAACGGCACAAAGGTGCCCGACGCCTCCCGCTTCACGCCACGGAGCGAGAAGTGTTCGTTGCCGTTGGCTTTGGTGCGGGAAACATAGACGACTTCGGGCGTCTTATCGCCGTCCAGGTCGGCCACGTCGAGCGCCACGGGTTCGCCACTGATGGGCAGGGGGCTGGGGAACGTCAACCGCCCTTGTTCCAGCACGCTCCGTCCGATCTGCTTCTCCTGCTCGGAGAGGATCAAAACCTCGGCCTTGCCGTTCCCGTCCAGGTCGGCGAGCCGGACCGTGCGACCGCCCACCAGGGCCGGGAAGCTTTGTCCGGCGTCGAGTCCGGTCCGTCCCGACTGGCGGTAAACCAGGAGTTGGGCATTGGCTGGGTCAGTCACCACGACGTCGGCCTTGCCGTCGCCGTCAAGGTCACCCAGAGCGAGAGACCGTCCCCGTTCGTTGCCTGGTGGAAGCGGATAGAAGATCAGCCGCCCGCGATCGTCCGACTCCCCCTTCTCGGCCTGCTCCAGCTTCAGGATGCGGGCCCGACCCGACTGAGACTCGATCGTGATCAGCTCGACCCCCGCTTTTCCGTCCATCTGGGCGAACGCGATCGCCCGAGGAGTCTCGATCGCAAACCGTTGCTCGGGGCCGAGCTTGCCGCCCGGTGAGGCGAAGCGGACCCGAATCGGGTCGTCCGTTCCTCCGTCGAGAATCACGAGGTCGTCGCCACCATCGCCATCGAGGTCGACAGACTTCAGCATCGTGGGATCGGCCGAGGAATGCGGCAAGCGCTCGGGCTCGCCGAGCTTCCCTTCCTCACCCTGGTAGACGATCTCGATTTCGTTGGCTTGCAACAGCGCGAGATCGGGACGGCCGTCCCGATTGAGGTCCCCAACCGTCAACGTGTTGAGATTTTCGACCGCCTCCCCCACGTTGATCTTCTTTTGATCCGAGAACGATCCCTTACCGTCGTTCAACAGGACCACCAGTTCGGCCGGGGTGCCGTAGAAGACCAGGTCGAGGCGGCCGTCACTATTGAGGTCGGCCACCTGGAGGCTGACAACCTCCTTGTTCACGGGAACGCTCACGAGCCGCATCCGACGGTCGTTGGCGACCTGGTTGGGCTCCTGGCCAGCTGTTGAGGAGGTCTCGCTCTTGGCCGGTCTCGGACCACTGAGCAGGAGGTCGATGCGCGACCGGCCATTGTTGACCACGATAATGTCGTCGGTCTTGTCGCCGTCGAGATCTCTCAGGATCAGGTTGCCGATCCGGGAATCGAGCTTGTACACCTCCAGGGGCAAGAAACCGAAATAGTCGGCCAGCCGAGGCTCGTCGCCGACCCCCCTCACTGTGCTGGCAGCGAGAACCGTTGCCAGGATCCATCCCATCCGGTAGCTCATCGCGATCGCCCCAGGTTTCCTAGTCTCGCCAGGCCACGCAACAATTAACCAAATAGGGTACGCCCTGGCTCGCACCAGGACAAGACAAGGCGACTGGGATTTGGAAACCGTCTCAAGAGCCTCAGAGATCGCTCTCGTGCGGCGTCCCGTCGGGTCGCCTGCGGACTCGGCACTCATCAGTGTGAAATGGATCGCCGGGACCAAGTGTTCTGCTGATGGGACCGCCTCGAGCCGCGTTGTGAACGACCGGGCCAGCGCGGCCGGCTCAGCCTGGGCCGAGCTCTTGTGTCGCGGGGTTGGGCCGGCCCGGTCGCAGGGCAAACGACAGGGCGGAGACCTCCTCAACGAGCAGAGTCGTGCTCAAGCGGGAGGTCCTGGAATTCCGCCTCGAAGAGGGCGTCTTCGGTGGGCGTGTTCCCCTCGATCCGACCGAGTCTGCAAGCATGCTGTGGGATCCTGAAGGGGGCCGCTTTTCGGGATGGAGTTTCGATTTGACATCATTCGGGATTCGACCCAAGTTTCCTTGGAAGCCACTCAAGGATCGATTGGAAAGCTCGACCCACCGGATGCTTTCGTCTCACCCCTCAAGTCGCGAGGACTCCAATTCATGCCGCCGGTCTCTCAGGAAGTTGCCTGGTTTGTTTCGGTGATACTCATCGAGGCCGCTTTGATCGATGGCTGGAAGCTAAAGGTGCCCAATTGGCTGACCTTCCACATGGTGCTCGGCGGGCTGGGCTTCGCCGCTTACACCGGGGGGAGTGCCGGGTTCTTCTGGGCCCTGAGCGGCGCAGTGATCGGTCTAGCGTTGCTTATGCCGTTGCACATGATCGGCGGGATGGGGGCCGGTGACGTCAAGCTGATGGCGGGGATCGGGGCCTGGATGGGGCCTTCGCTCACCGTGGGGGCGTTCATCGCGTCGGCCCTGGTGGGGGGAGTCATGGCCGTGGCGATGGTGCTCTGGTCGGGCCAGTGGATCAAGCATTGGGTTCAGTTCCATGCCATCGGCCACGAGATCCTCACCGTTCGCAACCCGGCCAAGCTGGCGACGACCGCCGCCGCACGAAAGCCGACGATGATGCTGCTTCCTTATGGGATTCCGATCGCGGTCGGCTCCATTGCCTACTTCGCCTGGGTGGGGATTCTCGGCTGAACCGTGAAGGCTCGCCCAGTGGCGGCAGAAGGTGGGAACGACGATGAATCGCAAGTCGATGGTTATGTTGGGGCTGGCTGTCCTCTCCGGGCTGGGAGCCATGTTCGGCACCAGCCGGATGCTCGCCAAGAACCAGAACCAGGCCGTGGTCGAGACGCAGGACGTCGTGGTCGCGGTGCGAGACTTGAAAGTGGAGGAGGTCCTCACGCCGGAAGTCGTCAAGGTGGTCTCGAAACCCAAGGCGAGCGTACCGGCGGGCGCGTTCACCTCGTACAAAGATATTGAGGGGCGATGGGTTTCGATCAAGATCCTTGAGGGGGAGCCGATCATCGATCGGAAGCTCGCTCCGAAGGGCTCACCGGCGGGCCTGGTCTCGCGGATCCGCCCCGGCATGCGGGCGTTCACCCTCGAGGTCAACGAACACACGGGGGTCTCGGGATTCGTCCTGCCGGACCATCGCGTGGACGTGGTCCTGAGCGTTCAGGGCCGTACGGGAAAGGAAGAGGCCGAAACGATCCTTCAGGATGTTCTCGTCCTGGCTTCGGGACAGGTCTTCACCCGTCCCGATGACCTCTCGATCAACTCGCGGACCGTGACTCTCGAGGTCACTCCCGAGCAAGTCGACACCTTGGTCGCGGCCTTGACGAAGGGCTCGCTATCGCTCTCGCTCCGGGGGGTCAACGACCATCGCACCGTGACCCGCGTCAAGGCCGAGCCGCCTCCACCCCCGCCCCCGCCTCCCGTGGTTGTCGAAAAGCCGGTCGAGCCGCCGCCGGCGGTGAAGGAACCGGCCCCGGCGCCAAAGGTGGCGCCTGAACGCCGATTCGTCTGGATCTACCGTGGTCTCCAGAACACGCAACGCGTCCCCCTGTCGCGACATCCCGAGGACGAGGTCGAGGAAGTCGCGGCGTTCCCTCCGGTCGAGCCCTGAATCAAGTCGGACATGGACTTGGCATGCCACCCACTCGATGGGTGGCCCCCTGGAGACGCGGAAAGAAGAACCTCCGGCTCCGAACGAGTCCTCGGGCTGACTTCGGCCACTCTCTCCGTCGCCTAACGCTTCGCTGGAAGATACGTCATGAAGGATGCGATCAAGGTCATTCTTGTTGATCCACTCGACGAATCGCGGCTCGCGCTTCTTCGGGTGATCAGCGGGGTGAGTGAGCTCTGGCTGGCCGAAGTCTGCGGATCCTACCAGGGAGCGGCCAAGCGGGTTGCTGAGTTGAAGCCCGACATGGCGATCGTGGTAATGGACTCCGGGACGGAGCAAGGCTTCGAGCTGATCCAGTCGATCGCCCAGGCCGCGCCCGAGGTCGTGATCCTTCCCGCCGGCAAGGTCCAGGACACCACCTTCATCCTGCGAGTCATGCGGGCCGGGGCCCGCGAGTTCCTGGCTCTGCCGGCCGGCCCCGACGAGCTTCGTGAGTCGGTCCAGCGGTTGATGGTCCAGCGGGTTGAAAAGCCGGAGGATGTGAAGCGCGGTCCCCAGCTCATCTCGGTGACGGGAGCCGCGGGAGGTGTGGGCTGCACGTCCCTCGCGGTCAACCTCGCCACGACATTGGCCAAAGCCGCCGCGCACGAAACGATCCTCGTGGACCTCGACCTCATGTTCGGGTCGGTCGACGCCTGTCTCGACCTGGTGACCGAGAACACTCTCCAGGGAGTCGTTCAGAATGTCGACCGGTTGGACCAGACGCTCCTGAAACGCTCGCTCAGCCGCCATGCGTCGAATCTCTACGTATTGCCCCACCCGACCTCGATGGAGGCCTCGGCCCAGATTGATCCCGACGCGTTGCGCCGGGTCCTCATGATGCTCAAGGCCACGTTTCCCTCGGTCATTATCGATACCAGCAAGGGACTTCAAGCCTCCGACTTTCTGGCGTTCGAGCTTTCCGACGTGATCTTGTTGGTCATCCAGCTCGACCTGACCTGCCTGAGAAACACGGCCCGGCTCCTGCACCTCTTCGAGCAATTCGATGGGTTGACCGATCGAGTCAAACTCGTGGTCAACCGGGCCGGGGCCCACGACTCGGAGATCAGCCTCAAGAAGGCGGAGGAGACGCTTCGAATGCCGATCTCCTGGCAGATTCCCAACGCGACCAAGCCGTTCCACCACGCTCGGGCCAAAGGGGTTGCCATCGACGAGGTCGCCGCAGGCAGCAAGGCGCATCAGTCCATTCTGGAGATCGCGCGTGCGTTGCGTCCCTTCCCGGTGGAAGAGACCAGTAAACCCCGTCGCGGTCTATTCGCCGCCTTCTTCTGATCGAAGCCAACCGAGTCCTCACGCCAGGTTCATGATCGCTCTGGGAGAGTTGCGCAATGATTAAGGGACTAGGACGTTCTCCGTTCGGCGCTCGCCCGAGCGCACCACCGTTGCCAGCAACGACGGATTCGTCCCAGGCCAGGCCCACGGCCGCGACGCCGCCAGCGCAAACGCCGGCGCCGCCGCCGTTGCCCAGTCCCTCCTCTCCCCCCCAGCCGCCGTCGCCTCCGGCCCGAGTCCGGGAGCTCCCCAAGGAGCCGGATCCCGCCGAGGTTCAGTACGAGACGCTGAAACGCCACATTCACATGCGGCTGGTCGACCGGCTCGATATGAACCGGGTCAGCGAGATGGATCCGAACACGCTCCGGAGCGAAATCCGAGGCGTGGTCGAACACCTATGCGACACCGAGAACCCACTGCTCAACCGCAACGAGCGGCAGCGGTTGGTCAACGAGATCCTCGACGAGACGTTCGGGTTCGGTCCGCTCGAGCTCCTTCTCAAGGATGAGAAGATCGCCGATATCATGATCAACGGACCAAAGCACATTTTTGTCGAAAAGGAGGGGCGGATCCAGCGCTCGGAAGTCGTCTTCCGAGACAACGAGCATCTGCTTCAAATCATCGACCGGATCGTCTCTCGGGTCGGCCGTCGCGTTGACGAGACGTCACCGATGGTCGACGCGCGGCTGCCGAACGGGTCGCGTTTCAATGCGATCATTCCACCGCTGGCTCTCGACGGGGCCGCGGTGACGATCCGAATGTTCGGCTCGCGACCGATCAATAAAGACGACTTGCTCCGGTTCAAGGCCTTTACCCCGGAGATGCTCGCCTTGATGGAAGGGGCGATGAAGGCCCGGCTGAATGTGATCATCTCAGGGGGGACCGGATCGGGCAAGACGACGCTCTTGAACACCCTCTCGAGCTTCATCCAGCCGGACCATCGCGTGATCACCATTGAGGACGCGGCCGAGCTGCAACTTCAGCAAGAGCACGTGGTCCGGCTCGAGACCCGGCCGGCGAACATCGAAGGCCGAGGCGCCGTGACGGCGACCGACCTGGTCAAGAACGCCCTCCGAATGCGGCCCGACCGGATCATCATCGGCGAGTGTCGCGGAGCGGAGACCCTCGACATGATTCAGGCCATGAACACGGGCCACGAAGGCTCGATGACCACCGTTCACGCCAATACCCCGCGCGATGCGCTCAGCCGGCTCGAAACCATGATCAGCATGGCCGGTCTCGAGCTCCCGATCCGCGCCCTGCGGTCTCAGTTCGCCTCGGCCGTCGACCTGATCATTCAGGCCAGCCGGCTCCAGGGAGGACCGCGCAAGGTCACGAGCATTAGCGAGGTGATCGGGATGGAAGGGGACACGATCATCATGCAGGAGATCTTCGCCTTCAAACAGCTAGGAGTCGATGCGAATGGTCGCGCCTTCGGCGAGTTTGTCGCGACCGGAATCCGTCCGACGTTCATGGATCGCCTTGAGTATGCCGGCTACCAGCTTACGTCCGACGTGTTCCGTCAACGCGTGCTTCTCCGAGACTGATGCGGCGGCAACAACGCGACTGGAGATTCGATGACCGAAGTGACGATCGTCTCACTCCTGGCTGGTATCGCGGTCGTCGCCCTGGTGGTCGGGCTGGGCCTGGCGCTCGGCAAGTCTCCAAGCTTCGAGGCGGAACAGCGACTCGACAACCTCACCTCGCGGCCGAAGCGCGACGGCGACCTGAGCACGGGAATCCTGCTCCGGCCCCCAACCATCGACCTCGACCGGACTCAGCTCTTATCCAAGCTGATCCCCAACCTCCAGAACCTCAGTCGGCTCTACGAGCAGGCCAACGTCAACCTGGCATTCGACCGGTTCATGGGGATCGTGGCGGCCTTGGCGTTGACCGGGGCTGTCGTCGGGTTCCTGCTCGATCTCCCCGCCTATCTGATCCCGGTCTGTTCGGCCACGCTGGGGGTCATCCCGTTCTTGTGGCTTGTCCATCGGAAGAACCGGCGGATCAGGCAGTTTCTTGAGGCGATGCCCGAGGCCGTGGAGCTCATCGGCCGGGGCTTGCGCGCCGGGCACAGCTTGGCCTCGGCCCTCAGCCTGGTGGCCGAGGAAATGAAAGGACCAATCGCCGAGGAGTTCGGCCGCGTCTTCGAGGAGCAGAACCTGGGCATCCCGCTCGAAGTGACCCTTCGCGGCCTGGCGGATCGGATTCCCTCGATGGATGTCCGGTTCTTCGTCATCGCCGTGGTCATCCAGCGCTCCAGCGGCGGCGACCTGGCGGAGGTCCTCGACAAGATCGGTCGGCTGATTCGGCAACGCTTCGAGCTCCTGGGCCACGTGAAGGCCCTCACGGCCGAAGGGCGGCTCTCAGGGATCGTGCTCCTGGCCCTGCCGCCGGGGTTGTTGGCGTTCCTTTCCGTGACCAATTACAGCTATATCAGCGTCCTTTTCACGACGCCCACCGGCACCAAGATGCTGGCCATCACGGCCGCGTTCCAACTCTTCGGAGCGCTGATGATCAAAAAGATCGTCGCGATCAAGGTATGATGAGCCTCACCTGGGAAACGCTGGTCCCGCTTGCAGTCTTCCTCACGATGACGTTCGGCGTGTGGGGGTTGCTCTCCGCGCTGGCCGATCGGCCCTCGAGTGCAGAAGAGCGATTGCATCGGGTTCTCAATCCGGCGGCGTCGCAAAACGAAGTCAGGCTGCGCGAGCAGCAGCAAGCGAAGTTTCAGAAGAAGGTTTCGGATGCCGCCTCGAAGATCGGTCGATCCCTACGCCCCTCTAACGAAGTCGAGCTTGGCAAGATTCGCTTGAAGCTGCTCAATGCCGGCTTCCGCGGCGAGCAGGCGGTCATGGCCTTCTATGGCTGGAAGCTGATGGGGCTACTGATCGGACTGGGAATCGCGGTTCCCATCTGTCTGGCGCGTTACGGGATGACCGAGTCGGGGATCACCTACAGCATCCTGGCGGGCGCCCTGGGGTTCTACCTGCCGGATCTCTACGTCGGCCAGTTGCGCTCGAAACGAATCGAGTCGATCTTCCTGGCGTTGCCGGACGCGCTCGACCTGATGGTCGTCTGCGTGGAGGCCGGACTGGGTCTTGATACCGCGATGCGCCGGGTGACGGCGGAACTCTCGAGCAATTGCCCTGTGCTCTGCGAGGAGTTCGCCATCGCCAACTTCCAGGTGCAGATGGGGCGGTCGCGAAAGGATGTACTCCGCGACTTGGGCACGCGAACCGGGGTCGAGGACATGCGAGCACTCGCGGCCGTCATCATCCAGGCCGAGAAGTTCGGCTCGAGCATCGGCGGGGCCCTGCGGGTCCAGTCCGACTCGATGCGCCTGCGACGTCGCCAACTTGCCGAGGAGCGGGCGGCGAAGACCGCGGTCAAGATCATGATCCCGTTGGTCCTGTTCATCTTCCCTGGTGTCTTCGTGATCCTGGTGGGTCCGGCGGGTATCCAGATCGCGAACACGATGCTGGGCAAAGGTTGAGGTGCGGTCGGCTGTCCGCCATCACGCTCCGAGAGTCACCATGCGAAAGTTTCCGACCTCGACGTTCGAGGATCGCCCCAGGAGTCGGCGTTCGCGGATCAGCCTTTGTCTTTCCTTGGGCTTCCTCGCTCTCCTCTTGCCAGTCCTCTACGACTCGTCCCGCCTTTGCCTCGCCTCCTGGCGAGGACTGTTCGGGACCTACTCGCCCGTCCAGACCCCGGTCCTCGATGCCTTGTCCACCAGCTACCAAACCGTCAGCCAGGACGTGCGAAGCTGGACTCGGAGCACCTTCCACCAAACCCCCTGGAAGACGTCGTACGTCATCCCCTTCGCGATCTTCTGGACCGTTGTCCTCTCGCTCCTGCTCCGCAAAGCCTGAGGCAAACCTCCCGCATTCATGCCACTTGAGGGCTTGCCCCAGGCAGCGCACCAGTCCCGACGAATTCCCTGATCGTTCGTGGACTCCGCCTCGATTTTCGCTATCTCGAGTCCCAGGGGACTTGACGAATCGCCCTAGGAAATGGATGATAGTTCCCGTTGGAGGTCAGTGGTTATCGATTCACACCTCACTCCCTGACGGAGTTCTGGCGGTTCGATAACCCTCGAAGCTTTCCTCAATTCGTAGCAAGCCGAAGTGGCGGAATGGCAGACGCGCCGGACTCAAAATCCGGTGGGGTAACACCCGTGTGGGTTCAAGTCCCACCTTC
>Ga0182739_1002037_pt1 | contig 19566 bp, 20 predicted proteins | sample eDN5th30CBELigBY_FD_128873 | JGI IMG/M metagenome (GOLD analysis project Ga0182739, IMG submission 128873) | Enriched backyard soil microbial communities from Emeryville, California, USA - eDNA 5th pass 30_C BE-Lig BY (version 2) (version 2) | ecosystem: Environmental > Terrestrial > Soil >...
CGGCGGTGAGCTATGAGGTCACCGATCCCACGGTCGATTCACAGATCATCCAGCTCAAGAGCTCCGGCGCGACCGTCTTCTTCTGTCATGCCACGCCGAAGCATGCGTCGCAGGCGATTCGCAAGGCGGCTGAGCTCGGCTGGAAGCCAGCCTTCTATCTCGTGAACGTCTCGATTTCGGTCGACGCCGTGCTGAAGCCGGCCGGCCTGGACAACTGCCAGGGCATCATCACGGCGGCCTACTACAAGGATCCGACGGATCCGCAATGGGCCAACACGCCCGACTTCGTGGAATGGAAGGCGTGGATGGCCAAATACCTGCCGGCCGCCAATGCGGGCGACGCGTTCTATACCTATGCCTACGCGGTCTCGGCGACGATGCACGAAATGCTGAAGCGGTGCGGCAACGAGCTGACGCGGGAAAACCTCATGAAGCAGGTTGCCGGCATGAAGGACCTCGAGGTGCCGCTGTTGCTGCCGGGCATCAAGCTCAACACCAGTCCGACGGACTTCTATCCCATCCAGTCAATGCAGCTTCAGCGCTTCGAGGGCGACACCTGGAAGCTGTTCGGCGGCGTCATCTCCAACGAAGGCAGCTAGGCATCGCCGCCCCGGAAGCCCTGGCGGCTTCCGGGGAATGGCTCGAGATAGGTCTCGCCGCTGCGGCCGTAATAGACGGCGCGCTGGCCCTGCATCGAGACGAGGTAGCCGACGCAGCCGGCCTCCAGGATCTCGCGGCAGAAGGTCAGGTACTGCGTCTTTCCAGCCTGGATCGCGCGCACCGCCGCGAGGACGCCCTCGGCCGAAAAGGAGCCGGCCGGTCGTGCGTCCAGGGCAGAGTAGGTCACGCGATGGGACTGGCCGTCGGGCATGAAATAGGTCGTCTCTCCGCGCACCAGATCGGCGTGATAGCGCTCGACGCCCGCGCCGATGAGGCGGCCGACGACTTCGCCGAAGGTGATGCGCTCCTCGTGGGAGGCACGGGTGCATTCTTCCATGACGGCGATGTCCATGGCTCTGTCCTACTTGGTGGGGATGGTCTTGAGATCGTGGCGGCGCACGATCTCCTTCAGCGCGTTCTCAAGCGCCGCGCGTTCGGCCGGTTCCAGATGGCCGAAGAACTCGGCATCGTTGCGGTCGGCCAGTTCTGCCAGCGTCGGCACCAGCGTGCGGCCGTCGTCCGTCAACGACAGCGTCTGCTGGCGCCGGTCCTCGGTCGAGGCGGTGCGCGCGATCAATTCCTTGGCAATCAGCCGGTCGGCCAGCTTCGAGATCGCCCCGCGGGTCATCCCCAGCCGGTCGGCCAACGTGCTGGGTTGGATATCGGCGAGGTCGAATAGCTCGCGCAGCACGACCCATTCGGCAACGGTAACGTCGCGCGCCTGCAGCTTGAGGTTGAAGGCGTGCGAGACTTGATTGGACACGAAGCGCAGCCAGTAGCCCAGATGGTTTTCAAGGTCGGACGTCATTTGTTGAATAGGAAACTATATGGATGTGATTTCCTAGTCAACTACTTTGCGTGCGCATGAAGCTGCGCCCCGGCGATATCGTCAACCAGCACAAACGAAATAAGCGAAATAAACGAAACATTCAAAACGGAGGGAGACTTCCGAATTTGTGGTAACCGCTTACCGCGCGAATCTCCGGGCCACACCGCTCATGACGCGCCACTTCAGCGCGGGGTACCCCGCGCGCAGTGGCGCGCCCCCGGCAATGATCAGAGCTCGATCTGGCGGATGCCGCCGCGCGGGCGGCCCGCCTCGATCTCCTGCCACAGGACCTCGTGACCCTGGGGCAGGGGGCGGTTGTTGCGCATGGTGAGCCAGAGGCGCAGCAGCATGCGGTCGTGGCCGGATGTGGCGTCGTCCTCGAACGGCGTGCGGCCGTGATAGGTGACGTGGCTGTTGATCAGCTGCAGGTCGCCGGGTTCGAGCGTCATCTCGAAGCAGAGCTCTTCGGCGGTTTGCATCAGCACGTCGATCGCCTCGCGCTGGGCGTCCGTCAGCTTCGGCACGCCGGGCGCCATCTGCGCTGCCTCGATGAAGGTCAGCGAATAGTGCGACGTGAACTTGCCGTCGCGCAGGCCGAAGATCGGCAGCGGATAGGCGGTCTCGCGCGTCGTCGCCTCGCCGTCCTTCTTGGTGCCCTCCTCGCCGAAGCGGCTGCGCCAGTAGTCCTGGAACAGCAGGTCGAGCAGGTCGGGCCGGCGCTCGAGCATCGCGTTGTGGATGGCGGGCGTCGAGGCGAGCTTGCTGACGCCGCCGGCGCGGGCCTGGCGCACGCACAGCAGGGTCACGACGTCAGTGCGGTCGGTGTGGAAGCGCAACGCGCCGTTGGTCAGGGTGCGGGCATAGGAGGAGAGAAAGGTCGAGCCCTTCTCGTCCTTGGTCTCGCCGTAGGTGCGACCGACATGGGCGCCCTCGTCGCGAATGGCGCGCATCAGTTCGCCATTGCGGTTCTGGAAGACCGGCGTGCCGACATGCGTGCCGATGGCGAAATAGAGGCGCCGCAGATCCTCCTCGCTGTAGCGATCGACCGGGATGCCGCGCAGCTTCACGATGCCGCTGCCATTCTCCAGCTCGTCGGCGATATCGTCGAACAGCTCGTCGAGGGTCGGCAGGTGGAAATCGTCGCGCGAAATCTCCGACCATTCCATGCCGCGCAGGCCCTTCAGCGCGGCGTCGAGCTCGTCGACGCCATCTTGCGTCAGGGTGCGAATCCAACGCGTGGAATTCTTGATGTCCTGGCCATGCCAGACAGATGGACCGGTGAGGGGTGTGCGGCTGCTCATGCCTTTCAGAATAGCAGATCGTGCCCCCGGTTGCTCAACGGTCAATCGGTCGCGTCGGTGCGTGGCACGGAAGAATTTCGGTCAGGAAAGTGACTTGCGCATGTTGATCGAGGTCGGATGGTCGAAACCCGGATGGGCCTCGCGCGATGTCTCGCGGTAGCCAAGCGCGTGGAACAGGCGCTGGTTGTCCGTGAGCACGATGCGCACGCCCAGGCGGATACCCGAAAGGCTGCGACGGCGGGCCTCGGCTTCGACGGCATCGATCAGTTGCCTGGCGAGGCCCTGGCCGCGCGCCGACGGGAGAACCGAGAGGCGGCCGAAATAGAGGTCACCCTCCTTTTCCTCGACGAGCACGCAGCCGATCATTTCGCCGTTCCGCTCCGCGACGATCGCGCTGGCGCCGCCGTCGAGTTCGGCGGCGATGGTCGCGGCCGTCTCGCGAAAGGCGCCGGATTCCGGCACGAGCCTGCCGCGATATTGGGCGAACGATGCGGCGATCACGGCGGCCATGCCGGCGGCGTCGTCGGCGGTCGCGGTGCGCAGGACGAGGGTGTCGCTCATCCGTAGGTTCTCGCGTAGGCTGCGGCCAAAATCGAGAGGAATTGCCGGATGGCCCTGATCACTTACCTGACCCGTATCCAGTTCGACTTCGGCGCTCTGAAGCTGCTCGAGCAGGAATTGCAGCTCATGGGCATGCGGCGCCCTCTGATCGTCACCGACAAGGGCGTCATCGCGGCCGGCCTGTGGGCCAAAGTCAAGGAACAGCTGCCAGGCAACATGCCGATTACGATCTACGACGAGACACCGGAGAATCCGACCGAGGCGGCGATGCGCGATGCGCTCAGGATCTATAAGGAAGAGGGCTGCGACGGCATCATCGCCATCGGCGGCGGCTCGCCGATGGATCTGGCCAAGGCCGTCGCACTGATGGCGACGCATCCCGGCCCGTCGCTGCAGGCCTATTCGTTCGTCGAGGGTGGGGCAGGCAAGATCACCGCGGCGGTGGCGCCCATGGTGGCGATCCCGACCACCTCCGGCACCGGCAGCGAAGTGAGCCGCGGCGGCGTCATCATCATGGATTCGGGCCGCAAGCTCGCGATTGGCAGCCCGTACCTCATTCCGCGGCTGGCGCTGATCGACCCAGAGCTGACGATGAGCCTGCCGCCGCATCTCACGGCTGGCACCGGCATGGATGCGCTCACGCATAATATCGAATGCTATCTCGCCAACGTCTTCAATCCGCCGGCCGATTCGATCGCGCTCGATGGGCTGGAGAAGGCCTGGAAGTACGTAGAGCGCGCGACCAGGGACGGGCAGGATCGCGAGGCGCGCTACAACATGGCGGTCGCTGCCATGGAGGGCGCCATGGTGTTCCAGAAGGGGCTGGGCGCCGTGCATGCGCTCTCGCATCCGACCGGTGGGCTCAAGGGTTACCGCCTGCATCACGGCACCTTGAACGCGATCTATCTCCCCGCCGTGCTGCGCTTCAACGAGCCGGCGGTGGGCGACAAGTTCAAGCGCGTGGCGCAAGTGATGGGCCTGTCCGAAAGCGAAGCCAATGCCGACGGCGTGGCCAATGCCGTGTCGGCGCTCAACGAGCGGCTGGGCATCCCGAAGGGGCTCGGTGCGGCGGGGCTGGCGCAGGAGACGATCGAGAAGATCGCCGAAGGCGCGATGGGGGACCATTGCCACCTCTCGACGCCGCGTCAGCCGACCAAGGCGCAGTACATCGATCTGATCGAACAATCGTGGGGCTGACATGAAGGTCAAGGGCAAGGTCTGCGTCGTCACCGGCGCGGCGGGCGGCATCGGCGAGGCGATCGCCCGGCGCTTTGCGAAGGAAGGCGCCAAGGGGCTGGTCGTGGCCGACATGGACGCCGGCCGACTCGGCAAGGTGGCTAAGGACATCGGGGCCCTCGCGGTGGCGGGCGACATTGGCCAGGAGGCCGAGGTGAAGCGCCTGATCGCCGAGACGGAGAAGACGTACGGCGAGATCGACATCTTCTTCTCCAATGCCGGCATCGGCCGCGGCGGCCACGAGGATGCGACCGACAAGGACTGGGCCGATTCGTGGGCGATCCATGTCATGGCGCATGTCTATGCCGCGCGGGCGCTGGTGCCGCAGATGCTGAAGCGCGGCGAGGGCTATCTACTCAACACCGCGAGCGCGGCCGGCCTGCTGGCCTCGATGGGCTCGGCGCCCTATGGCGTCACCAAGCACGCGGGCGTGGCGCTGGCCGAGCATCTTTCCATCCAGTACGGCGACCGCGGCATCCGCGTCTCCGTGCTCTGCCCTCAGGCCGTCGACACCAACATGCTGCGCATGGCCGGTGCGACCGCGGCCTCGGTCGACGGCGTGATCAACACCGACGCGGTGGCCCAGACGGTGATCGAGGCGATGGACGAGGAGCGCTTCCTGATCCTGCCGCACCCCGAGGTGAAGGAATACATGGTGCGCAAGCTCGACCGCGACCGCTGGCTGCGCGGCATGCGCCGCCTGCGCGACAAGACAGGTGAGGGACAGGAGAAGCGCTAAACTCAACCCAGCTTCCTCCTCCGTCAAACGGGGGAGGTGAAAGAGATGGGTTAACGGCCTCCCATGCTCCCCTACATCCAGTCGTTGTTCGCCGAGACCGGCCTGTGGATCGCGCTGGGCGTAACGCTGGTCGCGGGCCTGATGCGCGGATTCGCGGGCTTCGGTTCGGCTATGCTGATGGCGCCGATCTTCGCCATCCTGTTCGGCTCGGCCGAAATGGTGGTGACGGTGGTCGCCATCGAGCTCGTCGTGTCGCTGCAACTCTTCCCGCAGGTCCGTCGGCATGCCGACTGGAAGGTGCTGACGCCGATGAGCATCGCGGCCTGTCTCGCGATGCCGGCGGGTGTCTGGCTGCTGGCCAGCGTCGACAAGAACACGATCGTGACGGCGGTGTCGGCCGTCATCGTGGCCTTCGTGCTGCTGATGTGGACCGGCTGGAAATATACCGGCCGGCGCTCGGCGGCGGCGACGGTGATCGTCGGCGCCGTCTCGGGCGCGATGATGGCCACGACCAGCGTCGGTGGGCCGCCGGTGCTGCTTTATCTCCTGTCGGGCAACGATCCACCGCAGGTCAACCGCGCCAACATCGTCACCTATTACTTCCTGACGCAGTTCCTGCTGATCGTGATCGTGCTGGCCACCGGCGTCGCGGGCGTCGACGCGCTGGTCCGCGCCGTCGTGCTGTTTCCGGTCATGGTGGTGGGGGCCTGGGCCGGCGGGCGGCTGTTCCACGGGCTCGCCAGCGAGCGACTCTACCGCAACGTCGCCCTCGCGATCCTATTCCTGACCGGCCTGTTCGGTCTTTTGAGGAACTGGCTGGTGAGCTGAGAGGCGGTGTATGCTGCACCATCCATGGAGATTTGCATGCGTATCATCGCCGCCGGATTTACCGCTCTCGTCCTGACCGTGAGCCTGTCGTCTGCCTCCCGTGCCGACGACCTCCTGAAGGAGTGCATGGTCACGGCCTCCGAGAAGATGTGCCAATGCATCATCGGGCGCATCCCGGCCGACCAGCGTGCCAACGCGATCCTCGGGCTGCGCAAGTCGAACCAGTCGGTGAGTGTGAGCGGCAACCTGCTCAACCCGTCGAACCTGTCGCCGCAGGAAATGCAGGGTCTCAACGCGGTCGTCGCGGCCCAGGCCTACTGCATGTAGCCTGCGGAACGTCAGGCGCTCCGCAATCCTCTAGGCTTGCGCTGAACGTCGCGTTATCCTGCCGCCCATAGAGTTGATGCCGGTTAACGGCGCGATCCATGGGAGGGCCTTAATGGCACTGTTTTCACGCAGATTCGGTCTGGTGGCGGCGCTCGCCGTCGGTCTTGCGGCTCCGGCCTTCGCTCAGGCGCCGGCCGCAGCCCCGGTGCGCGGCGGCGCCTTGACGATCGGGGTCGAGAGCGACTTCGAAGGCTTCGATCCTATCCGGGCCGGCGTTTATTCGAATTCGACGGTGACGGCGGCCTCGCTGTTCTACGAGACGCTGATGCGGCTCGACGACAAGGGCAACCTGCTGCCTGCGCTCGCTCTGTCGATGACACCGAACGAGGATGGCAGCGTCTGGACGGCCAAGATCCGCCCGAACGTGAAATGGCACGACGGCACGCCTTTCACCGCCCAGGGCGTTGCCGATCATTTCAACCGTCTGCTCGATCCGGCCAACCGTTTTGCCGGCCGTGCCTATCTCGCGATCGAGAAGGTCGAGGCGCCGGACGATCTGACCGCCGTGTTCAAGATGCGCGGCCCCAACGCGGCACTGCCGAAGACACTGGCGCAGCCGACCGTCACGACGCTGATCATTTCAGTCAAGGCCGCCCAGGAGAAGGGCGCCGACTACAACCGCAATCCCGTCGGCACCGGCCCGTTCGTGTTCAAGGAATGGCGCGCCGCCGACCGCCTGGTCGCCGAGCGCAACCCCGACTACTGGGACAAGGACAAGCCCTATCTCGACCGCGTGACCGTGCGGCCGCTCCCCGATTCCGACGCCCGCTACGCCAGCCTGGTGAAGGGCGACGTCCAGGTGATCTGGGAAGATCGGGCCGAGAACATCGTCAAGGCCAAGAAGGACAAGAACCTGCGCGTGCTGACCTGGGTGGGCAGCGGCGCGCTCGTCATTCCGCTCAACACCCAGCGCGAGCCGCTGAACGACAAGCGCGTGCGCCAGGCCGTCTCGATGGCGCTGAACCGCAAGGCCAACGCCGCCGTCCTGACCCAGGGGCTTCGTCCGGTCTACGACGATCCCTATGGGCCGAGTTCGGGCATCGAGTGCAAGGATAGCGGGGCGCTGAAGTACGATCCGGCAGCCGCGCGCAAGCTGATCGCGGACTACGGCAAGCCTGTGAAGCTCACCATGACGGTCACCGCCTCGCCGCGCGGCCGCGAGGGCGCGCAGGTCTTCCAGGCCGACATGAAGAAGGCCGGCATCGACGTCGAGATCAAGCCGGTCGACCAGACGCAGCTGGTGAAGGAGGCGCTGACGCGCGACTTCCAGGTCACCGGCTGGCGCATCATCGATCTGGCCGACGTCGATCCGCAGATGTTCGCCAACTTCCACTCCAAGAGCCCGATCAACTTCTCCGGCTACAACAACGCCGAAGTCGACCGGCTGCTGCTGGTCGGCCGCACCAGCCTCGACGAGAATAAGCGCAAGGCGGCGTACTGCGACCTCATCAAGATCCTGAACGACGATGCGGTGTGGCTGTGGTCCGGCAGCAACATCGACTTCGCCATCACCCGCGCCAACGTGCACGGCATTCCGGGGCTGCGCGGCGGCGCGGTGCAGGTCGAAGGCGCGTGGCTCTCGAAGTAGGGGAAGTGCGAGGCGAGTAGCGTAGGGTTTCCGATGCAGTGGCTTGCGCGCCAGATGGTGCGGCTGGTGGTCGTGCTGTTCTGCGTCACCCTGCTCACCTACATGATCGTGAACATCCTGCCGGGGGACGTGGCGATCGTGATCCTGGGGAGCCTCGCCACTCCGGAGGACATTGCGGGCCTCCGCGCCGACCTCGGCCTCGACCGGCCGATGCTGGTGCGCTACTTCGACTGGCTCGGGTCGGCGCTGTCGGGTGACCTCGGCCGCTCTTACCGCAGCGGCGAGCCCGTGGTGCAGGCGATCCTCGACCGTCTGCCGGTGTCGCTGCAGCTCATGGTGATGGCGCAGGTCATCGCGCTGGGAATCGCGGTTCCTGTGGCGCTGCTTTCGGTGCGGCGGCCCGGCGGTCTGTTCGACCGCATCTCGGCCTCGGCCGCCTTCGGTTTTCTCGCGATGCCCAACTTCATGCTGGGCATCGTTCTGATCTACCTGTTTTCGGTCACCTTCGATCTTCTGCCGGCGACCGGCTTCACGCCCATCTCGGAAGGACTGTGGGAGAACATCGAATCGATGATCCTGCCGTCGCTGACGCTGGGGTTGATCGAGTGGACGGTGCTGATGCGCGTCCTGCGCTCGGACCTGCTGACCACCCTCAAGGAGGATTTCATCCTGCTGGCGCGGGCCAAGGGCCTGCCCCAGTGGCGCGTCCTGATCCAGCACGCGCTGCGGCCCTCGTCGTTCACCCTGATCACCATCCTCGGGCTCAACATCGGCGGGCTGATCGGCGGCGCGGTGATCGTGGAGCAGATCTTCGCGCTGCCGGGCGTCGGCCGCCTGCTGCTGGGCGGCATCTTCAATCGCGACCTGATCCTCGTGCAGGGCACCGTGGCCTTCATCGCGGTGGGCTTCGTGGTCATCAACTTCCTGGTCGACATGCTCTACGCCGTGCTCGACCCGAGGGTGCGTCATGTCCGCTTCCGCAGCTAAGGTCGCCGCCATCGCCGCGGCGGGGCCACGCCGCCGCTGGCCCTGGGCGCTCGCCCTGCCGCTGGGTTGGTTGCTGCTCGTCGTCTTTCTGGCGATCACCGCCGACTGGATCGGGCTGCCCGACCCGTCGGCGCAGGAACTGATCCTGCGCCGCAAGCCGCCCTCGGCCGAGTTCCTGCTAGGCACCGACAATCTCGGCCGCGACATGCTCTCCCGCGTGATCTACGGCGCCCGTACCTCGCTGATCGTGGGCATCTGTGCGCCGATCCTGGGCTTCCTGATCGGCGGCGCCATCGGCATGAGCGCCGGCTACTTCCGCGGCAAGGTCGACATGCTGGCGGTCGGCTTCATCGACATCCTGCTGGCCTTCCCGTCGCTGGTGCTGGCGCTCACCTTCACCGCCTATCTCGGGCAGAGCCTGTTCAACGTCACCCTGGCGCTGGGCATCCTGTCGATCCCGGCCGCGGCACGGGTGGCGCGGGCCAATACGCTCGCTTGGGCAAACCGCGACTTCGTGCTGGCCGCCCGCACCGTCGGCGCCAGCGACTGGCGCATCCTGACGCGCGAGATCCTGCCCAACCTGCTGCCGCCCATGTTCGCCTTCTGGTTGGTGGCGATCAGCGTGATCATCGTCGCCGAAGGCGCTCTGTCCTTCCTGGGACTCGGCATCCCGGCGCCGCAACCGAGCTGGGGCGGCATGATCGCCGACGGGCGCGAGGCGCTCGACGTGGCGCCCTACACGGCGCTGATCCCGGCGGCCGTGATGTTCGCCACCGTCCTGTCGCTCAACTTCGTGGGCGACATGGTGCGCAACATGGTCGATCCGCGGAGGTCGGCGCTGTGAGCGTCCCGGCGAAAAGTCCCGCGACGCTCCTGTCGGTGCGCAACGCCCAGGTGAGTTTCTCCACGGCACGCGGCCCGCTGCGTGCCGTCGACGGTGTGTCGTTCGATCTGCACGAGGGGCAGACGCTCGGCATCGTGGGCGAATCCGGATCGGGCAAGTCGGTGCTGGTGCGCTCGCTGATCGGCCTGGTCGGCGCCGGGGCGGGCGCCGGTGTGGCCGGCCAGGTCCTGTTCGAGGGGCGCGATCTTCGCGGCCTGCCGCCCCGGGAGTTTCGCAAGGTCCTCGGCACCGAGATCGGCATCGTGTTCCAGGATCCAATGACCTCGCTCAATCCGGTGATGAAGATTGGCCGCCAGATCGGGGAGGGGCTGCGCCTCAACCGCGGACTGGATGCGAAGGCGGCCGCTCGCCGCGCCGTCGAATTGCTGAACGAGGTTGGCATCCCGGAGCCAGAACGCCGCGCGGGGCAGTATCCGCACGAGATGTCGGGCGGCATGCGGCAGCGTGTGGCGATCGCCATCGCGATTGCCTGCGCGCCCAAGCTCCTGATCGCCGACGAGCCGACGACGGCGCTCGACGTGACGGTGCAGCGCCAGATACTCGACCTGTTGCAGGGCGAACAGCGCCAGCGCGGCATGGCGATGATCCTGATCACCCACGATCTCGGCGTGGCGGCGGGCCGCAGCGACGACATCATGGTCATGTATGCCGGCCGCGCGGTGGAGACGGCAGCAACCCGCGAGATCTTCCGCTCGCCGCGCATGCCGTACACCGAGGCGCTCCTGCGCTCGCTGCCGCGGCTCACCGATCCCACCCACACGCGGCTCAGTGCCATTCCCGGCCGCCCGCCAGACCTGGCGCGGCGCAGTGCCGGCTGTGCCTTCGGACCGCGCTGCCTCTATCGCACCGAACGGTGCGACACGGATCAGCCGGCGCTGACGATGGACGGCGGGCGCGGCTACGCCTGTTTCTATCCGAGGGGCATGGAGCCGGGAGGGACGGCATGAGCGATCTCCTCTCGATCCGGAACCTCGTGGTCGAATACCCGGTGGGGGGTGGCCGCCACGTTCATGCCGTCAGCGATGTCACGCTGTCGGTGAAGCGGGGCGAGACGCTGGGGCTCGTCGGCGAATCGGGCTCGGGCAAATCCTCGCTGGCGCGCGCGCTGTTGCAATTGCCGCCGCCCAAGGCCGGCGGCGTCGTGTTCGACGGCAAGGACCTGACGCAGATGCGCGGCCAGGCACTGCGGGCCATGCGGCCGCGCTTGCAGATGATCTTCCAGGATCCGATCGCCTCGCTCAATCCGCGCCGTAGGGTCGCCGAGATCATCGCCGAGCCGCTGATTGTGTCGGGCCTATCCGATGCCGCCGAACGCACCCGCCGCGTCCGCGCCGTCATGGAGGCGGTCGGGCTCGATCCCGACCTCGTCTGGAACAGAAGGCCACACGAATTCTCCGGCGGTCAGTGCCAGCGCATCGCCATCGCGCGCGCCCTCGTCCTCGAGCCCAGCCTCATCGTATGCGACGAGCCGGTGTCGGCGCTCGACGTCTCGATCCGGGCGCAGATCGTCAATCTGCTGGAGGACATGAAGGCGCGATTCGGGCTTACGCTCCTGTTCATCGCCCACGATCTCGCGGTGGTGAAGTCGGTGTCGGACCGGGTGGCGGTCATGTATCTCGGCAGGCTCTGCGAGGTGGCCGATTCGGACTCGCTGTTCGCGACGCCGGCGCATCCCTATACGGCCGCGCTGATGGCCGCGATCCCGGTGCCAGATCCGGACGTGCCGCTGGGCGATACGAGACTGAAGCCCGGCGACCCGCCATCGCCTCTCGATCCACCCTCGGGCTGCCGCTTCCGCACGCGCTGCCCGTATGCGCAGCCGCGTTGCACGGACGAGGTGCCGCCGCTGCGCCAGCTCGCGCCCGGCCGCGAGGTCGCCTGCCACTTCCCGCTGGTGGGCTGAGGCCGGCTACAGCGTCCGCGCCGTTGTGCCCTTGTAGAGGATCGGTCCCGTCGGGCGGCCGGTCGGCGAACCACCGGACGGTTCCAGCGTGATCTCGAAGAGCTGGTCGGCGGCCGTGGTCGGCAGCCGCTCGAGATCGAGAGATGTCGCGCGGGCGCGGTCGAGCAGGCCGACCGATCGCGGGCCGACCTCGCGATTCCAGAGCGTCCAGACCTGCAAGGAGCGGCCGGCCGGCACGGTAATGTCGACGAGCGGGATCATCTCGACCCTGCCATTGGCGAAGGCGTTCACGATGGCGCCGGCCTGGCGCGTCGCATCGTCGACCAGGATGGCGACATAGACCGGCTTGCGGGCCGCCACCTCCTGGGCGTGCCGCACGGTCACCGTGGTCACGACCGCGAGGGCAAGAGTGGCGATGACCCCGGACAGCGCCGCGATCCGCAGCGCGCCGAGGCTGTTCCACAACCGGGGCAGAAGGCCGTGCGGCGTCTCCGGCGGAGTGGGAACCGCCGTGCCCATGCCGGCCTCGATGCGGCGCCACAGCTGTTCCGGCGGCATGACCGGATCTGCGGTGTCGTCGAACGCCGCGAAATGCGTCCGCCACGCCGCGACCTCGCGGGCGAAGCCGAGATCGGAGGAGAGGCGGCGCTCTGCCGCAGCGTGCGTGTCGGGGTCCAGCAGGCCCAGGACGAATTCGGCGGCGTGGATTCCGTCGTCGCGGTCAGGCGTCATCCCAGGCACTCCTGCAGGGAGACGAGTCCGCGGCGTATCCAGCTCTTGATGGTGCCGAGCGGCATGCCGAGGCGCCCCGCCAGCTCGCCGTGACTGAAGCCGTGCACATAGGCCAGGACGATCGCATTGCGGCGGCCCGTATCGAGCTGCTCCAGGCAGTGCCGCAAGGCGCTGGACTCAGGGAGGCGCGATAGTGCCGAATCAGGCTCCGGCAAGTCGCCGTCCGCCGGCTCATCGGTGCCAAAACGCCCTTCGTCGCGCAGGATGGTCAGCGCCTGGTTCCGCACGATCGTGAAGATCCAGGCGCGCGCGGAGCCGCGCGATGGATCGTAGCTGCGCGCGCTGCGCCAGATGCGCATGAAGGCGTCGTGCGTTGCCTCTTCGGCAAGATCCCGGCGGCGCAGGATGCGGATCGCCACGCCGACCATGCGGGCAGCCTCGAGATCGTAAATGACGCGCAGAGCGGACGACTCGCCGGCGGCGCATCGCACGATCGCGGCCGAAACTTCCGCTTCGAGCGCCGACTGATCGGAGGACAAAACTGCCGCCATCGCTTCCTGGCCTACCTCCCTGTGGTCGTTCGCGCCGGTCGACGCCGTTGCGACTTCTTCAAGAATACTTCCGAAACCGGCGATTGGATGCATCCGAGATGCAATCTCGATTCTTTTTTCGGGCGCTGCATCCAATCGCACCGGTCGGCCGGTATCCGCTGCATGACCCGCTCATGGGTCGGCAACGGATGGAGAGACCCAATGACAGTGAAGGCATTCCTGGCGGCTTCGACCGCCCTGGTGGCGCTGACGGGTACGGCGCAGGCGGCGGACGTCGCCGCCCTGATCGGAAACGACACGATCGCCATCGTCGACACCTCGGCGAAGAAGGCGACGAAGAAGATGAAGGTCGAGGGCGTTGCGGGCCCGCTGGTCGGCATCGACGTGCGGCCGGCCGACGGCATGCTCTACGCGCTGGCCGCGGACGGCACGCTTTACACGATCGCGATGGATGGCAAGGCCACGAAGAAGTCGAAGCTCGAGACGATGCTGCCGGCCGGCTCGGCCGCGACGGTCGACTTCAATCCGGTCGCCGACCGGCTGCGCGTCATCGGCAGCGACGGCACCAACCTGCGCGTCAACGTCGACGACGGCAAGGTCATCAAGGACGGCGGCCTGAAGTACGCCGACGCCGATGCCAACAAGGGCAAGGCGCCGAAGGTCATGGCCGGTGCCTACACCAACTCGGTCAAGGGAACGAAGGAAACGACGCTCCTCAACGTCGACACCACGACGGGCGCCCTGGTCAAGCAGGCGCCGCCGAACGACGGCATCCTCAACACGGTCGGCGCACTCGGCCCGAAGGTCGACGCGATCGCCTTCGACATCTGGTCGGACGGCGCGAAGAACGAAGGCTGGGCCATGACCGGCGACCAGCTCTGGTCGGTCGATCTGGCGAGCGGCAAGGCGACGCCCGTGGCCAGGATCGAAGGTCTGGGCGGCACCGTCATCGACATCGCCATCCTGCCGAAGAAATAGCGGCGCCCTGAAACGAAAACGGCGGACCCCAGGGTCCGCCGTTCTCTCGTAACCGATGCCATTGGCATCGGCCTCGCCGATTGGTCGGAGCGAGAGGATTCGAACCTCCGGCCCCTAGCTCCCGAAGCTAGTGCTCTACCAGGCTGAGCTACGCTCCGTCAGGATTTGCGGACTCCGGCCCGCGGCGAGGCCGGGGTTATAGCCGCCACCCCGGTGGGTCGCAAGGGCCGAGCGTGCCCGCTATAGTCGCCCCGTGATTCGGGTCCAGGGGGATAGATGGCGAAGGAAAAGCGGCTGAAGATCGCGCTGATCGGCTACGGCGCCATCAGTCAGATGCTGTTCGACGTGTTTCGCGAGAAGAAGCCGCCGATCGATATCGTGGGTGTCCTGGTGCGGAAGGGCAGGGTCGCGGCCACCCAGAAGAAGCTCGGCAAGAAGGTCGCTGTCGTCGATGACCTGAAGTCCCTGCTGAAGCTCAAGCCCGACGTGGTGGTCGAAGCGGCAAGCCAGCAGGCGGTGCGCGACTGGGGCGAGACCATCCTGAAAAAGGGCATCGATTTCATGGTGATCGCCACCGGCGCCTACGGCGACCCGGCGCTGTGGAAGAAGCACCTGAAGGCGGCGGAGAAGGGCGGCGCGCGCCTTCGGCTGCCGGCAGGTGCCATCGCCGGCCTGGACGGGCTGCTCGCCATGCGGCTGGGGACACTGGAGCGGGTGAAGTACATCTCGATCAAGCCGCCGCATGCTTGGGCGGGCACGCCGGCCGAGACCGAGTTCGATCTGCCGTCGATCAAGGAACCGACCGTGATCTTCCGCGGCTCGCCCGCCGATGCCGGCCGGCTCTACCCGAAGAATGCCAATCTGGCAGTAACGGTGGCGCTGTGCGGCGCGGGGCTCGAGAAGACGGAGATCGAGTTGGTGGCCGATCCGACCCTGCCGCCGGGGACCAATGCCAGCAAGCTGGAAGTCGTCTCCGATTCAGGCGAACTGAAGCTCGAACGGCTGGGACGTGCCATGCCGGACAATCCCAAGACCGGCGTCCTCACGGCTCTCACCATGGCGGACGACCTGATGAAGATCGTCCGCCACAGCGACTGGTAGGGATCAGCGCGGGCCGGGGCGGCTCATCGCCGCGCCGGCGCGATGGGCGAAGCCCATTCGCGGACGGTCGAGGATGGCCTTCTGCTCGGCCGTCAGGACGGCGACCAGCGCGGTCAGCGACGGCTTCACCGCTTCGATCGTCGAGATCCGGGCCTTCATGACGTCCTCTTCCATCGTAAGACGCTCGAGATAGGTCGGGCGCTCCTTCATCTCGGTCGGCAGGGTCTGGCAGCGGGCCATCGACTTGGCGCTGGCCTCGTCGGCTGCCTTCTCGAAGGCGGCCCAGGTGGCCATCTGGTCGGGCTTCAGTTCAAGCCGGGCCTTCAGGTAAGCGCGGTCGCCGATGCGGCGGGCGGCCATGTCGAGGCACATCGACTTGGGCGAGAAGCTGCGCTCGAGACGCGCGGCCCCTCTTTCGCCGGGCGTGCGCTCGCCCCGCGCGGCCGGGGGCGGCGGCGTGGCCTGTGCGAGCTCGATCATGTCGTCATCGAACAAGTTGAAGGCTGAGGCAGGCGCGGTGAAGGCAAAGCCCGCCGCCAGGACGAGAGCGGTGGGCAGGACCAGGGAACGGATCGACATCGGGAACCTCACCAAAGAAGGGTAGTTCCCGGGGTACGGACCGAAAGCGCGAAGCGTGCCCGGGCCGGAAGTTAAGTTATGTAAAGTTCAGCCGCTGCTCGGCCAGCCAGCGTGCGAATGCCTCGCGTTGTTCCGCCGTCATGTGCAGCCCCTCCTTGGTCCGCCGCCAGAGCACATCCTCGGGATCGACGGCCCATTCGTCGCGCACCAGATGGCGCACCTCGACTTCGTAGAGCGAGCCGCCGAAATGGCGGCCGAGATCGGCGACGGTCTTCACGTTTTCGAGCAGGTCGTCGAGGCCCGAGCCATGGCGCCGAGCGAGGATGCGAACCAATTCCTTCGGCAGGCCGGGCTTTATGGCGGCGGCGCCGTCCACGAACCTGTCGAAGGCCTCTTCGAAGGTCGGCGCGTCGGCCATCTCGCCGTCATAGACGGCGCGGCCGTCGGTCCAGGGGCCACCCATGCGAGGGAAATAGGGCTCCAAGTCGCGCAGTGCATGCTCGGCCAGTCGACGATAGGTCGTGATCTTCCCCCCGAACACCGAGAGGATGGGGGCCCTGCCCTGCGGGGAGCCGTCGACCTCGAGGTGATAGTCGCGCGTCACCTTCGAGGGGTTGTCGTCACCGTCGTCGAACAGGGGGCGGACACCGGAATAGGTCCAGACCACATCTTCCGGTCGAACCGGCTTGGCCATGTAGCGGCTGGCGAGGTCGCAGAGGTAGGCGATCTCTTCCGGTGAGCAGACCGGGTGCTCGCCTTCCTGGACCGCGATGTCGGTGGTGCCGATGAGCGAGAATTCGCGCTCGTAGGGAATGACGAACACGATGCGGTTGTCGCTGTTCTGCAGGATGAAGGCGTGGTCGCCATCGTAGAGCTTGGGCACGATAATGTGGCTGCCCTTCACGAGGCGTACTCGCTTGGGCGTCTTGATCTCGGTCTGCTCGTCGAGGAAGTGCTTCACCCAGGGGCCCGCGGCGTTCACGAGGGCGCGCGCCCGGAGGTGCACGGGCGCGCCACCTGGGCCTTCCAGGTCGATGTGCCAGAGCTTGCCGTCGTCGCTGCGGCGGGCCGAGACGCAGCGGTGGCGGGCATAGATCGCGGCCCCCATCGCGCGCGCCGACTTGAGGTTGGAAATCACCAGCCGCGCATCGTCGACCCAGGCGTCGGAATAGACGAACCCCTTCTGGAAACTGGGCTTCAGGCCGGCTCCGAACTTCGACCTGGGCAGGTCGACCTGGATCGACTTGGGGAGGGTCATGTGCCAGTCGAGATGATCGTAGAGCCAGAGTCCGAGCCGCAGCATCCAGCGGGGCCGCAGATGCGGCTCGTAGGGCAGCACGAAGCGCAGGGGCCAGGAGAGATGCGGCGCTTTGGCCAGCAGCACCTCGCGCTCCTGCAGCGCCTCGCGGACCAGGCGGAATTCGTAGGTTTCCAGGTAGCGCAGGCCGCCATGGATGAGTTTCGTCGCCTTCGATGAGGTCGCGCTGGCGAAATCGTTCATTTCGCAGAGCCCGACCGTCAGCGCCCGCCCCGCCGCGTCGCAGGCGATGCCCGCCCCATTGATGCCGCCGCCGACCACGAACAGGTCGAGCGGCCGATCCTCCGTCACACTCATCGTCTATCTATAGCCCGCTTGACCAGGTTCTGCAGGAACCGCAAAAGGCCGCATGGGTTTCCTGCTCAAGATTGCGCTGTTCGGCCTGGCCCTCTACGGCGTGTACAGGACTTTCCGGCACTGGAAGGGTCTTTTCGACCGCTTCACCGGCAGCGATCTGCCGCAGCGCCCACCACCGCCTCCGCCGGCTCCGGTGCCCCCCGAAGCGCCGCCAGCGCCCCTGCGCAAACCCGTAGTGATCGAAGATACCGTCCAGTGCGCCGGCTGCGGTGCCTACATCCCGACCACTGCTGAAAAATGCGGCCAATGCGGTCGTCCACGGCCATAAGGCCGCAGCGAACCACCAGCCTTGACCGGCTGGGGGGTGGAACCTATTTTGCCGCACCGCAAAAACGGCCATAAGTTGCGGAAATAAAAGGCCTTTAGAGCTTCGGGGAATACTGGTGTCGAACCCCTCAACAGCGCGCGGGAAACCGACGTGCTTTCAGGAACTGATTCTCACCCTGCAGGACTATTGGGCGGCGCAGGGCTGCCTGATCCTCCAGCCGTTCGACATGGAGATGGGCGCGGGGACCTTCCACACCGCGACGACCCTGCGCGCGCTCGGGCCGAAGCCCTGGTACGCGGCCTATGTGCAGCCCTCGCGCCGTCCTGGTGATGGTCGCTACGGCGAAAACCCCATGCGGCTGCAGCACTACTACCAGTTCCAGGCCATCCTGAAGCCATCGCCACCCGACATCCTCGAACGCTACCTGGGGTCGCTCCAGGCGATTGGCATCGACACGACGCTGCACGATATCCGCTTCGTCGAGGACGACTGGGAGAGCCCGACCCTGGGCGCCTGGGGGCTGGGTTGGGAAGTCTGGTGCGACGGCATGGAGATCACGCAGTTCACCTACTTCCAGCAGGTGGGCGGCATCGAGGTCGACCTGGTGGCGGGCGAGATCACCTACGGTCTCGAGCGGCTGGCCATGTACCTGTTCGACAAGAAGTCGGTCTACGAGCTTCCGTATAATCGCGCTGACTCGGACGTGCCCCTGACCTATGGCGACGTCTTCCTGCAGAACGAGCGGGAACAGTCGGCCTACAATTTCGAGCATGCCGACACCGAGATGCTGTTCCGTCACTTCGCAGATGCCGAAAAGGAAAGCGGCCGGCTGGTCGAGAAGAAACTGCCGCTGCCGGCCTATGAGCAGTGCATCAAGGCATCGCACGCCTTCAACCTGCTCGATGCCCGCGGCGTCATCAGCGTGGCGGAGCGTCAGAGCTACATTCTGCGCGTGCGCGAAATCGCCAAGGCCTGCTGCGAAGCCTGGCTGGCGACGCAAACGAAGCCTGCCCTGAGCGCCGTCGAAGGGGCTGCCTGAGATGGCCGAGTTGCTTCTTGAACTGCTCTCCGAGGAAATTCCCGCGCGCATGCAGACGCGTGCGGCTGAAGATCTGAAGCGTTTGATCTGTGACGGGCTGAAGGGCGCCGGCATCGGCTTCGAGACGGCTCGGGCTTTTGCGACGCCGCGGCGTCTCGCGCTCGTCGTCGAGGGCATCCCTGCCGTCCGCGATGATGTCAGCGAAGAAAAGCGCGGGCCGCGCGTCGGCGCGCCCGACCAGGCCGTGCAGGGCTTCCTGAAAGGTGCGGGCCTGGCTTCGCTCGACCAGGCCGAGAAGCGTGACACCGGCAAAGGCGAGTTCTGGTTCGCCGTGATCACGAAGAAGGGCGGGCTGACGGCCGACGCTCTTGGGTCGGTGATCGATGCCGCGCTGAAAGCGCTGCCTTGGCCCAAGTCGATGAAGTGGGGCAGCAGCACCATGCACTGGGTGCGCCCGCTTCAGTCCATCGTCGCGCTGTTCGACGGCACGGTGCTGAAAGGCGAAGTTTCACCGGGCGGTCAGATGGCGCCGATCGCCTTTGGCGCCACGACGCGCGGCCATCGTTTCCTGTCGAAGGGCGCGTTCGAGGTCGTGGGCTTCGCCGACTACGCGGCTAAGCTGCGAGAGGCGCATGTCATCCTGGACACTGCCGAGCGCAAGGCGATCATCCTCGGTGGCGCGCGCAAGCTTTGCGCGGACGCGCAGATCACGCTGAACGA
>Ga0182739_1002038_pt1 | contig 19566 bp, 14 predicted proteins | sample eDN5th30CBELigBY_FD_128873 | JGI IMG/M metagenome (GOLD analysis project Ga0182739, IMG submission 128873) | Enriched backyard soil microbial communities from Emeryville, California, USA - eDNA 5th pass 30_C BE-Lig BY (version 2) (version 2) | ecosystem: Environmental > Terrestrial > Soil >...
TCCGATGGTTCAGCCCTACCCCGCGCGATCACTGGCAGCGACAACAACAATACGTCCCCGAGCTGGTCGCCCGATGGCACCGCCATCGCATTCGTCTCTGACCGCCCGGAGCGCGGTCGCCAGCAGCTCCACGTCATCCCGGCCAGCGGCGGCGAAGCGTTGCGCCTGACCAACCTCGACGGCGGCGTCTCAAACGCTGCCTTCGCGCCGGACGGCGCGTCGATCGCCTTCACCGCCCGGCGCAAAGCGCTCGCAGGCCAGGACGACCCGCGCAAGGAGATCCGCGTCGCCAGCGAAGTCTGGCGGCCGCACGGCATCGCTCGTGTTGCCCCGACCGGCGGACCGCACGCGCTTATCGGACCGCGTGAGGGCCATGTCTGGGGCTTCGCCTGGTCGCCAGACGGTCAATCCATCGCTGCCTTCGTCTCCGATACCGAGAACCTGGCCGATTCGTGGGACAACGTCCGGCTCCTCGTCACGGCCGTCGATGGCTCGGACGAGCGCGAGCTCATGCGCCTCACCGGTTTCCCAGCTCCGCCGATCTGGTCGGATGACGGTCGCTACATCGCCGCCATCGGCTCCAACGCCGACGACCATGACTCGCGCAATGTCTACATCGTCGAAGTCGCCACCGGAGATCTAACCATCCTCGACGATCGCGGCATGTCCCCCAACGCCGTCGCCTTCGCTGGCGACGACCTCGTCGTCCACTCGGTTGAGACGCAGCGAACGCGCGTTGACCGCGTCGATCCGCGCGGCGCAGAGTGGGAGCAGGTCGATCTGGGCGCGGATGTCTCCGATGCCTGGATCGATATGCGCGGCGGCTGGGATGTTCGCGCCGGCCGCATCGCCGTCGCGGCAGCCTTCGCCGATCATCCGATGAACGTCTACGCCGGCCCGCTCGGCGGCGCGGCCAAGCGCCTGACCGACCTCAACCCCCAGCTTCGCGATGTCGACCTGGTCGGCATGGAACAGATCGAGTGGCAGTCGACCGACGGTACCGTCGTCTATGGCTGGCTCATGTTGCCGCCCGACCACGACGAGAGCGCCGGCCCACTCCCGCTCATCTCGGTCATCCACGGTGGGCCATCTGCCCAGTGGGGCAACTGGTTCCACGGTACCTGGCACGACTGGGGGCAGGTCCTCGTGCCGCACGGCTACGCCGTCTTTATGCCCAATCCGCGTGGCAGCACCGGCCGCGGTGGCGTGTTCACCGGCGCGAATCGCTTCGACTTCGGCGGTGGCGACTTTGAGGACATCATGACCGGCGTCGATATGCTCATCGAGCGCGGCGTCGCCGACCCAGACCGGCTCGGCATCTGCGGTTGGTCGTTCGGCGGCTTCATGACCGCCTGGGCCGTCGGCCACACCGACCGCTTCAAGGCCGCCATCGCCGGCGCAGCCTGCACGAACTGGGTCTCCAAGATCGGCACGACCGACATCCGCCCGTTCAACGAGTGGAATCTCGGCTCGGTCAACGAGGACCCCGACCGCCCCTGGGAGCGCTCGCCGATCCGCTACGTCCGCAACGCCACCACTCCGACGTTGATCGTTCACGGTCAGGCAGATGTGCGTGTGCCGGTCACGCAGGGCATCGAGTTCTACAACGCGCTGCGAGCCGCGGGTGTCGACACCGAAATGGTCTCCTACCCCCGCCAGGGCCACGCCTTCCACGAGCGCCCCTTCGAGCTTGACCTGCTCCAGCGCCTCGTCGGCTGGTTCGAGAAGTATCTCGGCCCAGCTAAGGACGCCGACGAGTCCTGATCCGTCATCCGCAGCGCCGCGCGTGTAAGGCAGAGCCCGTCACGCGCGGCTGTTGTTATCACACTCAGCGAATTGTCAATGTCAGATTGTCCGGTCGGCAGCCGACCCCTTTCTCCTGTCATCTCGAACCGCAGTGAGAGATCTCCCACGCGCCCGATACAGTCCAACGCAGAGAGCTCCCTCGTGTGCTGGGTGCTCTCCGGGCGTGAAATGACAGAGAGTGAGGCAGACTGCCGCGTCAACGTATGTGCCGCGTTGACGCGATCCATGACAGGCAACAACGTGGCTGCCGTCATGACACAATCCGAGGACTCGAGTACTCAGCTAATGTACCCGCCCTAATCACAGAACAGGAGTCTCAATGCCCAGACGCTACACCCCGGAAATGGCCGTCGATCTACGCGTGCCATCGGAGCTCGCGCTGTCGCCGGACGGCAGCCAGATCATCTATCGCGTTGAGCCGATCGGGCATCGCACCACGAACCGCACCTCCACCATCTTTGTCGTCCCAGCGGATGGCTCCGTCCCGCCCCGCGCGCTCACCGGCAGCGACCACAACAACATCTCGGCGACCTGGTCGCCGGACGGCGCAACCATCGCGTTCCTGTCGGATCGCAGCGAGCGAGGCACCCAGCAGGTACACGTCATCCCCGCTGCCGGTGGCGAGCCACTGCGACTCACCGAGCTCAATCGTGGTGTTTCGCAACCGGCGTTCGCGCCAGACGGCCGCTCGATCGCCTTCATTGCCCAACGCAGAGCCCTGGCCGGCGAAGCCGACCCCAGCCAGGAGATTCGCGTCGAGAGCGAGCTTGGGCGACCGCGCGGCATGGCGCACGTGCCCGTTGTCGGCGGACCACCACGCCCGATCGGTCCAATGACGAGCCATGTCTGGAGCTTCGCTTTTTCGCCCGATGGCAAGACCATCGCCGCGTTCGTTTCCGATACCGAGGAGCTTGCCGGCAGTTGGGACAACGCCCGCCTCGTCATCACCGCCGTCGACGGCTCCAACGAGCGCGAGCTGCTGCGGATGAACGGCTTCCCCGGCAAGCTGACCTGGTTCGATGACGGCCGTCGGCTCGCCGTCATCGGCTCAGTCGCTGACAATCCTTATGCGACGAACGTCTATCTCGTCGATGTCGTGTCCGGCCAGGTGGCAGTCCTCGACGATCGCGGCATGACACCTAACGCCGTCCTCACCGTCGACCGCGATCTCCTCGTCCACTCAGTCGAAACGCAGCACACCCGCATTGACCGCTATGACCCGGGCACCGACACCTGGGAGCCGGTGTCGCTCGGTCCGCAGTTGGCCGACGCGTGGGTTGAAGCGCGCGGTGGCTGGGATGCCCGCGCTGGCACGCTGACCGTACTTGGCGCGTTCGCCGATCACCCCGCCAACGTCTACGCCGGCCCGCTCGACGGCGACCTCACCTGCCTGACCGACCTGAACCCCCACGTCCGCGACGTTGATCTCTCCGCAATGGAGCCGATCGAGTGGCAGTCATCCGACGGCCTGGCTATCCACGGCTGGCTGATGCTGCCGCCGGGCGCTGATCCCGCCGCCCGCTACCCGCTCGTCGCCGCTATCCACGGTGGCCCATCCTGGCAGTGGGGCAGCTGGTTCCACGGCACCTGGCACGACTGGGGCCAGCTCCTGACCGCGAGAGGTTACGCCGTCTTCATGCCCAACCCACGCGGCAGCACCGGTCGCGGCGCTGAGTTCTCCGGCGTGAATCACCACGACTTCGGCGGTGGCGACTTTGAGGACATCATGACCGGCGTCGACATGCTCATCGAACGCGGTGTCGCTGACCCGGACCGGCTCGGCATCTGCGGCTGGTCGTTCGGTGGCTTTATGGCCGCCTGGGCCGTCGGCCACACCGACCGCTTCAAAGCCTCGATCGCCGGCGCAGCCTGCATCAACTGGGTCTCCAAGATCGGCACCACCGATATCCGCCCATTCGACGAGCGCGATGTCGGCGCGGTCAACACCGACCCCGATCGCCCTTGGAAGCATTCGCCGCTGCGCTATGCCGGTAAGGCCACAACGCCGACCTTGATGCTCCACGGCCAGGCCGATGTCCGCGTGCCTGTCACCCAGGCGACTGAGTTCTATAACGCGCTCAAGGCCGCTGGTGTTGCGACTGACATGGTCTCGTATCCACGCCAGGGCCACGCGTTCCACGAGCGCGCCTTCCAGCTCGATCTGCTCCAGCGCCTCATCGACTGGCTTGAGCGCTACCTTGGCCCGGGGGAGGCTGCGGCCGAGTCCTGAGCGCTTGCTCACTGCTGTCGCGCGTAATTGTCTCGCGCGGCAGCAGCCCACCGCCCAGTTCCGCGTACAATGCCCCCATCTATCCGTCCACACCCGGAGGAAGAGCACATGGATCCTGCATGGCGCGACCCGGCCACCGAGGCTGCCATCCTGGCCGACATCTCGCTTGATGAACCCTGGGCGCTCGTTGAGCACTTCAGCACGCTCACGCGGCTGTCCGGCTCCGAAGACGAAGCTCGCGCGGTTGACTACATTACCTCGCGCCTCTCAGAATGGGGCATCGAGCACGCCGTCTACCACCCAACCTGTCTGATCAGTCTCCCCGGCCCGGCAACGCTACGCACCCTCGGGCCTGATGGTCGCAACTTCAACGTCAAGACGCCATCCTTCTCGCCAACAACGGACGGCCAGGAAGTCGAAGCCGAGCTCGTCTATATCCCTGGCAGCCAGGCCGCCGGGATCAACGAGCTCTTCTTCGAGCAGCGCACCGCCGTTGGTCAGGATCTGCGCGGCAAGATTGTCATGACCGAAGGGCTTGGCATCGCCGCTCGCGGGTTCGACCTCGCCGGCTCCGGCGCAGTCGCCGCGCTCTTCATCAACCCCGGCGAGCGCATCCACGAAGGCATCACGACCACCAGTTGGGGCTCGCCGGACCTCACCTCGACCGATCGCACCCCGCCGGTGCCGATCCTGGCGATCAACCGGCCGGACGGTCAGGCGCTGATTGACATGCTCAGTAACGGTCCGGTGCATGTCGCGTTCTCGAACCAGACCGACACCAGCTGGCGTGAGATCCCGGTCGTCGTCGCCGAAATCCCCGGCCGCGCTGAATCGGACGACTTCCTGCTCTTCCATGGCCATATCGATTCATGGCACGTCGGCGTCGGTGACAACGCCACTGGCGACGCGACCCTGCTCGAGCTCGCCCGCGTCTTCAACCAGCATCGCGACAAGCTGGATCGCGCCATCCGCGTCGCCTGGTGGAGCGGTCACTCGCACGGTCGCTACGCCGGTTCGACCTGGTACGCCGACGAATTCGCGCTCGACATCCTGCAGAACTGCATCGCCCACGTCAACTGCGACTCGCCCGGCTGCCGCTGGGCGACCGTCTACGAGAATGTCTCCTGGATGAGCGAAGCCGGTGCCTTCGTTCAGTCCGTCATTCGCGATGTCGCAGGCATGGACTCCTCCGGTGAAGGTCATGTCCTGCGCGCCGGCGACTGCTCCTTCAACAACCTCGGCGTCACGACCTACTTCATGCTCTCCTCGACGATGCCGCAGGAGCTTGTCGCCGAGAAAGGCTACTACTCGGTCGGCGGCTGCGGCGGCAATATCGCCTGGCACACCGAGGACGACACGATCGACATCGCCGACCGCGACAACCTGTTGCGCGACATGCGCGTCTATGCCACCGCGATCCTGCGCACGCTCAATGCACCCGTCTTGCCGTTTGACTACCGCGCGACCGTCGATGAGCTGAGCGCAGCCGTCGCCCGATACCAGGATGCGGCCGGGCACGACTTCGACCTGGAACCGACGCAGGACGCGCTCGAAGCGCTGCGTGATGCGCTCGACGAGATGTATGAGGCGTTCGCCACGATCGGCGATGACGACGACCGACGGTCAGCGGCCAACGATGCCCAGGTCGACATCGCTCGCATCCTCGTCACGCTCGGCTACACCCGCGACGGGCGCTTCCGCCAGGATCCGGCCCGCGGCATCCCGACGCTCCCGGCCCTCGCCTGCGCGCTGCAGCTGCCGGATGCCGACCCCGGCTTCCGTCCGGTTCTGCTCAACGAGCTGCGCCGCGAGCAGAACGCCGTCGTCTGGGAGCTGATCCAGGCCGTTGCCACAGTTGAGCAGGCGATCGAATGGCAGTCACCGCGCGAGTGACCTTCAGTCGGTAAGCCGAACAGCAAACAACGAGGGCGACCAAACGGTCGCCCTCTCCGCACTTGCCGATGACGCGATACGCGCAGTCTACTGCTCGACCCACCAGGTCTCAGCGTTGAACCGCGTGTTCTGCTGGCTTGGGAAGAAGTTATGCACCCGCTTGCTGACGCCAGTGATGCCCTGGCCGAACACCGTCACACCCATCGGGATGTCTACGAGGAGCTTGTTCTGGAACTCCGTGTAGAGCTCGATCCGCTTCTGCTTGTTCGGCTCCGCCGCCGCCTGCTTGAGCAGATCGTCCACCTCCGGGTTGCAGTACTTGACCATGTTGAAGCCCGCCTTGTACGAGTCGCAGGCCCACATTGATGACTGGTCCGGCGTGGCATCCCAACTGAATCCGACGAGGAAGATCTCGAAATCGAACGTCTCGGTGATGCGCGAGACGAGCTGCTGGAATGGCTCGGGCTGCGGCGTCATTTCGATGCCAACAGCCTTCCAGTACTCCTGCATTGCCTGCAGCGACTGAACGGCGATGTTGTCGCCGGAGATGCCATACATCGTGAACGCCATCCGCTGGCCATCCTTTTCGCGGATGCCGTCGCTCCCCGCCAACCAGCCGGCCTCATCCAGCAACTGGTTGGCCTTGTCCGGATCGTAATCGTAGCGCAGATCCGGCTCGATTCCTTCCGGGTTGGCTGCCCACGAGGCGGTCGGCAGCGTTCCAATGGCCACCTCGCCGTAGCCGAAGTAGATGTTATCGACAATCGCCTGGCGATCGAGCGCGTACATCAGCGCTTGGCGAACCTTGGCGTCCACGAACTTGGTTGTGATCGATTCATCCATGTTCGTGCCGTAGAACGTGAAGCTCAACTGCGGATAGATCTCGATGTTCACGTCGGTGTTCTGGAAGTCAGCAACCTGCGCCCCATCGACGCCGACATAGATGTCCACTTCGCCCGTCTTCAGCTGCTGAATTGCCGAGGCGTCGTCAGGGACGATCTTGTAGATGAACTCATCGAGAACTGGCGCGCCGTCCCAGTAGTCGTCGTTGCGTACCAGCGTCACATGGTCGCTGGTAATCCACTCCTTGAACTTGAACGGGCCTGTGCCAACCACTCGCGACGGGTCGTTGCCGGTTGAGCCCGGGTCCTGCTGGACCTGTGCGGCCGGGATATCAGCCCAGATGTGGTTGGCCAGGATGCGGTAGCTGCCGGAATCGATCGGGAAGTCAACGACCGGCATCTTCAGCTTGAAGTGAACCGTGAAGTCGTCAACAAGCTCAACCGTGTCAATCTTCGAGGTCAGCGTCGACGTCTGGTTCGATCCGCTCTCGGGGTTCATGAACAGGTCATACGTCATCTTGACGTCCTGCCCGGTGAACGGCTCCCCGTCGTGCCAGGTCACGCCCTCACGCAGGTAAAACGTCCACTCCGACGCATCCTCGTTCACCTCCCAGGCGACCGCAAGGTTGCCGGTCGGCTCCAAGGTATCCGGGTTCGTCTCGATCATGCTTTCGAGGATCAGCGAAATGACGTTGCCCGACGGCACGTCGTTTTGCAGGATCGGGTTGAGCGTTCGGATGTCGACGCTGTCCGCCTGGATCAGCGTCCCTCCGGTCTGCTGTGGCTCCTCAATATCCTTGCCCATCAGCCGATCGCCGCCGTCGATGCGCGTCCCACCGCCTGCCGCAGGTGAACCCGCTGGGGTCGCCTCGCCCTCAGGGCTGCCCGCCGCGGTCGCCTCAGTTGGCTCGGCAGCGCCGGTCGGGCTCGCCTCAGCCGCCTCGGTCTGCGTTGGCTCTGCACCCGACTCCGACGCCGTTGTGCTGGTTGCTGCTGGCGTATCTTCGTTGTCATCGCCGCTGCAGGCTGCCAACAGGCCGCCAAGCACGGTCAGGCCCGCTGCGCCGAAGATCGTTTTCCCCAGGAAGCCACGTCGTGACATCCGCGACAGGCGAGCGTTCCGCATTGAATTGCGGAATCGTTCCATGTCGTTGCTCATGTTCTATCCTCCACGTCACACAACACCCCAATACCTTGCCCACCTGCCACGAGGCAAGCGCCCGGCATCGTACGGAATATCTGAGGTGCTGTCTATAGCGTGCCTGCGAGGCAGTCGCCCGTATCGGAATACGTTAGAGGAGGATCAGTCGGACGCCTTGGTGAGTTCCTGTCGCCGACCTTCGACTGAGCTCAACAGCCGTCGGCGTCGAAGTCGCAACGTCGCCACTTCGCGGCGCAGGCGTTCTTCTTCGCGCTTGATGAAGTTGGCCAGATCGGCGCGTGGCCGCCGCGCAAGCCGCCCCAGTGAGCTGTCCACAAGATCGGCGAGCTCGCTTTCCAGCTCCGCAATCTCAACCTCGCGCTCGGTGAGCCTGGCCCGCATCGTCCGCGTATCGCGGGAAACGTCGGACACATTCGCCTTCGACCAGATCGTCAGCAGCCGCCGGAGCTGATCGACATCACCCGCGTCATTGGCGGCGTTCGCCAGTCGCATCACCGCCTCGCGCCGCGCGCGATCGCCGCTACTCGTCGCGAGATCGGGATGGATCAGCCGCGCCAGTGCTCGATACACCTGCTTCAGCGTTTCGTCGGCATCATGACGCGGTGTTCGGGCGACCATTGTCCCGGCGCGCGCATCGCGATGCTGCCGCCACTCGGCCCAGAACTGCGCCTCTTCGGCTCGCTCCGTCTGCTCTTCCTGATCCAGCTCGTTGTCCGACAGCGCGCGACTCGCAAACGCCAGCCGCTCAAGGCGCGCCTCCAAGCGCTGGATCTCCGCACCGATGCGCTCAACATCGCGGCGCAGCAGCCCGATGCGGTCGTCAATCTGCATTCTCAGCGTCTGCTGGTTTGCTTGCTCGGCAGTGATTTGCGCGCGCAACTCCTCGACCCTGGCAGTGCGCCGGGCAATCTCAACATCGATCTGTACACGCTCGAGCTCGTCCAGGAGGGCTGGTAGATAGGGGCCAGGTTCGTCCCGCGAGTGTTCGTCGTTCACCTGAGTGTCACGCCATTCGTCAACCGGGTCCAACGCTTTCTTCGTCCGTTTCGTCCCGGCCTGCTGGAGTCCAGCAGGCGCAGTCGCCGGAAAATAGGCGTTCTGTCATTCTACCGATTCCGCATACGCCGATACCAACGTAGTCTGCTGCGCTTCCTATAATCTCCAACAGATTGGGGGTGCGCGTGGAGGATCGACAAACCAGCAGCTCCAGGTACCGCTATAGCGCCTGGGATGGGTCGCAGGACGGCGCGATCATTCCGCCTGCCGACCTCCTCACGCTCCTCAGCGACGATCTGTTGGCCGGCGATATCGACCGCGCCCTCGATCGCGCGCTGCATCGTGGCCTTTCCGTCGACGATATCGACGCGCTCGGCCTCGACGATCTCCGCGACATGCTCCGACAGCAACGTCGCGAGCTTATCGAAGCCATCGCCAATGATCCTGAGCTCCAGCGCCTCGTCGACCAGCTCCAGAAGCAAGGTGGAACCCAGGGTCTCGACGCCGATCTCAGCCGCCTGCTCGACGCACTCACCGCGAACGCGCCCTCCGCCGCCCGCATGATCTCCAGCCTCGACGCCGACCAGCGCTTCCCACTCGACGCCGCACTTCGCGAGCGCCTTGCCGACTCCACCCGCCAGCTCGACTCAGACGACATTAACCTCTCGCTCGGCGGCGATGGGCAGGGGCTCCTGCAGCAGCTCGCTCGCCTCAGCGCGCTGGACGATCTTGAGCAGCAAGTCCGCCGCGTCCGCCGCGTCGACGATGTCCACGCAGTCGACGACCAGCTCATCCGCCAGGTGCTCGGCGATCAGGCTGCCGATGGCTTCCAGCTCATGACTGCCAGCCTGCAAGCCTTCACCGATTCCGGCTACCTGCGCGGCGGGGCCGGCCAACGTCAGCTCTCCGCCCGCGCCATCCGCATCATCGGCGACGAGTTGCTCGCGAAGACGCTGGAACGCATCAGCGCCCACCGCTCCGGCGACCGCCGCACGCCTGCCATTGGCCAGCACGAGCTGACCGGCGCCAGCCGCCCCTATCGCTTCGGCGACCCACTCTCGCTCGATCTCGGCGGCACCGTCATGCAGGCCGTCCGGCGCGGCGGCGGCGTGCCGGTCGCGCTCACCGCCGCCGATTTCACCGTCTTCGAGCGCGAGGACAGCAGCCGCGCCGCAACGATGCTCGCCATCGACCTCAGTCGCTCAATGGGTGAACGCGGCTACCTCCTCGCCGCCAAGCAGCTCGCCCTCGGTCTCTCATCGCTCGTTCGCCAGCGCTACCCGCGCGACGAGCTCCTGCTCGCCGGCTTCTCCGATACCGCCCGTCAGCTCACACTCGCCGAGCTTCCCGCGCTCAACTGGGATCGCTATGGCATGGGGACCAACATTCAGGACGCCATGCGCCTTGCCCGCACCACGCTCGCGACGCATCGCGGCATGCAGCGCACCCTCATCCTGCTCACTGACGGCGAACCGACCGCCCACCGTGACCAGGAAGGCCGCGTCCACTTCCACCAGCCGCCCGGCCCGGAAGCGCTCACCGCCACCTACGCCGAAGCTCACCGCCTCAGCCGAGACGGCATCCACCTCGTCGTCTGCGTTCTCTCGCAATACTTCCAGGTCGTCACCTTCGCCCAGGAGCTCACCCGCCGCGCCGCCGGCGACCTCATCATCACCTCCCCCGACGAGCTGTCCGAAGCCCTCACGCTGCGGTTTGGGCAGCGGCGATAACCTTCAAAGCAAATATCCAAGCATGTGTTTGCGGGAGTAGAGTGACGCGACTGAGGTGCCCATATAGACAGCGGTGATGATGGACCAGACGCTACCGACGACAGCTCCACCGAAACGGAGTTCCGCGCGAAAGGAGCGGCACTCGGCTGTATTGTTGGTCTGGGACAGTCCGCTGTGACGGTGGATACACCGACGGTGCTCGACGTGGGAGACCCTTGAACCGACGAAACGTGAGCAGGCTGAGCGGTGAGAACGACAATTCGATTCGCTGTTGGTACGCCTGACCGACACTCAACTGTGTGGTCGACAAAGAGCCGCCGTAATGATGTCTACATATTTGCACGCGTCATTGGAGGCAGCATCAAGGTCAGTCTGCATGAAGACCCGGACCATTGGCGACTGGCGTTCACTCGCGAACACGTCGATCGACACGCTGACCGACGCCCTAAGGAGTGGCACCGTCCTTCTGAGTTCGCTCTTGGTCTGACGCAGGCGTTCGCAGTGTACGTTCCGGAATCAGAATTGATTTCGTCTGTGAGGGTTGCCGCCGAAACAGAGACCTCAGAGATCCTATGGCTACCACCTCCCGAAAGCGGCGCTGCGACACAAATCACATGGATCTACGCGAAGCCTGAGGCCGCAGTCGCGGGCTGGCCGGGTCGGCGGTCGATGAATTCGTCCTTGGTGGGTCGAATGCCCTTAGCGTCTGGTGAGGTGGTGTGGGTAGTTGCCCACCAACTACCAGTGACGGATACCATCCGAGAAAAGGTCGACGCGTGGCATGGTGCCCTGTGCTCCGTCACTCGATCCTCTGGTCATTCCGACCTTCGAGCAAATCTGTTCGGCAGTGACCCGTCGGGTCTTCGGTGGTTCATCGATCTCTCCCTGTAGATCGATCGTGTTTGATAAATGTCCAATCAACTGCAACCATCTCCGTCTCCGAGCGTACGCAGCCGCGTTGTGGACAATTGCAGCACCGACTTCAAACTACGCACCTGACGTACAATTCCCTATGGCTACCCGTGGGGGCGGATCGGGCCCGGTGGCTCGCGCAGTCTTCAAAACTGTTGTGGGGGGTGACGAGCCTCCCAGGTGGGTTCGACTCCCATGCGCCCTCGCCACTCAATCAGGTCGTTAACACCAACGCGCCGAGCTGCTTTCCGCGACAGCTACTCCTGAATTCTGCCATTGTAGGTCCGCAGCCCGAACAATCTCCCGCGCCCGTAACCGGTCAATCGGACGAAGACATCTCGCGAACGGCGTGAGCACAGTGCGCCCGAGCGCGCAATTTCTGCCGCGCCACTGCCATGCCGCCGCTCCAGACGAGTACCCTCAGGTAGCCGCAGCCCTCCCCGCTCCCACCTCCTCTTCCACATGAATCCGACCGTCGGTGATGCGCACGACGCGGTCACACAGATCGATCAGCCGCTCGTCGTGGGTGACGAGGATGCCGCCCTTCTCGCGCTCGTGAACCTCCTTCGCCAGCATCTCCACGACCTGGCGCCCGCGCACTGAATCAAGGCTGGCCGTCGGCTCGTCGGCCAGAATGATGCGCGGTTCGTTCATCAGCGCCCGCGCGATAGCGATGCGCTGGCGCTGACCGCCAGAGAGCTCTTCAGGGTAGTGGCTGGCTCGTTCGGTCATCCCAAGGTCACTCAGCAGGCGATCGGCACGCTGCTCGGCCTCCGTGCCAGACAGGCCGATGAGGTGCGCAATAAAGAGCAACTGCTCCCGCCCGGTCAGGTAGGAAATCAGATTCGATCCCTGGAAGATGAACCCGTACTTCGCCAGCCGCAGTTGCGTCCGCTCTGCTTGTGAACCCTCGGTGATGTCGGCACCATCCAGCAGCACCCGACCCTGGTTTGGCGTCAGCAACGCGCCGGCAATCGACAGCAGCGTCGACTTCCCCGAGCCCGACGGCCCGATGAGCGCCACCAGCTCGCCGTTACCCACCGCAAAGTCGATGTCCTGCAGCGCGTCAACGCGCGACTCACCATCGCCGAAATGCTTGCCGATTCCCTGTAGCTCAAGGATGTTCGCCGTCATCGCTTTTCTCCCGTATCCGTTTGGCAGCCTGCTATCCAGCCTTGTTGATCGCGTCCAACGGGTCGACCCGTGCGATCCGTGCGAGCGACAACGCCGTGCCACCAACCGCGACGAGCAGCAGGACACTCCCGAACAAGGCCATGCGCTGCGTCGAGATGCTGTACGGAATTGCGTTGCCGATGATGAGCGCCAGTGTGTCCGCTATCGAAATCCCGACGAGGACCCCAACCACCGCCAGCGCCAGCACCTGCGTGATCAGCGTGCGCGCCAGGTAGCCGGTGCCAGTGCCGATCGCCTTCATCACGCCCAGCTCTGGCATCTTTTGTAACGTGATGATGTAGAAGAATGCGGCGATGATTCCTGCAGCAATGACCACAAGGAAGACCTGAATCAGCAGCAACGTGGCGTTCTGCTCTGATTCGCCCGGAATGTGATTGGCAATCTGGTCGAGGCTGCCGATCATTGTATTCGGCACAGCCTCGGGGATGGTCTCGATCGCCTGCGACGACCCGCGGACCACGATCGCTGTTACAGCGTCCTGCGGCGTGCCCTGCCGAATCGGCTGGATCTCCTGCCATAGATCGAGCGGCATGAACACGACCGGCGCGAGGCGATAGGTCTGGCCGGTTGTGATCCCCACAACGGTCAGCTCGATCCCGTCCGGCTCAACGGTGAACGTATCACCCAGTCCGATGCCGTCGTGAACGAGCGTCTCGTCGATGATGACGCCATGAGCTTGCGCGCCAAGACTGTCCCCCTTCTGAATTCGGGGCTCCATCAAGCCACCCGGCTCAATGCCAAAGAACGAGACACCCAGAAGGTTCGTCTCACCTTGCTTCTTGATGCTCGCCGATGACACGCCGAGCGGCTCGGCAGCTTCGATTCCCGGGATCGACGCCACCGTGTTGACCTCGCTAGCCTTGACGGATGAGCGATCGAGGAGGTAATCACTTCCATTGCTGATGACCATCGCATCAATCGACATCGCATCAATTGCGGCGGTATTGCCGGCGCTCAGCCCGTTGGCTAGCCCTGAGAGAATGAAGACGAGACTCGACACCATGACGATGACGCCAGTGATGAGCGCGAAGCGCAGCTTCGCATGCCGAATCTCACGGAGCGCAAGGAACACAGGCTTTATCCCTTCCCGAGCGAGTCGCCGCCGGCCCCATTGCCGCCGTCAATACTCAGTCTCGTTTAGTCACGCATGACTAAGGACCTCGAGTATAATGATGTTGAGGTGATTAGTCAACGTGGACTATAATCAGGAAGATCCATGGAGGTACGATGTGGACGAGCCTGACTCAACGAAGACGCACGCAGCAGCAAATTGGGATGAGCGCGCCCTGCTCCTGCTTGGTGTTCTGATGACGCAGAACCAGCACGGTTATCAGATCAACGAGTTCATCGAAAACACACTCTGTCACGTAGCGACCATGAAAAAGCCAACGGCCTATGCGCTTCTGTCCCGCCTTGAGTCTGCCGGCTTCATCGAGGTCCACACCGAACAGGTCGGCAACCGCCCACCGCGCAAGGTCTATACGATCACACCGGTTGGCCGTGATCTCTTTCATAACCTGCTCCGGGTGAACCTGTCCGCCGCAGACGAGTCGACCTATGCGGGAGACATCGGGCTTGTGCTCATCAACTTTCTCGATCGTGATGACGCACTCGCCTGCTTGCGCCAGCGCCTGGCACGTCTCGATGGCCTGCTGAAGCCGCGTCCGGTCCCGCATGCCCACGGTGACAAGCTCAACCTCGACCTTGCCTTCGACCATCTGACCGCCATGCGCCGCGCCGACCACGACTGGCTCGTGGCAACGATCGCCCGCCTGGAGCGCGAAGAACCGCTACCGGTATATGGAAGAGACAGCCGCATCGCGCCATTGACGTCCTCGGAGCCGCTCGCCTGAACCGCAATTTACGGCGAACCGGCAGATTGGCTAACTGTTGCCGTACCTTGACACCTTGCGGCCGCAACCGACAGGTCTCCTCTGACCTGAATAAGTCACCCGCATGCACGAGTTCTTTCGCGAAGACAAGCCTGAGCATATCTACTCTCCGACCGTGCACTGCTCGCTACTCTGTGCACAATGCCTGTCCACACTTGTAGGACGCTTCAGGCCCACTGGCTGGCGCAGCGTTCAAAGCTGAGTTGGGCGGTGACGAGCCTCTCAGAAGGGTTCGGTCCCCGTGCGCCCTCGCCACCGTCACTCCACGTTTATTCCAATTATATTGGTGATTAGACGCTGGCCTACTTTGGCTATCGACACTGCATATCAAAATGGCTCCCTCAACTCAAGGTCTGTGCAGGACATGGAGGATTTGACTTGCTAGCACATATGTTGATTTCCACCCGTTGAGCGTATCATTCGCCTGTGGCCTGTGGCACCGGACAGGAATTGTAGATGGATGCCAATGAGACGCAGCACGCTGCCCGACGGGATAGGCGCTACATAACTGGAGTCATCTCAGGCTTCATACTCGCGATTGGACTATCCTTCGCGGCTGTTGATTTCTGGAAAGACGACCAAGTCGAAAACAAGCAGGATCAGATTGGTATCCGAGATGACACTATCCAGCAGCGCAATGAGACCATCAGACAACTTCAAGCGAAGATCACACAATTTGGCTCTTTTGTGACTCTCGGTGGTGAAGAGATTGCTTTTGTTACTACATGCCCTCCGGGTCAAGGGGATCCCGTGGTTTTGTATCAGATGACCGGGCATGACCAGATACGAACGTGGACAATTCAATTGGGCGAAGGATGTGTTGCTGCGTATGGAGGTTCAGCAACTGACAATGTCCCACAGGGTGGGTACGTTGTTGTGGGCGGGCCGCAGAACGTGGAGGCGTCGGCGTATGACGGGTTTGTCGTAGTTGCCCGCGAGGCACGAGCAAAGGAATTGTTGTGTAGAGAAATTCAGGGTGTTGTTCCACCTGAGAAAGAGGATCAACTTATCGTCACTGAATTTGGCAGACGGTCGAGCTATGGCGAGATCTGTATGGATTACCCGCGCTCTTAACGGTTGTTCTGAAGCAATGTGAGTAGACCAAATGGAATGGACTTACCACTTCTGGTGGGAGCATCGTGGTGAGGTTGATCAGCCACGGCCACTCCAAGCTGACCACATCGTGACTGTGCATCTTCTGGAGCAACGCTCGGAACCTATCGTCGATGACTGGCTGCGGTTCATGGAGATTGCGTATATGTCTTGCCGTGTGCTGATGATAGGTAGTTCATTCCTTCACCCAGAGGGCTTCTATTGTGCTGCTCAGACGATAGAACGCGGAATGAAGGCGATCATGATGCACCGTGGCCTCAATCGGCCAAAAGGGAAACATGGACATGACCTTAAGGAATTAGCAACTATACTTGGTGGCGAGTTCTCCGATCCTCAGTTTATTGAGCTCTGCCGCCGACTCACTGTGTTTCAAGAAGCGGGGCGGTACCCTGACTCCGATCTTTCACATTTCGTGTATCCGCTTACGATCCTAACTTTCTTGGATGGGTTTGTCGTCCGTTGCCGCGAACTTTGTGGAAAACCACGTGGTTCACGTTCATCGACGGCCGATGCTATTGCAATTGGGAGACAGGGCCATGAAGTACAACAAGCTGCAGCCGTAGCGATATGTGACAAGAACCGGTTTCTCGTTGACTTGGGTGTCCCTGTCCATGATTAACGCAGGGATGCTCGCGTAGTCCTGAGAGAAGGGATTAATAAAAGAAGTCTTGAACTCATCTTTCCATGAACGCTACTTGGCTATGCATCCGCCCCCCCATCTCCTGATACCATCCCTCCATATCGCGCCCACCATGGGTGAGGCGCTGCGGATGGGATGAGCAGGGAGCGCATGAGCGTCAGGTCGCCGATGAAGCCGTGCCCGTATTGTGGGCGTCCGATCTTTGCCGTGGCGCTCAAGTGCCGCTATTGCGGTGAGTGGATGCCGGAGGGCTTCGCCGATGAGCCGGCCGCGCCACCAGAGCCCGTCGCCCAGGCCACGCCGCAGCCGGTCGCGCTCGCCCAGCTCGGTCAGCGCGGTATCGCCTGGCTGATCGATCTGATCGTCATCACCCTCATTGCGCTGATTCCTGCGTCCTACTTCCTGCCCAGCGAGGGCGAGCCGTCGATGCAGGAGATTACTGAGAATGGCGGCGTCCTGGCAGTCATGTTCGTCGTCTACATTCTCTATCCGCTCATCATGGAGTCGCGCTGGGGTGCCACGGTCGGCAAGCTCATCGTCGGGTTGCGCGTCGTGAACCTCGACGGTACGCCAATCGGTCTGCGCGCTGCCCTGCTGCGGTCGCTGCTTCGGCTGGTCGATGGCATGTTCGTTGGCGTCATCGGCGCGCTGGCGATCCAGTTGTCGCCGAAGCGCCAGCGCCTCGGCGACCGCGTCGCGCGGACGCTCGTCGTGCACAAGAGCGCGGTTGTCGCCCGTCAGCCCCACCAGCAGTAATCGCGTGACACAGGGAGTGACATGGCAGGCACGTTAGACGGGATCACCGTTGTCGATTTCTCGCGAGTTCTGGCCGGACCGTACTGCACGATGCTGCTGGCCGACATGGGTGCCGACGTCATCAAGATCGAGCAACCCGGCAAGGGCGATGACACCCGTGCCTGGGGTCCGCCCTACCTCGGCGACCAGAGCGGCTACTACCTGGCCGTCAACCGCAACAAGCGCGGTATCGCCATCGACCTCAAGTCGGACGCTGGCCGCCAGATCGCGCTCGACCTCGTTCGCAACGCCGATGTTGTCGTCGAGAACTTCCGCGTCGGCGTCATGGAGAAGCTCGGCCTCGGCTACGACGAGCTTCGCGCCATCAAGCCCGACCTCATCTACTGCTCTATCTCCGGCTTTGGCCGCTCCGGCCCCTACTCCTCACGCCCCGGATACGACCTGATCGCCGAAGCGATGAGCGGCTTCATGAGCGTCACCGGCGAGCCGGACGGCGTCGGCATGCGTGCCGGTGTTGCCATCGGCGACGTCACGACCGGCATGATGGCGTCAAATATGATCCTCGCCGCGCTGCTGCATCGCGAGCGCACCGGCGAGGGCCAGCTCGTCGAAGCCGCTCTGCTCGACACGATCGTCGGCTGGCTGATCAACGCCAATCTCTACTACCTCATCACTGGCGAGAACCAGCCGCGCACGGGCAATGCCCACGCACTCGTCGTCCCCTATCAGGAGTTCCAGGCTGCCGACCTGCCGATGATCATCACCGCCGGCAACGACCGCCTCTTCGCTGCACTGTGCGCCACCATCGGCCGCCCCGACCTGCCGGACGACCCCCGCTTTCGCACGAACTCCGATCGCATCGCCAACCGCGCCGAACTGGCCTCCCTCATCGAAGCCGAGCTGGCGCGCAAGCCCGCCGCCGAGTGGGCCGAGCTGCTGGAGGCTGCCGGCGTCCCCTCGGCACCGATCAACACGATGGCCGAAGTGTTCGCTGATCCGCACGTCCTCGCTCGCCAGATGCTCGTCGAGGTCGAGCACGCGACGCTCGGGTCGATCCAGCTGCCCGGTGTACCGATGAAGTTCAGCGCCACCGACGCCGCCGTTCGCAGCGCCCCACCCGTCCTCGGCCAGCACACCCGTGAAGTCCTCCGCGAGCGCTGCAACATGGACGACGCCGCGATTGACGAGTTGGCCGCCGCGGGTGTCGTTGAACTCTGGGATCCACAGTAGTCGCGCTGCGTCGCTAGGTCGGGTACTCCGCTTCGACCTCTTCATCGAACGGGCCGTCCGTCGGGGGCTGCAGGTCGATCGCGACGATGGTTGTCTCGTGCCCCTGCATGGTCACGGTCGTCTCATTCGCGGCAACGACCATTCCCGACACCGGGTCGATCAGTCGAGCGGTTACCGCGACCTGTCCCTCGCCGCTGCCTCGATTCTTCACCGTCGCGTGCATGACCCACGGCTGGCCCGGTTGCTCCGGCGGCGACAGCTCGTGTGACACGACCGTCGGTTTCGGGCCGAAACAGGCTGCGGTCAGCAGCCCGACGAGAGCCACAAGCGTGATCGCGACAATCCGGCGCTTCATCGATATCACCTCGCCGGTACCCACGGTGGAAAGAGGACAATCACCGCGACGATCGCCAGAATCACGACCGCGATCAGCAGCGCGCAGCCCATCGACGCCGCCGGGTCGGCCCGCGACTCCGAGCGCGACAACGAGATGAATGCCAGTGGCTCAGGAATGATCGGCAAGCGGTGCTCGACCGAATACTCGACATCCGGCAGCAGCGCTTCATTACGCAGCGTCGGGCAGAGCTCTACCAGTTCGCGCCGCAGCGTCGCGACGTCGTCGTCTGTCACCGTGTAGGTCGGCCAGAGTGGCTCAGTCTTGAGCACTCGCTGGAGGTTCTCGCTGAATTGCACCATCGCGTAATACTGCAGTCCCTCTTCATCCGAGATCGTCGCCCATTGGACAATCTCAACCCGCGCATCGGAGATCCGCTGCTTGACCAACTGGCTCAAACGCTGCTCAACGTACGCGAAAATGCTGTTCGATCCACCGCGCGTCGCCTCAACCCGTGTCAGCTTCGCGCCGTCGATCACGACCGTGCCAAGGCTGCCCGCGTTATCCACGAGCGGGAATGTGAGGGGATCATCAGGAGCGTTATCGCTGGTCAGCCTGCAGTTGAGGAACACCGTGTCCGGCTCCCCCTCGTGCTGCCCCAGTGCCGACTGCTTGCGCCGCTCGACCTCATCATGGTCCTTGCCAAACCAGCGTGGCGCGTTCAGCATCGCGATCTGGAGCGCGCCCCAGAATCCCCGCATGCTGATACTCGCTAGATAGGCAAACAGGACAATGATGAACGCCAGCGTCAGCGTCTCAACGTTGCTGCGTTGCGA
>Ga0182739_1002045_pt1 | contig 19520 bp, 22 predicted proteins | sample eDN5th30CBELigBY_FD_128873 | JGI IMG/M metagenome (GOLD analysis project Ga0182739, IMG submission 128873) | Enriched backyard soil microbial communities from Emeryville, California, USA - eDNA 5th pass 30_C BE-Lig BY (version 2) (version 2) | ecosystem: Environmental > Terrestrial > Soil >...
CGCGGCCGGCATCCGCGAGCAGCGTGTCGCCCAGCTTCGCCTTCATGGCTCCTCCTCCGTCGGCGGTGTTCTCAGTCTGCCCCCGATCCGCTCCGGAAGGACCGCCCTGCCGAAGTTCAGTGCGGCGACGCGCCGCCCTCGGTGAAGGTGGGGCGCTTGCCGAACAGGCGCGCGACGCCCAGCACGATGCCCACGACGAGCAGGCCGACGGCAAGGCCCGCGACGGCCGAGACGGCGGTGTCGCCCACCCACACGACGAAGGCGCCGAGGGGCTCCAGCGCGTGCTCGACGGCGTGGAGCAGTTCGACCGGCAGCGGCCAGCCGACCTCGCCCAGGTTCGCGAGGACGAGGTGACCTCCGACCCACAGCATCGCGACGGTGCCGATGATGCTGATGGTGCGGAAGATCGCCGGCATCGACCGCACGATCCGGGCGCCGGTGTGGCGCACGCGCTTCGAGGTGCTCTTGGCCATCCGCAGGCCGATGTCGTCGATCTTCACGAGCAGGGCGACGGCCCCGTAGACGACGCCCGTCATCAGCACGGCGATGAGGGCGAGGACGGCCAGCCGCATCCAGACGCCCAGCTCGGGGTCGACGTTCGACAGCGAGATGAGCATGATCTCGGTCGACAGGATCAGGTCGGTGCGCACGGCACCGGCGACCAGGCGCTTCTCGTCCCTGCCGCCCTCCTCCTCGTGGCCGTGATGGAACCCGAACCACTCGAGCACCTTCTCGGCGCCCTCGAAGCATAGGTACGTGCCACCGGCGATCAGCAGCCATGGCAGCACCCCCGGCGCGAACTCCGTCAGGAGCATCGCGGCGGGGATGATGACGAGGAACTTGTTGGCGAGCGACCCCAGCGCGATCTTGCCGACGACCGGCAGCTCGCGCGCCGGGCTGATCCCCTGCACGTACTGGGGTGTCACGGCGGCGTCGTCGATCACGACTCCGGCGGATTTCGCGGATGCCTTCAGCGCAGCGCTCAGGATGTCGTCGACGACGGCGAGCAGACCAACGGACATGCGACTCCTCGGCGTGATGTTCCGGCGGAGCAACGTTACATCGCCCCGGGCGTCGCAGGAGGAGCAGAATCGAGATCGTGAACACCTCTCTGGCGCAGCTGACCGAGATGCCCGACGCGCAGTTCATCATGGTGGGCGAGGGTCATCGCATCGCGACGTACTCGTGGGGAGACGACGAGCTGCCGACGGCGATCGTCGTCCACGGCTTCGCGTCGAGCACCCGCGACAACTGGGTCAACACCGGGTGGGTGCGCGATCTGCTGCGTGCCGGCTACCGGGTGCTCGCCCTGGATCAGCGCGGCCACGGCCTGAGCGACAAGCCCCATGAGCCTCCGGCCTACGATCTGCGCCAGCTCGCCGGCGACGTCGAGGCCGTGCTGGACACCTACCTCGTCGACGAGGCCCTGTACATCGGGTACTCGCTGGGTGCGCGCGTCGGCTGGGAGGTCGTGCAGGACATCGCGCCCCGCATCCCGCGGGCCGTGCTCGGCGGGGTGCCCGACGGCATCCCTCTCGCCCGCCTGGACCTCGATCAGGTCCGTGCGCACGCGGAGCACGGGACGCCCGTGACGGATGCCGTGACGCAGAACTACATCCGGCTCACCGAACGCGTCGCCGGCAACGACCTGCGGGCGCTCCTCGCGATCGCCGGGGGTCTGCGAGCCTCGAAGCAGATCGATCCGGATGCCACGCACGCACCGCAGCAGCCCGTGCTCTTCGCCACCGGGTCGCTCGACGCGATCATCGAGGGGTCGAAGGCGCTCGCCGCCGCCTGCCCGCAGGGGCGGTTCCTCGAGATCCCCGACCGGCACCACTTCAACGCCCCCGGCTCGCGGGTCTTCCGCCAGGCGGCGATCGAGTTCCTCGCGGAGCGCGACTGAGGCGCAGGACGACAGCCGTCGCCGTCTCAGACGGTGACGACGATCTTCCCGCGGGTGTGGCCGGCCTCCAGCTGCGCGAACGCCGCCGGGGCGTCGTCGAGCGGATAGGTCGCGGCGATCTCGACCCGCAGGCTGCCGTCGGCCGCGAGCGCGGCGATCTCGGCGAGCTGCGCGGGGTCTGGCCGCACCCACACGTACTCGCCGCCGAACTCGGTGCGTGCGCGCGCGTCGGTGATGGACACGACGCGGCCGCCCTCCTTCAGCAGCGCGGGCGTGGTGTCGAGCACGTCTCCGCCCACGAAGTCGATGATGACGTCGAACCCGTCGGGCACGAGCTGCTTCGCGGCATCCACGAGGCCGTCGCCGTACGCGATCGGCTCAGCGCCGAGCTCGCGGAGGTAGTCGTGGTTGCGCTCCGAAGCCGTGCCCACGACGCGGGCGCCGCGCATCCGGGCGAACTGCACGCCGAACGAGCCGACCCCGCCAGCGGCGCCGTGGATGAGCACCGTCGTGCCCTCGCCGAGCCCCGAGCGCTCCACCGACTGCAGGGCCGTGAGACCGGCCAGCGGCAGCGCGGCCGCGTGCTCGAAGCTCAGCCCCTCCGGCTTGTGCGTCGCCGTGCGCACCGCGACGGGCGCCAGCTCCGCGAGGGAGCCGTGCTGCGCCACGTCCATGCGGCCGTAGGCGAGCACCGCGTCACCGACCTCGAACTCCGGGGTGTCCAGACCGGTCTGCTCGACGATGCCTGCGACGTCCCAGCCCGGCACCACGGGAAGCTGCGCGTCGATCACGCCGCGCAGGTATCCCTCGCGGATCTTGTAGTCGACCGGGTTGATCGCCGCCGCCACCACGCGCACCAGCAGCACGTCGGGACCGTTGTGCGGCGCGGGGATGTCGGTGATCTCGAAGCGGTCAGCGCCGCCGAAGTCGCGATAGAGCAGTGCCTTCATGCTGGCCGCAACCGTCGCGCGTCGCGCGGCATTCCCGTCAGCCGAGGACGACGAGGAAGCCCAGCACGGCGCTCGCGATCGACAGGACCGCCAGGACGAGCGTCGGAACGGGCGGCTCCTGACGGCGCAGGTGCACGACGGCCGCACTGATCATGACGACGGCAAGGCCCGTCGCGGCGATCGGAGTGAGGATCGGCAGGATGCCGGTGGCCAGCGGCGCGATGAGCCCCACGGCGCCCAGCACCTCGACGGCGCCGATGGCTTTGATCGCGCCGGCGGAGAAGTCCTCGGCCCACCCCATCCCCGAGGAGACGAGAGCCGCCTTCGGCCGGGCGACCTTCATGGCGCCGGCGGCGAAGAAGGCGAGGGCGAGGAGGATGTTGACGATCCAGAGGGCGATGGTCATGCGGGAACTCCATGGTTACGATGAGTAAGTGACCACATGATGCGTCATCGTCGGGTCGCGTGCAAAAGGCACATGCGTGTGCCTGTGCGGCCGGACGGGCGGACGGGAAGGAGTCGCGGTGGAGACGGCATCCGAGGCGAGTCCGCGGACCGCCTACGAGGGCACCTGCCGGCAGCGCAACGAGGAGCACGGCCGCGCGATCCGCGACATCCTCAGCCGGGTGGGCGACAAGTGGTCGCTGCTGGTGATCGCGACCCTGAAGGACGGCACGCTGCGCTTCACGCAGCTGCAGCAGCACATCCCGGGAATCTCGCAGCGGATGCTGACCCTCACGGTGCGGCAGCTCGAACGCGACGGGCTCGTCACGCGCACGGTGCATCCGGAGGTGCCGCCGCGCGTCGAGTACGAGCTCACCGAGGTCGGGCGCACCCTCATCGAGCCCGCCGTCGCCCTCGCCGCCTGGGCGATCGAGAACCATCCCCGCATCGAGGCCTCCCGGCGCCGCTACGACGCACGCGCGCGGTAGCCGTACCGTTCTCAGGACCGTTCCTCGCCGCGCGAGCGGGCAGCCCCGCAACGGCGCCGGTCCGACCGGCCCGCGGACGGGTCGTTCCTGAGAACAGTACGACGAGACGGCACCGACTACCGTGGGCACGGTGATCAGGATCGCCACCATCGGAACGAGCACCATCGTCGAGCGCTTCGTGGAGGCGGTGGATCGCACCGACGGGGTGCGGGTGGAGGCGGCGTACTCCCGCGACCTCGAACGCGGGCGTGCCTTCGCCGACCGCCTCGGCATCCCGACCGCCACGGCCGACTTCTCCGCGCTCGGCGGTCTCGTCGATGCGGTCTACGTGGGCTCGCCCAACGGAGCGCACGCCGCGCAGGCGCGCGCGGCGATCGATGCCGGGCTGCACGTCTTCCTCGAGAAGCCCGCCACGCCGACGGCCGCCGAGTTCGCTGAGCTGGTCGAGAGGGCCTCGGCCCGCGGCGTCGTGGTCTTCGAGGGGATGCGCAACGTGTTCGATCCCGGCGCGCAGCGGTTGCGCGAGCTGCTGCCCCGCGTCGGCACGGTGCGGCGGGTCTCGTTCGCGCTGTGTCAGCGGTCGGCGCGCTACGACCTCGTGCGGCAGGGGCAGACCCCCAACATCTTCGACCCCGCGATGGCCGGCGGGGCGCTGCTCGACCTCGGGGTCTATCCGCTGAGCCTCGTGGTCGAGCTGTTCGGCGAGCCCCGGGCCGTCGCCGCGTCGACGGTCACCCTCTCGACGGGCGTCGATGGCGCGGGGGCGGCGCTGCTGACCTACCCCGGCTTCGTCGCCGACATCGCCTTCTCGAAGATCACCGCATCCTCGCGGCCCCAGGAGGTGCAGGGGGAGGAGGGGACGCTGACGTTCGATCGCGTCACCGACCCTCGCCGCCTCGTGGTCACGGGCCTGGACGGGGATGCAGAGGAGCACTCCGTCGACGGAGACGACAACAACATGACCTACGAGGTGGCCCGCTTCGCGCGACTCGTGCGCGGCGAGGCCGATCCCGCCGTCGACCAGGAGCGGACGCTCGCGGTGCTGCGCACGGTCGACCGCATGCGCGCCGCCGCCGGCTGACCCGGTCGTTCACCTGCGGTTCGCCCTCACGTCACCGCCCTCTCGCACGATGGGGGCGTGTCCCGTCCCGCTGTCGCCGCGATCATCCCCGCCCGGGGCGGATCCAAGGGCGTGCCCCGCAAGAACGTGCTGCCTGTGGGGGGCGTCCCGCTGATCCGCCGCGCCGTGGCCGCTGCCGCGGCGGCGTCCCGCGTCGACCTCGTCGTGGTCTCGACGGACGACGACGAGATCGCCACCGCCGCCCGCGGCGCCGGCGCCGTCGTCATCGAGCGGCCTGCCGAGCTCTCGGGATCGTCGGCCCGCTCCGAGGACGCCGTGCTGCACGCGCTGGATGAACTGCAGCGACGGGGCACCGAGGTCGCGACGGTCGTGTTCGTGCAGGCGACCTCGCCGTTCATCGACCCCGCGGGCATCGACGAGGCCGTGGGTATGGTCACGGACGGCGGATACGACTCCGCGTTCTCGGCGTATGAGACGTACGGCTTCCTGTGGGCGCGGGATGCCGGTGGCGCTGCCGTCGCCCTCAATCACGACGCGGCGCACCGGCCGCTGCGTCAGGAGCGCGCGCCGCACTACCTCGAGACCGGCGCCTTCTACGTCTTCGGCGCGGAGGCGTTCCGTCGCAGCGGGCACCGGTTCTTCGGCCGGATCGGCATCGTCGAGGTTCCCGAGGCGTCGGCGATCGAGATCGACGATCACGCCCAGCTGGAGCTCGCGCGGGCGATCGCGCCGCTGGTCGACACCCCCGTGTCCTCGATCGACGCGGATGCCGTCGTCACCGACTTCGACGGCGTCCACACCGACGACACCGCCCTGATCGACGGGGACGGCGGCGAGCACGTGCGCGTCAGCCGCTCCGACGGGATGGGGGTCGCGCGCCTGCGCCGTGCCGGCATCCCGGTCCTCATCCTCTCGACCGAGACGCACCCCGTGGTCGCCGCGCGTGCCGCGAAGCTGAAGGTCGAGGTGCTGCAGGGCGTGGAGGACAAGGCGGCGGCGCTCGCCGCCTGGGCCGCCGGCCGCGGCATCCCCCTGGAGCGCATCGCCTACCTCGGCAACGACGTGAACGACCTCCCCGCGATGGAGCTGGTGGGATGGCCCGTCGCGGTCGCCGACGCGCGCCCCGAGGTGCGCGCCGCCGCCCGCCGCCTCCTCAGCCGCCGCGGCGGCGACGGCGCCGTGCGCGAACTGGCCGAGCTGGTCCTCGCCCGCTGACCGCCCGGGCGCCCTCCCGTTCATCCGTCCGCTTCCGCACGGACCCGCGCGTTTACCCCCGGTTCCGGCCCGATGACCGCGCGCCCGGGCCGTTCATCCGTCCGGAACCGGCCGTCCGAACCCGCATGAGCCCGGTTCCCGCCGGATGAACGGATGCAGCCCGGTGCCGCACGCCGTCGGACCGGGCGCCGGCGCCGCGCCGTGCCGAACCGAACCGACACCCGCGGGCGACGCGTACGTCAGCTTCCGGTGGCCGGCCGTTCACCTTGCCGGCGGACACTGGCCGCACGACGTCACGAGAGGAACCGACATGAGCGTCACCATCGGATCGCACAGCATCGGCGCAGGCCACCCCACCTACGTCATCGCGGAGATCGGCCTCAACCACAACGGCGACGTCGAGATCGCCAAGCAGCTGATCGACGTCGCCCGCCGGGCGGGCGCGAACGCCGTGAAGTTCCAGAAGCGGACGCCCGAGGTCTCGACTCCCGAGCACATGCGCAACGTCCCCCGCGAGACGCCGTGGGGCACCATGACGTACTTCGAGTACCGTCACCGCGTCGAGTTCGGGCACGACGAGTACGTCGAGATCGGCGACTACGCCACGCTGTCGGGCCTGGACTGGTTCGCCTCCCCGTGGGACGTGCCCTCCGTGCACTTCCTCGAGGACCTCAACGTCGTCGCCCACAAGATCGCCTCGGCCTCGGTGACCGACATCGAGCTGCTGGAGGCGCTGCGCGCGACCGGCAAGCCGCTCATCCTCTCGACCGGGATGTCGACGATCGAGCAGATCGACCGTGCGATCGAGGTCCTCGGGACGGATAACCTCGTCCTGATGCACGCGACCTCGACCTACCCCATGGAGCCGGAGGAGGCGAACCTGCGGGTCATCGAGACGCTGCGTCAGCGGTACGAGGGCGTCCCCGTCGGGTACTCCGGTCATGAGCGCGGCCTGCAGATCTCCGTCGCCGCGGTCGCCCTCGGCGCCGTCGCCGTGGAGCGGCACATCACCCTCGACCGCACCATGTGGGGTTCGGACCACTCCGCCTCGCTCGAGCCCAGCGGGCTGGAGCACCTCGTGCGCGACATCCGCGTCATCGAGGAGGCGCTGGGCGACGGCGTCAAGCGCGTGTTCCCCGGCGAGCTGGCCCCCATGGCGAAGCTGCGGCGCGTCCCGGCATGACCGCTCAGCGCCTGCGCGTGGTCGCGGTCGCCGACGCCGACTCGTTCGTCAAATGGGCGGCGGCGCTCCTCGACTCGATCCCGCAGGCCGAGGGGCGCATCGCGCTGCTGCGCACGCCCCTCACCGTCAGTCGCGCACAGGAGCAGGCGGCCCTCGACGGCACCCGGTTCGACGCCGGCGACGTGACCCGCCTCTCCCACGCCGCCCTGGCGGGGTGGCTGACCCGCGAGCGACCGGATGTCGTCGTGATCGCCGGCAGAGGCCCCTTCGTGCGGCTCGTGATGCACGAGATCGACCGGGTGCACCCCCGGCCGGTCGTCGTCGCGGGCCTCCCGGGCATCTCGATCCCCGCGCAGCGCGCGGCCGTCACGTATCGCCGCGAAGCCGATCTGTTCCTCGTGCACTCGCACCGCGAGGAGCGCGCCTTCCGCGAGCTGGCCGGGCGCCTCGGCAGCGACCTGCGCTTCGGGCTCGCGAGCCTTCCGTACGCGGCGCCGCAGGCTCCCGTGGCCGGCGGCACCGACCTGGTGTTCGCGGCGCAGGCGCTCGTCCCGCTGAGCACACCGGAGCGCGTCGCGATGGCCGGCATCCTCCGCGAGGCGGCTCTGGCGCGTCCGAACCGCCGCGTCGTCGTCAAGCTCCGCTCCCGGGCGGGCGAGAACGAGACCCACCACATCCGCGCGAGCTACGAATCGCTCCTGCAGGACCGGCCGCGCAACCTCGTCTTCTCCTACCAGCCGATGCGCATGGCCCTGGCCGGCGCCGAGGGGCTCGTCACGGTCAGCTCGACGGCCGCCATCGAGGCCCTCGCGGTGGGGGTGCCGGTGATCGCCCTCGACACGTTCGGCATCAGCAAGGAGAACCTCAACATCGTCTTCCGCGGCTCGGGGCTGCTGGGCTCCGCGACGGATGCCGTCGAGCGGCGGTTCCGGCATCCATCTCCCGGATGGCTCATGCAGAACTACTTCCACGACGCCGGCGACGCCACGTGGTGGGACGACGTGGAACGGCTCGTCTCGCAGCGCCGCCGGGGCCTCCTCCCCGCCCGGGTCCAGCCGGCGCGCGCCGGCGGTGCGCTGCGGCTGGCGTGGGATCGCAAGTCGGTGCTCGGCCAGGAGGACCGCAGTCTCTCGGGACTCGCCGCACTCGCGGTCGGGATGCCGCTGCGCGCCGCGATCCTCGCCCGCCGCCGCCTGCGGGGCAACCGCGGGGCGCTGTCGTGGTCCGATCCGAACACCGACATCACGGTCACCCCCGCCGTGCGGCAGGAGCCGCTGCTGCGCCGCAGCCCCGTCGGCGTCGACGGCTGATCCGCTCGCCGCGTGAGAGGATCGGCCCCGTGGCCACCCAGGACCTCGACACGCTCCGCGCGATGCGGCGCGTCCGCGACCGGATGGACCGCGAGTACGCCCGCCCCCTCGATGTCGAGTCGCTCGCGCGCGGCGTGCACATGTCGGCCGGTCACGTGAGCCGCCAGTTCAAGCTCGCCTACGGCGAATCGCCCTACTCCTACCTGATGACGCGGCGCATCGAGCGGGCGATGACGCTGCTGCGTCGCGGCGACCTCTCCGTGACGGAGGTGTGCTTCGAGGTCGGATGCCAGTCGCTCGGCACCTTCAGCACCCGCTTCACCGAGCTGGTCGGCGTGCCTCCGAGCGTGTACCGGGAGCAGGGCGCGCCGTTCCGTCCCGGCATGCTCCCGTGCATCGCCAAGCACGTCACGAGACCGATCAGGAATCGAGAAGCGCCGGAACCACCCCGCCCGTAACGTGGTGCGCATGGACATCACGATTCACTCGAGCTTCCTGCCTCAGACCGATCCCGAGGCATCCCTGGCGTTCTACCGCGACGTGCTCGGCTTCGAGGTGCGCCTCGACGTCGGATACGAGGACATGCGCTGGATCACGGTCGGCCCGGCCGGTCAGCCGGACACCGCCATCGTGCTGCACCCGCCGGCCGTCGGCTACGACGTCTCCGACGAGGAGCGCGACTTCCTGCTGGCGCTGATCGCGAAGGGCAGCTACTTCGGCGTCAACCTCGCCACCGACGATCTCGACGGCACCTTCGCGCGCATCGAGGCGGCAGGGGCCGACATCGTGCAGGAGCCCATCGAGCAGGACTACGGCGTGCGGGATGCGGCGTTCCGCGACCCCGCGGGCAACCTCATCCGTCTGCAGCAGAAGAAGGAGAGCTGACATGGCCGACACCAAGAGCGGATTCAGCGACGACGAGCGAAAGGCGATGCAGCAGCGCGCCGAGGAGCTGCGGTCGACGAAGGGGCTCAAGGGCGCCGCCAAGCTGGCGAAGGAGCTGGAGGCGTGCGTCGCCGCGATCGACGCGCTCGAGGGCACCGACAAGCAGATCGGTGTGCGGCTGCACGCGATCGTCAGCGAAGAGGCGCCCGACCTGAACCCCAAGACGTTCTACGGATTCCCCGCCTACGCCCGCGACGGCAAGATCGTCGTGTTCTACCAGCCGGCGTCCAAGTTCGACACGCGGTACGGCACCGTCTCGTTCGACGAGGCCGCGAGCCTCGACGACGGCGAGATGTGGGCGACCTCGTTCGCCGTGCTGGAGATGACGGACGCTGCCGAGAAGAAGATCCGCGCCCTCGTGAAGAAGGCCACCGCTCGCTGAGCGGCGCCGTCCCCCGGTCGTTGAGCGAGCGCAGCGACTCCTCTGGTCGTTGAGCGAGCGGAGCGAGTCGAAACGGTTGCCACCGTCGTTTCGTCTCGGTCGCTGCGCTCCCTCGCTCAACGCCCGGGGGCGGCTACTCTTCCGGTCGTTGAGCGAGCGGAGCGAGACGAAACGCAGTTCACCCGCGGGCTGGCTGCCACCGTCGTTTCGTCTCGGTCGCTGCGCTCCCTCGCTCAACGCCCGGGGGGCGGCGACTCCTCTGGTCGTTGAGCGAGCGGAGCGAGACGAAACGGTTGCCACCGTCGTTTCGTCTCGGTCGCTGTGCTCCCTCGCTCAACGCCCGGGTCGGAGCTGCTACTCCACCGGTCGTTGAGCGAGCGGAGCGAGACGAAACGGAGGGTGCCGCGGGCTGGTTGCCACCGTCGTTTCGTCTCGGTCGCTGTGCTCCCTCGCTCAACGCCCGGGGGCGGCTACTCCTCTGGTCGTTGAGCGAGCGGAGCGAGACGAAACGCAGTGCCCCGCGTCACGGGCCCACGGCATCCGGCGCGACCCGGAGGATGCGGTCGTCGCCGTCTCGCGGGCTCCCGCGGCCGTCGGTGTTGTTCGTGAGGAACCACACCGCGCCGTCGGGCCCCGTGACGACGTCGCGGAGGCGTCCGTACTCGCCGGCGTAGTGCTCGCGCTGCACGGCCGGATCGTCCACCGACACCGACCGCAGCACCTCGCCGCGCAGGTTCGCGATCAGCACCGCGTCGTCCACGATGGCGATGCCGCTCGGGCTGGCATCGCCCGTCGGCCACTGCGCGACGGGATCGACGAAGCCCTCGGCCGCGCCTCCCTCGCCTTCCACGACCGGCCATCCGTAGTTGCCGCCCGGGACGATCAGGTTCAGCTCGTCCCACGTGTTCTGTCCGAACTCGCTCGCGAACAGGCGGCCGCGGCTGTCCCAGGCGAGGCCCTGCACGTTGCGGTGCCCGAGGCTGTACACGGCGGAGGCGGGGTCGGGGTTGTCGGCCGGCACGGACCCGTCCGGCTCCAGCCGCAGGATCTTGCCGCCCAGAGCGGCGGGGTCCTGCGCGGCGTCGCGATCGCCGGCGTCGCCGACAGGCACGTACAGCATGCCGTCGGGCCCGAAGGCGATGCGCCCGGCGTTGTGGTTGCCGGCCGCGGGGAGCCCGTCGATGATCGTCGTGCGCTCGCCGAGGGCCCACGAGCCGGGACCTCCCGTGAGCTCGTAGCGCTCGACCCGGTTGCCTCCGGATGCCGTCGAGTACGCGAACAGTCCGTCCTCGTGCACGGCGAGACCGAGCAGGCCGCCCTCGCCGCCGTGGAGCACACCGTCGATCCGGCCCGCCTCGCGCAGCGCCCCGTCGGACGTCAGCTCGACGATCCGCCCGCTGTCGCGCTCGCTGATGAGCACGCTCCCGTCGACGACGACCATCGACCACGGCGCCTCCAGTCCGTCGGCGACCGTCTCGGGCGAGGACGGCAACGGCGCGGATGCGGAGGGTGTCCCCGCCGTCGCGGATGCCGTCGCCTCCGCACTCCCGCTCGTGCGCGCGGGTCCCGGTTCCGCCGCGGCCCCGCACCCCGTCAGCACCACCACGGCCCAGAGGGCCACGCCCGCTCCCGCCCGCGCCCTCGTCCGTCGTCGCATGCCGCCACGCTAACCGCCGACCCGCGTCGCCGTAACCCCGAGCCTGCCCCGCCGCCACGACCCGCGAGGCCGGACCATCCGACGTGACGACCTAGACTGGCTACCGTGTCCGCTGCACCGAACTCCCCGTCACGGGCGCGCGCCTTCGAGGTGCGCCATCTGCAGCTCGCGCGCGCTCTCTTCGCGGCGCTGGCCGCGATCATGGTGACGTTCTCGTCCGATCATTCCGCCGCCGTCGGCCTCTCGGTGTTCAGCGGCTGGGCGATCGCCACGGCGATCGTGTTCCTCGTCGCGGCCTGGCAGGTGTACACGGCGGGATCGCGCGTCGTGCCCGTCGTCCTGGGCGTGCTCACCCTCGTGGCGGGAATGGTGGCGGGGCTCCCCGGCATCCGGTCGACGACGCTCTTCTTCGCGCTGGTCATCACCTGGTCGCTGATCACCGGGCTGGTCGAGCTCGTATCGGGCATCCGCGGACGGGGAGCCGACGAGCACGCGCGCGACGCGATCCTCGTCGGCTCGCTCACGATCGCGCTCGGACTGGGCCTTCTCGTCGTGAATCCGGCGTACAGCCTGGAGTACTTCAACCGCACGGTCGGTGAGGGCGGCACCCTCACCGGTATCACGATCGGCGTCGGGATCTTCGGCGGATACGCTGCCATCATCGCCGTCTTCCTGGGGATCGCGGGCTTCTCGCCCCGCCGGCTGCCGGCCGCGCCGGCCGCGCCTTCTGAGACGGATGCCGGTCCCGGCCGCGCCGAGGCTGCGGGTGAGCCGGCATGACCGATCCGCGCCCCACCCGCCGCGACCTCATGAAGCCGGCGCAGCTGCTCGGCCTCGCGTTCGCGGCCGCCGTGTTCGGCGGCGTGATCACCCTCGTGTCGATGGGGATCTTCCAGGACGCCCGTGTCGTGCCCGAAGGTCAGATGCACCCGCACCTGAAGGCGTGGGTCGTCTCGGGCGTCGTCGCCGGCATCGTCTTCATCGCCACGCTCGTCACCATCGCGCTGCTGTTGCTGGCCGTCGATCCGGCGCAACTGACGAAGCAGGTCGACCGCCCCGTCCTCGTGCCCGAGGAGGAGGATGCTGCATCACGTCCGGCATCCGGGGAGTCCCCCGCGACCCCCGACGAGAGCCCGCGCGACACGTAGGCATCCGCCGGGGGCAGGCCGCGGCGGCGCGCGTCAGTCGAGCTCGTCGACGAGACGGTCGGCCAGGCCCGTGTAGGTCGCGGGCGTCAGGGCGAGCAGTCGCTGCTTCGCCTCGTCGCCGATGTCGAGCCCCTGCACGAACTCGGCCAGCTCCGCGCCGCGGACGCGCCGGCCGCGGGTGAGCTCCTTCAGGAGCGCGTAGGGGTCGGTGATCTGCGAGCGGCCGGCGACGATCTCGGCGCGGACGACCGTCTGGATCGCCTCGGCGAGAACCTCCCAGTTCGCGTCGAGGTCGGCCAGCAGGACGTCGCGCGACAGCGAGATCTCCTTCAGCCCGCGCTGCAGGTTGTCGAGAGCGAGCAGCGAGTGGCCGAACGCCACGCCGATGTTGCGCTGCGTCGTCGAGTCGGTGAGGTCCCGCTGCATGCGCGAGGTCACGAGTGTCGAGGCGAGCGTCGAGAACAGGCCGCCCGAGATCTCGAGGTTCGCCTCGGCGTTCTCGAACCGGATCGGGTTGATCTTGTGCGGCATCGTCGACGATCCGGTGGCCCCCGCGACCGGGATCTGCGCGAAGAAGCCCATCGCGATGTACGTCCAGATGTCGGTGGCGAGGTTGTGCAGGATGCCGCCCGCGTGCCGCACCCGGTCGTAGAGCTCGACCTGCCAGTCGTGCGACTCGATCTGCGTCGTCAGCACGTTGAAGTCGATGCCGAGCCCCTCGATGAACTCCCGCGACAGCGCCGGCCAGTCCACGTCGGGGGCCGCCGACAGGTGCGCCGACCACGTGCCGGTCGCGCCGGAGAACTTCGCGAGGTACTCGCCGCCGGCGATCTGGTCGGCCACGCGCGACAGGCGCCACGCGAACACGCCGAGCTCCTTGCCCATCGTCGAGGGGGTCGCGGGCTGGCCGTGGGTGCGCGAGAGCATCGCGGCATCCCGGTGCTCGCGAGCGAGGTCGGAGAGCGCGGCGATCACCGCGCGGAGCTTGGGCAGCCACACCTCCTCGACGGCGCGCTTGACGGTGAGCGCGTATGAGGCCGAGTTGATGTCCTCGCTCGTGCAGGCGAAGTGGGCGAGCTCAGCGACGGCATCCAGCCCGAGGGACGCGAGGCGGTCGCGCACGAGGTACTCGACGGCCTTGACATCGTGGCGGGTGACGGCTTCCTTCTCGGCCAGCCAGTCGATCTCGGCCTGGCCGAAGTCGCGGTAGAGGGCCCGGAAGGACTCCTTCTCGGCGTCGGTCAGCGGTGCGGAGCCGAACAGCGACCGGTCGGCGAGGGCGATGATCCACTCGACCTCGACCTCGACGCGAGCACGGTTGAGCCCCGCTTCGGAGAGGTAGTCGGCCAGGCCCGTGACGGCGGCGCGATAGCGGCCGTCGAGCGGGCTGAGCGGCTGGGGAGGCAGAGGGGTCGCTGAGGTCAAGGGACAGGGCTCCTCAAGGGACGGGGCTCAGATCGGTGAGGAGGCGGGCGCTCGGGCGGGATGCTAGGCGGGCCGGATGGCGGGTTCGAGCTGCCGGAAGAGCGCCCGGCTCGCACTCTCGATCATACCGAGCACCTCGTCGAACATCGCCGGCCCCGCATAGTACGGGTCGGGGACGTCGAGGTTGCCGTCGGCCGCGGGATCGAACGACAGCAGGAGCGCGAGCTTGTCGGTGTCGGCGGGCGTGCGGGCCCACCCGGACAGGATGCGCTCGTGCGACCGATCGAGGGCGACGATCAGGTCGTGGCGATCGAAGTCGGCGTACGTGAACTGCCGCGCGCGATGCCGCGAGCCGTCGTAGCCGCGCCCGGCGAGAGCGTCGAGGGTGCGCCCGTCGGCCCGCTCGCCCACGTGCCAGTCGCCGGTGCCCGCACTCGTCGACACGACGCGGTCGCCCAGCCCCGCCTGGTCGGCGAACCAGCGGAACACGACCTCCGCCATGGGGGAGCGGCAGATGTTTCCGGTACAGACGAAGGCGACGCGGAAGGGGTCGTCACGCGTAGCCACCCGACCTATTGTGCTCGACTCGGCGGTTCCTGCACAGGTCGCGATCATCGCGATCCGTGCACCGATGTGCTCCGCCGCGGGATGCCGGGGCGGCCGGCGCGCAACGATCGACGCATGGCGGATCTGGAGAGGCTCCACGACACGCGGGCGCTGCTCGGCCGCGCGGTCGAGACGCTGGGGCGGATCAGGATGCGGGTGCCGGGCCTGGCATCCGCGATGAGCTGGCGCGCCCGCGCCGCCGACGAGTTCAGTGACGCGCTGGCGGAGTGGAGCGCCCTGCTCCAGCGGATCGACCACGACATCGAGCGATGGGACGGGGTGCTCGCCGGGAGGGAGGCGCACATCCTCGCCGGGATCGCCGATCAGGCTGAGCGGGCCGGCCCGTGACGGGCGAGGGCGAGGCCGGCGGGCTCGACATCCGCTCGGGCGGTCTGATCGCCGTCGACACGGGAACGCTGCGTGATGCCGCAGGCACCCTCGCGGAGCTCGCGAGCGAGTGCGCCGGTCTTGCGGACCAGCTGCGTGCGGCGGGTGTGGCATCCATGCACGCGGGTCTGCTCGATCCGTCGCCGGCGGGCCGGGCCGAGCAGGCGCACGAGAAGGCCGACCGGCTGGCCCATGCCCTCCGGGAGCGGGCGGAGGCGTACGAGCTGATCGAGCTCGAAGCGGCGCGCGGATTCGCCTCGGGTGAGGGCCGCTTCCGTGCGGGGGCGATGAGCCGGCTGCTCGCCCGGCCCGCATCGACCGAGGAGGCCGCCCGGCTGCTGCGACGCTGGCTCGACGAGCGGCATCGGGAGGTCGAGCGGCAGCTGACGGGCGCGGTCGCGATCGACGGCCCGGTGAGCGGAACCCTCGACGCGTGGAGGTGGGCGGCGCACGGGCTGCTGCTGCTCCTCCTGCGCTCGGTTCGCATGGTCGATCGGGGTGCGATCCCGTCGGCTGCTCCGCCGCTGGCGGGCCGCGCCCAGCCGACCCGGGTCGCCGAGCTGGAGCGCACCGAGGTCGCCGCCCCGTCGACCCTGGAGGAGATCGCGGCCCGGATGCCGGGGGAGGGCGACGGCAGAGTGCGCGTCGAGGTGTACGAACCTGTGCGCGGCGACCGTCAGTACGTCGTCTACATCGCGGGGACGCAGAGCCTCGGCTGGGGCGGCGACGATCCCTGGGACATGTCCTCGAACGTGGCCCTCTACCTCGGCGACCGGTCCTCCTCCTACGACGCCGTGGAGCGGGCGCTCGCCGCCGCCGGCGCGACGCACGGCGACACCGTGCACCTCGTCGGGCACTCTCAGGGCGGCATGCTCGCGAGCCGCTTGGCGCGCGAAGGCCCCTACGACGTGGCGACGCTCATCACCTTCGCCAGTCCCGTCCAGGCCCAGCTCGACGGCGATGCGCTGAACGTCACCGTCCGGCACACCGACGATCCCGTCGCCGCGCTGTCGGCGGGCGGCCTTCCCGTGGCCGCCGGGTCGCGGGAGAGCTTCGTCGTCGAGCGCACGGCCGATCCCGTGCCGCAGCTGGCCGACTTCTCGTTCGACGTCCACGAGATGGATGAGTACCGGCGCACGGCGACGCTCATCGACGCGTCCGACGATCCCCGTGTCGATGCGCTGCGGGTGCAACTGGCCGGTCTGGGCGCCGTCGCCGGAACGGCTGTCGTCTACGGTGCGCGGCGCGAAGCGGGCGCGCCCGCCGCCCGGCGGATCAGCGCTTCTTCAGCTGGGGGCGCAGGATGATCCCGAACACCCAGTTGATGAGCGAGATCACGAGGGCCGCGACGACGCCGAGCCAGAAGTCCTCCACGCGCAGGCCCCACGACCACCAGTGCGTCGCCCAGGCCGTGATCCACAGCAGCAGACCGTTGACCAGGAGGGAGATGAGCCCGAGCGTCAGGATGTAGAGCGGGAAGGCGACGATCTTGATCAGCGTCCCGATGACGGTGTTGACGATCGCGAACACCGCGGCGACGGCAAGCAGCGTCAGGACGAGCTGCAGCGTCTCCTTCGGGGCGAACGGGATCACATCGACGTTCAGCGGCTCGATCAGGGTGACGACCCAGATCGCGAAGGCGTTGATGACGACGCGGACGAGGAATCTCATAGTGGGGTCAGTCTTCCACGGAGCGGCCGCGGGCGGCAGGGGAATCCTCGGACGGACGATCCCGCCTCCCCGGACGGCACCCGAGCCCGGTCCGTAGACTCGTCCCGTGACCGACCTCCCCGTCCGCATCCGCCCCGAGATCGCCTCCCTCCCCGCATACCGTCAGGGCAGGCAGGCGGGCGCCACGGCGTTCAAGCTGTCGAGCAACGAGAACCCCTTCGAGCCGCTGCCGAGCGTCGTCGCGGCGCTGCAGGGGGCGACTCCCGTGAACCGGTACCCCGACGCCTCCGCGTCGCGGCTGCGGACCCGCCTCGCGGAGCGGTTCGGCGTCTCGTCCGAGTCGGTCCACGTCGCGGCGGGATCGGTGTCGATCCTGTTCCAGCTCGCACAGGCGACGTGCGCGGCCGGTGACGAGATCGTGTTCTCCTGGCGTTCGTTCGAGGCCTACCCGGGGCTGGCCGTGGTCGCAGGGGCGACGGCGGTGCCGGTCCCGAACGCCCCCGACGGCCGTCACGATCTCGCGGCGATGGCCGCCGCGGTGACCGACCGCACGCGCATGGTGCTCGTCTGCAGCCCCAACAACCCGACCGGCCCGATCGTCACGCAGGAGGAGTTCGACGCGTTCGTGGCCGCCGTCCCGGACGACCTCCTGGTCGTGCTCGACGAGGCCTACATCGAGTTCGTGACCGACCCCGCGGCCGTCGACGGCAGGAACGTGCTCGCATCCGGCAGGGAGAACGTCGTCATCCTCCGCACCTTCTCGAAGGCGTACGGACTGGCCGGGCTGCGCATCGGCTACGCGGTCGGCCATCCCGCGATCCTCGACGCCGCCCGCTCGACCGCGGTCCCGCTGTCGGTGACCGCGGCGGCCGAGGAGGCGGCGCTGGTCAGCCTCGACGCCGAGGGTGAGCTGCTCGAGCGCGTCCGCATCATCGCCGATCGCCGCGACCGCCTCGCGACCCGCCTGCGCGAGGCGGGCTGGGACGTCCCGCAGGCGCAGGGCAACTTCGTGTGGCTTCCCGCCGGAGAGCGCACCGCCGAGGTCGCCGCGGCGTTCGAGGCGGCGGACCTGATCGTCCGCCCCTTCGCCGGCGACGGACTGCGCATCTCGGTCGGCGAGGAGGAGTCCCTCGACCGCGTTGTCGAGGTCGCCACGGCCTTCGTCCTCTGACCCGCCCCGGCACACGGAGCGGTGAGGTTGTGCCCCGGGTACCGCGGATCGCCGCATCCGTTGTGGGACTCATGCAGTAGCACGCATGCGAGGCGCGTTAGCGTGGGATCATGACCCCGCCCGACGATCCCGCACTCGTGCGCGTCCTGGCGGCGGACGGGACGTTCGCCCCCACTCCGGAAGCCGAGCGCTACCTGCCGCTCATCGACGCGCTCACCGACGCCGAGCTCGAGACGTTCTACCGCGACATGGTCGTGGCGCGCGCGTTCGACCGCCAGGCGACCAACCTGCAGCGGCAGGGACAGCTCGCCCTCTGGCCGCCGTCGTACGGGCAGGAGGCGGCGCAGGTCGGCTCCGCTCGCGCCGCGCGACCGCAGGACCATCTCTTCCCCTCGTACCGCGAGCACGTCGTCTGCACGATCCGCGGCGTCGACCCGATCGACATCATCCGCCTCATGCGGGGACTCACCCACGGCGGCTGGGACCCGACCGACCCGAAGAACGGCAACACGCGCATCTACACCCTCGTGCTCGGCTCGCACACGCTGCACGCCGCCGGCTACGGCATGGGGCTCGTCTTCGACAAGCGCACCGGCACCGGCGACCCCGAGCGTGACGAGGCCGTCATCGTCTACTACGGTGACGGGTCGTCGAGCCAGGGAGACGTGCACGAAGCGATGGTGTTCGCCGCGAGCTATCGCACGCCGCAGGTGTTCTTCCTCCAGAACAACCACTGGGCGATCTCCGTGCCCGTCGAGACGCAGTCGCGCTCGCCGCTGTACCGGCGCGCCGAGGGGTACGGGATGCCGTCGCTGCGCGTCGACGGCAACGACGTGCTCGCCAGTTACGCCGTCACCAGGCTCGCCCTCGACGAGGCGCGCGCAGGGGAGGGGCCGCGGGCGATCGAGGCGCTGACCTACCGGATGGGCGCGCACACGACGAGCGACGACCCCACCAAGTACCGCACGTCCGCCGAGGAGGAGTCGTGGGCACGGCGCGACCCGATCGCCCGGATGCGCGCATACCTCCAGGGCCGTGGCGCGTCCGACGCCTTCTTCGCGGAGGTGGATGACGAGGCCGCCGCCTACGCGGACGACGTCCGCGTCCGCACCAACGCCCTGGGCGGCCTCGACCGCAATGTGATCTTCGACCACGTGTACAGCGACCCGCATCCGCGCATCGACGAGCAGCGGCAGTGGCTCGCCGACTACGAGGCGTCGTTCGAAGGGGGTGCCTGATGCCCGTCGAGACCCTTCCGTTCGCCAAGGCGCTCAACGCCGGCCTGCGTGCCGCGATGGCCGCCGACGACCACGTCCTGCTGATGGGCGAGGACATCGGGCGACTCGGCGGCGTGTTCCGCGTGACCGAGGGGATCCAGGCAGAGTTCGGCGACCGGCGCGTGCTCGACACGCCGCTGGCCGAGTCCGGCATCGTCGGCACCGCGATCGGGCTCGCGATGGCGGGCTTCCGGCCCGTGTGCGAGATCCAGTTCGACGGCTTCGTCTTCCCCGCGTTCGACCAGATCACGACGCAGCTGGCCAAGCTCACCAACCG
>Ga0182739_1002048_pt1 | contig 19493 bp, 18 predicted proteins | sample eDN5th30CBELigBY_FD_128873 | JGI IMG/M metagenome (GOLD analysis project Ga0182739, IMG submission 128873) | Enriched backyard soil microbial communities from Emeryville, California, USA - eDNA 5th pass 30_C BE-Lig BY (version 2) (version 2) | ecosystem: Environmental > Terrestrial > Soil >...
CCGCCATGCACGGGATGCTTGCGCATGCCGAACGTGGAGCTGATGCGGGAAAATTTGAGGGCGGTGCGCAGGAAGGCGCCCTTGAGGCTGCGTCCTTCGAAATCATAGTAACTGCCCGAGCCGTTCTCGGGAGCGAACCATACTGCCTCGTAGGCCTTGTTCTTGTTGATGAACTCGAGCGCCAGTATGCGGCCCCAGCCGATCTCGCGCCCGTCGTGCGAGTAGGCTTCGTAAACGATCCTGAACCTGTCGCCGCGCCGCAAGTCTTGCATGAAGTCGATCTTGCTGCTGAGGATGTCGGTCATCTGCAGCGTGATGGCGTCTGGAATATCGGCCTCGTCAGTGGCCCCAAACAGCGAGCTTTCGATGTCGCCTTCGGCGATGCGCACGTGAGACTGGGCCGCCTCGCTACGTTCGCGGGCTACGAAGCCGCCGTCTGTGTTCGGCGTGATTTCCAGCCACCGCGATACGTATTTGCCGGCTTCTTTTGCGCCGGGTGTGTGGTTGTAGCGCAGCCAGATCAGCCGGCCTTCTGCGTCTTGGGCAGCCTGGATGCTACGGCCCGGGTACAGCTTGTAGATCGAACGTGCATCTTTGCTTTGGACCAGAAACTGCTGCAGTCCCTTTTCCTGGATGCGCAAGCGTTGCAGCAGTGCGGCCAGCGTGTCGCCGCGCCGGATCTGCGTTTCGCTGATGAAGGGGGTGGTGGAAAAATCCCCCAGAGCTTGGGGGAAGGGGTCGGGCAGGGAGAGGGCTTGATGAGCCTGATAGACGACGGGCGCTTCAGGCGGCTTGACGACCGCCAGCGCCGCGGCACCTGCAAACAGGCCCAATGCAACGAGCACGAGCCCATTGCGAAGGAAGTGACGAGTTCTGTTTGCCCGAAGCGTGTTGCGATACGAGGGAGTGCCAGTTGTCCCTTTCTTGAACATAAAACCAAAACCTAGAAATGCGCTGCTGTATTGGGTAAGGTACCCGGCCGGCAGAGATCGATGCCGCGATGGTCGGGTAAGGCGATGACCTTCCTGCAAGGTCCAAGCGCTCTGATAAGATGATGCCGTGCATCGATGCTGTATCGACCCATTGTTGGTGCAGGGACTGCGCTCGCACGCTATGCTAGCGTATTGAGCCCGTTTTTTCGAGCATTTTTTGTGTATTTTTTATAAAGCATTTGATATGTCGCCCAAAGAAGCCGCCATAACACCTGAAGTCGAGGCCGATCTCAGGATAGCAAAACGGGGCTGCGACGAGCTGCTGGTCGAAGCGGAATTTGCTCGAAAGCTGGCCCGCAGCCGCGCCACAGGTACGCCGCTGCGCATCAAGCTGGGTCTTGATCCCACTGCTCCCGACATCCACTTGGGGCATACCGTCGTGCTGAACAAAATGCGCCAGTTGCAAGACCTGGGGCACGCGGTCATTTTCCTGATCGGCGACTTTACTTCCATGATCGGCGACCCCAGCGGCCGCAATGCGACGCGGCCGCCGCTCACGGCGGAACAAATACACGAGAATGCCAAGACCTATTACGCCCAGGCCAGTCTTGTGCTGGACCCTTCGCGTACCGAGATCCGCTACAACTCCGAATGGTGCGACCCGCTGGGCGCGCGAGGAATGATCAAGCTGGCGTCGCGCTATACCGTCGCCCGCATGATGGAACGCGAGGATTTCACGCGACGCTTCAAGGGCGGCATCCCCATCTCGGTGCACGAGTTCCTGTATCCCCTCATGCAGGGCTACGACTCGGTGGCGCTCAAGTCCGACCTCGAGCTCGGCGGCACAGACCAGAAATTCAATTTGCTGGTGGGCCGGGAATTACAGAAGGAATATGGCCAGGAACCCCAGTGCATCCTGACGATGCCCTTGCTGGAAGGCACCGATGGCGTCGACAAGATGTCCAAGTCCAAAGGCAATTACATCGGCATCACCGAGTCGCCGGATTCGATGTTCGGCAAGCTGATGTCCATTTCCGACACCCTGATGTGGCGTTACTACGAGCTGCTTTCTTTCCGATCTATGGAGGATATCGCAGCGCTCGAGAACCGCGTAAAAGAGGGCATGAATCCTCGCGATGCCAAAGTGGCGCTGGCTCAGGAAATCGTCGCGCGATTCCATTCGCCGCAGGCCGCCCGCGATGCGCTGGCAACGTTCGAAGCGCGTTTTCGCGATGGTGCCATTCCCGAAGACATGCCCGAAGTCCAGATCGGCGCCGCGCCGCTGGGCATTCTCAAAGTGCTGCGCGAGGCCGGACTGGTGGTGTCCGGCGCCGAAGCGCAGCGCAATGTCGAGCAGGGCGGCGTGCGCGTCGACGGCGATCGTATCGAAGACAAATCACTGCAGCTCCCTGCAGGAACGTATGTTGTGCAGGTGGGCAAGCGCAAGTTTGCCCGCGTCACGTTAACCGGCTGACAGCCCTTTACCAGGAGTTCGTTATGAAGCTTACCAGCGAGTCGTTTACAGACCAGGGGAATATCCCCGAGCGCAATGCCTTTGGCAAGATCGACGGACAAAACCATGTGGCGCTGGCAGGCAATGCCAACCCGCATCTTGCCTGGACCGATGCACCCGGCGCGACGCAGTCGTTCGTGGTCATTTGCCACGACCCCGACGTCCCCAGCAAGCCCGACGACGTGAACCAGGAAGGGCGCGAGATCCCAAGCGACTTGCCGCGTGTGGACTTCTATCACTGGGCGCTGATCGATATTCCAGCCACGACGACCGAAATCGGCGAGGGCGCCTATTCGGACGGCATCACGCCGCGTGGCAAGGCAGGCCCGCTTGCGCTGGACGGTACCCGACAGGGCGTCAACGACTTCACGACCTGGTTCGCCGCGGATCGCGACATGAACGGCGACTACTATGGCTACGACGGCCCTTGCCCGCCCTGGAACGACGCCATTCCGCACCGGTACATCTTTACGGTGTATGCGTTGGATATTCCGGAGTTGCCGTTCGAAGGGCGGTTTACGGCCGCCGACGTGATCAAGGCGATACAAGGCCATATCCTCGCGCAGGCTTCCATCGTCGGCATTTACACGCTTAATCCACGTCTCGCCAAATAGGGAGCTTGAGCGCTACTCAAGCCAACATGAGACAAGCCGGCATTCCAGGGCCAAATGGCCGGCAAAGACAGCCATACGGGCGTGTTTATCGGCGGTAGCAGGGAAAAGAAGGGCAATCACGCTAAAATGGTTGTCTTTCTCTTACCTTGCCACTGCCTCATTTCTTTCCAGGATACCCAATGTTTGACCGTTCCCGTACTCTAGATAAAGTCGATGCCGATGTCTGGGCCGCCGTCCAGCAGGAAAATGTTCGCCAGGAACAGCACATCGAACTGATCGCTTCCGAAAACTACGCCAGCCCCGCCGTGATGCAGGCGCAAGGTACGCAACTCACGAACAAGTATGCCGAAGGGTATCCGGGCAAGCGTTATTACGGCGGTTGCGAGTACGTGGACATCGTCGAACAACTGGCGATCGACAGGCTGAAGGAAATCTTTGGCGCGGATGCCGCCAACGTCCAACCCAATTCCGGCTCGCAGGCCAACCAGGGCGTGTACATGGCCGTCCTGAAGCCCGGTGATACGGTCCTGGGCATGAGCCTGGCAGAGGGTGGTCACTTGACTCATGGTTCCCCCGTCAATGCATCCGGCAAGCTGTACAACTTCCATTCGTATGGCCTGGACGCCAACGAAGAACTAGACTACGTTCAACTGGAAAAACTGGCCAAAGAATTGAAGCCCAAGCTCATCGTCGGCGGTGCTTCGGCCTATTCGCTGCGCATCGACTTCGAACGCATGGCTCGCATTGCCCACGATAATGGCGCGCTGCTCATGGTCGACATTGCGCATTACGCGGGCCTGGTTGCGGGCGGTGTGTATCCCAACCCCGTGCCCCATGCCGACTTCGTTACGTCCACCACGCACAAGTCCCTGCGTGGACCGCGCGGCGGCGTCATCATGATGAAGTCCGAATTCGAAAAGGCGGTCAACTCCGCCATCTTCCCCGGCATTCAGGGCGGCCCGCTGATGCACGTCATCGCCGCCAAGGCGGTGGCCTTCAAGGAAGCGCTGTCACCCGAGTTCAAGGAATACGCCAAGCAGGTGGCCATCAACGCCGACGTCCTGGCCCGCACCCTGGTCAGCCGCGGCCTGCGCATCGTATCCGGGCGCACCGAAAGCCACCTGATGCTTGTCGACTTGCGCGCCAAGGGTATCACCGGCAAGGAAGCCGAAGCCGTTCTTGGCCAGGCTCACATCACGGTCAATAAAAACGCCATCCCGAACGATCCCGAGAAGCCCTTCGTCACCAGCGGCATACGCCTGGGCACACCGGCCATGACGACGCGCGGCTTCAAGGAAGCCGAGGCCGAACTTACCGGCCACCTGATTGCCGACGTCCTCGACAACGCCAAGAATGAAGCGGCCATCGCCGATGTGCGAGCCCGCGTCAACGAGCTCACGGCGCGCCTGCCGGTCTACCGTTAACCCGGAAGGGCCCCAAGGCGCCTTGGGGCCTGCACACCATGAAATGCCCTTTCTGCAGCAGCTTCGATACCCAGGTCATTGACTCTCGAGTTTCAGAAGAGGGTGACACGATCCGACGGCGCCGTCGGTGTACGGCGTGCGATCGCCGCTTTACGACCTATGAACGCGTCGAACTCGTCATGCCGGCCGTCGTCAAGCGCAACGGCACCCGGGCGGAGTTCGATGTGCACAAGCTGCGCGGCAGCTTGAATCTGGCCCTGCGCAAGCGCCCGGTCAGCACCGAGGATGTCGATGCCGCCGTGGCCCGCATCGAAGAAAATTTATTGCTCAGCGGGCTGCGCGAAGTGGGTTCCGGGTATCTGGGTGAGCTGGTCATGAACGAGCTCAAGCGCCTGGACCAGGTCGCCTATGTGCGCTTCGCCTCCGTCTACAAAAGCTTCGAGGACCTTGGCGAATTCGTCAAGGCGATCGACGAAATTCAGGTGCCCTCGAAGTCGTGACTCCGCAGCTCCGCGCCGATGACGAACACTGGATGCGGCAAGCCTTGCAGCTCGCGGAAAGTGTCATGTATATCACCAGCCCGAATCCGCGTGTCGCGTGCCTGATCGTGCGCGATGGCAAGCTGCTGGCATCGGGCGCCACCCAGGCTGTTGGTGGCCCCCACGCCGAAGTCATGGCGCTGCGACAGGCCACCGAACGGGGTTGCGACGTAGTCGGGTCCACTGTTTACGTTACGCTCGAGCCTTGCAGCCACTACGGCCGGACGCCGCCTTGCGTGGATGCCCTCATCGCAGCCCGGCCCGCACGAGTCGTGATTGCGATGGGCGATCCCAACCCTCTGGTTGGCGGACAGGGCATCGCCAAGCTGCGAGAGGCCGGCATCGGGGTGGCCACCATGGTGTGCACCGAAGAGGCGCTCGCCATCAATCCGGGATTCGTATCGCGCATGACGCGCCGCCGGCCCTGGGTGTGGCTGAAGTTGGCCGCTTCGCTCGATGGGCGTATCGCCCTGAGCAACGGAGAGTCGCAGTGGATCACCGGGCCGGCTGCCCGTGCCGACGGCCATCACTGGCGCGCTCGCAGCTGTGTCGTCCTGACGGGTTCCGGCACGGTCAAGGCCGACGATCCCCGCCTTGATGTGCGCCATGTACAGACATCGCGTCCTCCCATGAAAGCCATCGTCGATACCCGATTCGAGGTCGATGAAGGGGCCAAAATCCTGGATGGGTCGCGCGTCCTGCTGTTCACCTGCCGGCCGAGCGCCGACAAGGTCCGTCGGCTTGAACGGCGCAATGTCCAGGTCGTCGAGCTGCCCGCCGTGGGAGGCCGGGTCGACCTGGCCGCCATGATGCGATGGATGGGCGAGCACGATATCAACGAAGTGCACGTCGAAGCCGGGTCGCGCCTGAGCGGCGCCTTGCTGCAGGCCGAGTGCGTCGACGAGTTGCTGGTGTACATGGCGCCTGTCCTCTTGGGCGAGGGACTGGGCATGGTGCGCATGGCGTCTTTGCAGAGCCTCGCACAGGCGCAGCGTTTTCAATTCACGGATACCGCAAGCATCGAGCCCGACCTTCGCATACGCGCTCGGCATGCCGAGCGCTGGAAGGCGCTGCTTGAATCGGTGAGCTCGAAGTGTCGTGACGGAATGGAGTAGGAAAGCATGTTTACCGGTATTGTTTCAGCCGTAGGCCGCATCGTCGAGGTCCAGCCTTATCAGGAAGGGCAGCGCGAGGCGGGCGTCCGGGTCAAGGTCGAGGTCCGGAATTTCTTGCGCGACTCGACGCGCCTGGGTGATTCCATCGCCATACAAGGCGCGTGCATGACTGTGGTCGAGATGGCGGCGGACACCTTCACCGTGGATGTGTCGCGTGAAAGCCTGGACTGCACTGTGGGCCTGGCCACCTTTGGCGAAGTCAACCTGGAGCACGCGCTGCGCATGGGTGATTCGCTGGACGGGCATCTGGTCTCGGGTCATGTGGACGGCGTCGGCGTCGTCACATCGTTTTCGCCGGTTGGCGAGTCCTGGGACCTGCGCATCGATGTGCCGCAGGAATTGTCGCCCTACCTGGCGTACAAGGGCTCCATCACCGTCAATGGGGTGAGCCTGACCGTCAATGATGTGAAAGACCACGAGCGCGGCTGTGAGATCCGTATCAACCTGATTCCGCACACGGTGCAGGTCACGACATTGAAGCATCTTGCCGCTGGCGCTAAGGTCAATATTGAAATCGACATGATCGCGCGCTATGTCGAGCGCATGGTGCGCAAGCAGCAGATCGGCGCCTAAGCCGATCTGCTGGGTTTCTGCTAGAATAGCGGACTTCTCTTTTGCAATAAAAGACGAAAATAGGACAGGTGGCCGAGTGGTTGAAGGCGCACGCCTGGAAAGCGTGTATACGTGAATAGCGTATCGGGGGTTCGAATCCCCCTCTGTCCGCCAAGAATGGGCTCTTCCCCATAATTGGGGGAAGGGCACTCATCAAACACGATCGATTACACCGTTCCGACCGAAGGCTATCCAGCCGCCTTTGCGGCGGAATCACGGTAAAGCATGCTTTGCTCCGATATAACTCCATCGTGACGTCGGCAGCGCTTTCTACGCTGCTATCTGGCCGCTCATGGCGCCTCAGATGACAACGCACACTTTCCGTCGATTTCACATCCTGAATTTCGGGCAGCCGGCCGAAAGTGAGAGTCGCTATTGACCCGAGTTTGATCTTAAGTGCATGATGTCGATATGCTCTCAGGGTGAGGGGATGTATGGTGCGATGCGTCATTCTAGTTGTCAGCGTGCTTGTAGCCGGCCAAGCTATACCGCAAACAACAAGCCATAACAGCATGGTGTTGGTGCAACACTCCGTCAACCGCGCCAGCTCTAGCTCGTTGGCTTTAGACGGAATGCTTCCCTTACGGACGCCTGTTGAGCGCCCTGTAGTGCCCCTCACGTCCGTCCAGCATGGTTCTCTCGTAGTTTCGAATGCGGTCGCGGGCGCAATTCAGCGCCAGGATGAACTCGTAGGACCCGATGGGAAAAGACTTCTTTCGCTCTTGCCTACAGCAATCGACAAACGAATTGACGTGATCGACAAGCCGGAATCGATTGAAGCCTACCTGGGTCGCCTGAACATATTGGCGGATGAAAAGACCATAGAGACGTTTACCCACATGAATGCTGGTGCGATCGAGAACGGCACCATCGCGTCCGGCAGTCATATATCGACTTTCGTGCCTTCATGGACGGCCTTTTCCCCACCAGATGTGTCCGGAAGCAAGTTCCCGGTCGACCTCGGGTTACTTGCTCAGCAAAGCGTGCAGCCACAGGTTTTAAAGGCAGCATCTTTGAATCGCGAGGCGATCAACTTGGCGGCAGGAGATTTCCAGCAGTTTGGGGACTTCATGCGACATCGCGAGGCGTCCTCAGGAATTGAACTTGCCGGCCAGCTCATTCAGACCGCGGCACCGAAAATGAACAGTTCTGAACTCGCACTCGCCGACTTCTACCTTTCGGTAGCTAATGATACGAATCTGAAGGTGCTGCAATCTGCACGTGCGGGCACTATCCCGTCTTCATTGATTGACACCTTGGAAGCGTACTTTAAAAGCACAGAGATGATGGGTCGGCGCCTTCAAATGGGATTACCCGCCCTTGACAGTAGGCTGGTCGAAGTCGCCGTCAGCCCAAAGGCGTCTGTAGCTCCGGATCGGTCATTGCGATTTCGAGTATATGCCTTGCCCCGTGGCATATTCGCGAACGACCGCATAAGCGATGAACAACGCATCAACCTTCTCTTTGAGCTTTCCTTTCAGAAGCTCGCGACCTTCGAAGAGCCTACTTCTCGTTTGCTTCCCACAGAAGTACCAATGATGATTTGGATAGGCCCGGATTTTCATCATGGAGAGATGGCGCATCTTATCGCGAACCGACTTTTGAAGAAAGTGAGTGCAGTCAGTGGACAATTAGCTAGCAATGAAAAGCAGCATATCCGTTTGGTATGGCCGGATGATCTAGTGGAGCCCTAAGATGGCCGAAACAGTCAAAGAGGTGGGTAGGACCATTGGAGCGGCTGCGGCTGCCGTAATGGCAACGATGGCGCTCTTTAACTCGTTTCTGATCGATTTGGTACCACCAATAAATCGAGCGCAGCTTTTGCTGGGAATGGTGTCAATAGGGGCCACCGTAGTACTCTTGGCTTTGTCCGTGCTCATTGGAAAACGTCTAACGGGCATAAAGCGCCGCAGGCATGCGGCAGCAAGCCTTGGTATGCTTGCAATCACCTTTATAGCGTTTGCTGCTTATAGCTCGTATTTTCAAGAGTATGTATTGGACTATCCGAAGGCCTCCGGTACCGAGCAGATAATCCACGGTGAACTACATGAAAAGGGGCGCAGTCTTGCCGAGGGTATGACGCTTTCCGAAGCAGTTCGGTATTACGGTGGCCCGGGCATAGTGGTCCCCCACGAAATATTGTGGTCAGAAGAGGCGACAAATAAAGTGATCACTCGATTGCGAGCGTTCTACATGTTGATAGCTGTCCTCCTAACCACCTCCCTCTATATCGTCGCGCTTGTTGTTGTTCGACTAACGGCCGCCGATCGCGGGCACTAGCGGTTCTACTTTAAAGTGATAGCGCCATGTGAGGGTTTAAAGGCCGAGGGCCGCCATAGTGATGGCTCCAGCCTCTCCATCGGGCACTAAGCCAGCGCTAAGTTGAAAAGCGATAATTGCAGCCTCGGTGTGCGGGCCGAATTTACCGTCTTCGCTACCTGGATGGAAGCCTTTGGACGCTAAGGCCACCTGTAGCCTCTTAATTATCTCTCCGGTCATCATAGGGTTCGTAAGGCGGTAAATAGACTTAGCAGGAGGGGTGTAGTTACCCTCGGCCACATCAAAATTGTACGTTAGACCAGGCAATAGCATTGCAAAATCCCATCTGCGTTGATCAATTTGGTCCCGAATTACGCCGCGAGCTGTTGAATGAGCCTCCACTGTTGTGCTATCCCCGTTCGAAATCGCCACATGCCCCATTCCTCTACCTTGGCTCGGCTTCCGGATTAACACTGATCCCGCCATGTTTTTCGCCTCGCCAATCGATATAAGCTTGCCGGACTGTACGGCATCTCTAGCCCAACTGCCGGAGTATGCATTGGCCAAATTTGGCGGATCACTATTGTCGGTGCATCCTAATAGCATGCCCGTGCTTTGAAAGGTTAGCCAAGAGGCGAATTCAGCGCAATCCCATGGCCCAAGCCAGTGTGCGTTATCCTTTGGCGCGAAAGCACCCAAGACATATTTTTCACCAAGATGCTTGTGTGCAAGAGCTATGAGGTCTTCACCATTCGCCATGATTAGCTCCTTAGGGTAGAAACATCGGGTGGAATTTTGAACCAACGAACTTTTCTTGATGACTATCTACGTGCAGATGCTTGAACTCTAAGCGCACAAGCACATAGTCGGCACGTCACGCCAATATACTGCCGTGCATTTTGGAACCCTAGCGCTTTGAGCGGCATAGGGCAAAAGGAGGGTACCTGCCGGTGACGTGTAAGACCGCAGGCGCTGTACGCTTATCGGACGAATGTGGGTGCGGGGATGTGCGCATCTGGGGGACGGCCAGTTTGGCCAGCGCCAGCGTGCACGGCGCAGTTCGTCGCGCGCCAGGCTAGCGCTTTAGTTGGGCTGCGACTGATTACTCGCGGCTAGCCCGCCTCACTTAATGTCCCCATCCACATAAAACCACCTGCCTTCTTCACGCACGAAGCGGCTCTTTTCATGTAGACGCGCCGCCCGCCCCGCCAAGCGGTTGCGGGCGACGAATTCCACCGTCGCATGGTTGGCATCCTCCGAGGTGTAGCGCTTGACCGTCAAACCCAGCCACTTCATGCCGGGTGGATTCGGCTCCAGCGCTGGTGGGCGTGTGCCGGGATGCCAGGTATCAAATAAATAGGCCAGGTCATCCAGCACGAACGCGCTGTAGCGGGATCGCATCAGACTTTCGGCATCGGGTGCGAGCAGGCGATCTGGCCCGTGGTGCCACCGGCCGCAGCACGCCTCGTAAGCGAGGGTGCTTCCGCAGGGACACTGGGCGTTATCGGGTGATGTGCGATCGTTCTTCAAGGCGGTATGTTTACAGGCGAGGGCACCAGTATAGGGCGAGGGAGTAAAAACCGTCGTTGTCGCAACGAACCGTTTGGGCCGGCGCATGTGCATGTCGAAGGGGCGTCTATCGAGGCGCGCCCAATCCGTACTTTCGAGCCCCGCTCAGTCTTTACAATAGACCGTTACCCTCAGCATCACTCACCATCATGACCGAGCTACATACTCTGACCGCGACAGAACTCATTCCCTTGATTCAGTCGAAAGCTGTTTCGCCCGTCGAGCTCATGCAGGCCTGCCTGGATAGGGCGGAGCGCCTGCAGCCTGTGCTGAACTGCTTCATCACGCTTTGCGGCGATCGGGCACTGGATCAGGCTCGAGCGGCAGAGCGCGCCATCATGGACGGCAAGCCGTTGGGGCGCCTCCACGGCATCCCTTATACGGTCAAGGACCTAGTGCACACCGCAGGGGTTCGAACAACTTATGGTACGGTGCTTTACCGGGATCACGTCCCTTCGGAGGACGCGCCATCCATTGCGCGGCTGAACGCCGAGGGCGCGATTCTCCTTGGCAAGACGACGACGCCCGAATTCGGCTCGCAGCCTTTTACGCGATCGCCGCTCTTCGGACAGACGCGCAACGCGTGGTCGGCGGCGCGGACCAGCGGGGGCTCCAGCGGCGGGGCGGCCGTTGCCACGGCGGCCGGCATTGCGCCGCTGGCGGTCGCAACGGACGGGGGCGGTTCGACCCGCATTCCCGCTGCCTGCAACGGCGTTGTCGGAATCAAGCAGAGCAACGGCGTCATTCCGCACAGCCAGGCGCTAGATCTGTTCGGCAACCAAACCTATGTGACGCCCACCACGCGTACCGTTGCCGATACGGGCTTGATGCTGCAGGTGATGAGCGGCGACTACGACCTGGACCCTTGGTCGATTGGGTTGAAGAGGGGCGACTATGCACGGGCAGCCTGCCGGCAGGGCGACCTGAAGGGTCGGCGCATACGGTATTGCTACGCACCCGCCGGCCGCGATGTCTCGGCCGATGTACGAAGCAATTTCGATGCAGCCTTGAAGCGGCTGGCTGACCTGGGCGCGGAGCTCCAGCCGTTCGATGCGCAAGACTTCATCGTCGAGCCGATTTGGCGCGCCATCAACCATACGGTATGGCGTAGCCGCTTCTTGCCGCCCCTCGATCAGCACGGCGATACGTTCAGCGAGACATTCCGACGTCAGATCCAGTCGGCCGAGGCCTTCAGCGCCGTCCAATATCAGGAAGCGATGTTTGCCCGCAGCGCCCTGTTCCGTCGCGTTCAGGCCGTGTTCGATACGTCGGACTTGTTCATCATGCCGACATTGACACGCACGGCCTTGCCGCTGGACACGGACTTGTTCGATCCCTTCGAGATGGATGGCAAGCAGTACGACGGAATACGCACGCATTGGTATCCCTGGACGATGCTTTTCAACATGACAGGGCATCCCGCCATTACCCTTCCTTCAGGACTGGGTCGCGACGGGCTGCCCATCGGCATTCAACTGGTCACGCGCTATGGCAGCGACGACACCTTGCTCGAGTATGCCTCGATCGTCGAGCATGCGATGGGAGCATCGGTGCAGCCGGCGCTTTGATAAGGCCGGACGTCCGTGGCCGCCAGGCCGCTGAAACTGCCAGGCGGCCCAGGGCATCCACCGGTTCAATCCATCACGATGCCGGTACGTTCGACGACGGGCCGCCAGGACTGCAGCTCGTCGCGCGCGCGCTTTGCCATATCGGCCCCCTTGGCGGGCGCCATGACCAGTCCCCTGGCTTCGAGCTGCTTGCGCAAATCAGGGGCAGTGGATGCCTTCAGGAAGGCCTGCTCGAGTGCGGCGACGGTCGCGTCTGGTGTGCCGGCGGGCGCAAGGATGCCGTAAAAGCTGGTGGCCGCCTTGAATTCGGGATAGCCCTGTTCTGCCAAGGTCGGTACATCGGGTAGCGCGTCGAGGCGCTGCGTGCCGCTCACGCCCAGAAATTTGATTTTCTTCGCTTGGTAAAGCGGCATCATGCTGGCCACGGCATCCCATCCGATGGATACCACGCCGCTCGCGACGTCGACGAGCATGGGCGATGCGCCCCGGTAAGCAACCGGCTCTATCTTGACATCGTGATTCTGGTTGACGGCCAGGATGCCCAGGTGTCCGGAGCTGCCCAGCGTGGCGACCCCCAGGCTCATCCCGGCGCCCGTATTGCTTTTCGCCCATTGCACATAATCCTTCATGCCATTGAACGGTTGCGATGCGCCGGTGACGATAGCGGTCGGAATATCGACCAGCGTCGCCACGGCTCGGAAGTCTTTCTCGGCATCGTAGCCGGGCGCCTTGTACGTCAAGGGGAAAATAGTCAGTAACGGGGAAGGGACCAGATAAAGCGTGGCGCCATCGGGCTTCGCAGCCTTGACCGAGTTCAGGCCGATCCGCCCGGATGCGCCGGGCCTGTTTTCAACAATGACCGTGCCGGCCGCGCCATCCTTGCGCAATTGTTCGGCATAGGCGCGCGCCGTGGTGTCGGCGGCGCCGCCGGGGGCATAGCCCACCACGAGCGTCAGGGTGTCCGGCACGTCGGGCACAGTGTTTGCAGCATAAGCGGGGAGGCTTAGCGCGCAGAAGGCAATGCCCGCAAACAGGCCTTTTCTGAGTAGGGGAATGGATGCCACAAGAACCTCCGGCAGTAGTTCGGTTACAGCCATTTAAAGGAATGGCGGGGGACTAATCATAATCGAGCGTCACCGGCGCGGTTGTCGAAGTTGGCAACACAATGTCTTTGAAGATGCTGTCCCTGGTCACAAAGAATAACGGTGGCTGCCTCCGGGTATCGGGATCTTTCCACTACGACGAAAAATTCGAAACTTTACTTTGAGGTGCATGAGATGAAAATTCTACAGACGACACTCCTGGTTTCCGCTATGCTCGCAACGCCGCTGGCATTGGCCCAGGCGCAGAATTCCGGCGCTGCCACCGCTAAACAGGGCGAAATGCCGGAAAGCTCCAAACCGGACGCGAATCCGACGCCACCCAAGATGCCGACTCCGAATACCGCTACGCCGACCAAGACGGCCCCTGGCGAAGCGCCTTACAGTTCCACACCTGGAACCGACAAACCGGCTAGCACGAATACTCCCGGGCAAAAAATGGATTCGTCCGACATGCCGAAGTCGGGCGCCATGCCTTCGTCCGGAACCGGAACGGCTAACCCCACGGCGCCTTCGGGCGAGACGCCGCCCGCGGGCGCCCCCATGCGTACGGGTTCACAATCGCAAAGCAACGAGGGAGCGGGCTCGTTGATGGGTACCGAGAAGAAGTAGGACCTTGGGCTCCGGGGCAGCGGGCTTGATGCCTAATGCTTCGGGGCCGCGGTGCTGCCTCGATAGACTACCTGTATCGGAAATTCCTGAAATGCTTCGTAGCTCTGGCCATTGAGCCGCGCTATGAGTTGGGCTGCCGCAGCGTGCCCGATCTCGATGATAGGGGTCCTGACGCTGGTCAATCCAGGTGTTTGCGTCGCGCCCAGATCGGTGTTGTCTACGCCGGTTATTGAAAGATCTTCGGGTATCCGGATGCCTGCGTTGCGGCAAGCAATCATTCCGCCCACCGCAAATACGTCATTGGTCGCCACGACAGCAGTGGGTCGTTCGGGCGCCTCCAATAATCGAGTCATCGCTTCTTCAGCCGCCTTGAGCGAGATGGGCGCATACTGAACGCGGCGGTCATCCAGCACCAATCCGTGTTCGGCCAGCGCGCGACGAAATCCTGCGCCGCGCGCCATGGCTCGATCATTGCCCTCCAACGGACCGCTTAGCAATCCGAAATGCCGGTGTCCCAGTTCGATCAGGTGCTGGGTCACGGCATACGTCGCCGCCTCGTTGTCGAAACCGACGCTGGGATGCCTGCGCAACGGGTCCACGCCCCACGTCAGGACGTAGGGCCGGCCATAGTCTTCCAGCAAGGAAAACAGTGCGGGATCGTGGTCCAGGCCGACGAATACGAAGGCATCCACGCCGTGCTGGATCAACTGGGTCGCGACCCGCAGTTCTGAAGAGAGATCATAGTGGTGCTCGGCAAGCACGAGCGAGTAGCCGCGAGCGTCGAGCTGGTGGTGTACTGCGCTTGTGGTTCGGGCGTACAACGCATAGTCGAACGATGGAACGACGGCGCCTATCATTTTGCTTCGGTGGCTACGCAGGGAGCGGGCTCCGCCATGCGGCACGTAGCGCAGCTTGGAGGCGGCGTCCAACACACGCCGCAAGGTCTCGGATTCCACCTGTTGCGGCATGTTGAGCGCGCGCGATACGGTCGCGATGGATACACCGGCGAGCTTGGCGACATCTTTTAGTCCGGACCTCGGCTTGGCGTCATCCGGCTTGCTGCCCGCAGTGGAAAGAGGGAACTCTTGCATGACCGCACTATTATAGCGCTCGTTACAGCTTGAAAACGTTTCCAGTATGTTCAATGTTGCTGGTTAGCATTGGGGAAATCACCGAGGAAAAATTGTTGTTGGTCGTAGAGGCTCCTGATATATTGAGCGGATGTAAACGTTTACAATCGTCCGGCTTTTCGCGTACCGGATCCCGGCTTTTCGAGCAAGACCAACGGCCGCGTGGTAAGGCAATCTCTGGCCGACAACCCACACCAGGAGACGATTTTGACAAAAACATCGGTGCCATCCAGTTCGGTCGGACGCGACGTGCAGCCAGGTCGCCGCAAGGTGCTGAAACAGGCGGCCTCCCTCGGGGCGCTCGCCCTGGCCTCGCCTATGGGCTTCGGCACTGCGCATGCGCAGGCCGCAGCCGACCTCAGCCCGTACAACAAAGCCAAGATCAATTGGCGGCAGGCGGAAGGGCAGTCCATCACGGTGGCGGTCATTCCGGCCAGCTACTTCGATAACCTTGGATCCTTGGTCCCGCAGTTCGAGGCCCTGACCGGTATCAAGGTGCGTATCGAGAAAGTACCTCCAGGGCAGATACGTCAGAAAGCAATGCTCGATTTGTCGTCGGGCACAGGAACTTACGCGAGCCATGCTGCCGATCCCATGTATTACCCCTTGTATGTCGCGAACAAATGGGTGGAGCCACTGGATCGTTATTTGTCCGATGCCGCGTTGACCGACCCGGCCTGGTACAACTACGACGATATTCTCGAAGCGTGGCGCACTGCGGATTCCATCGACGGCAAGCCCTACGGCATTCCTTACGACGGCGAGGTCACCGTGCAGGTGTATCGCAAGGATCTGTACGATGCGAAAGGCCTCAAGCCGGCGGAGACCTTCGACGAGCTCGTGGCCAACGCCAAGGCCTTGCATGACCCGGCCAACCGCATGTACGGTCTTGCCCTTCGCGGATTCGCGGGTGCCGGCCAGAACATGTACATCTATCCCTCCATTTTCAGCGCTTTCGGTGGCAACTGGTTTGACGGCTCCGTGCTCAAGGTAAATTCGCCGGAAGCGGTGCGCGCGCTGGAATGGTACGTCAACACCCTTAGCCAGTATGCGCCCCCCGCCGTGCGCAATTGGAATTGGCCCGATATTGCCGATGCCTTCTCGCAGGGAACGGTGGCGTGCTACATCGACGCGCATTCCTCCGCAGCGGTGATCAGCAATCCGCAACGGTCGAAGGTCGTGGGCAAAATCGGATATGCACGCTGGCCAAAAGGGCCGGCCGGCAAGCGCACGACCTCGATATGGAACTGGGGTTTTCCGATCAACGCGGCCTTGAACGAACAGGCCAAGAAAGCGACCTGGCTGTTCATCATGTGGGCGACCTCGGCCGAAACGCAGGCGCGCACGTCGTGGAAATTCGAGGGGCCAGCCAAACGATCAGGCGTCAATCGCACGTCGCTGTGGAAAGCGCCGGAGTTCGCGGCAGCCATGGAAAGTGCGGGCTACAACTTTATCCCGGCGGCGCTCGCTTCGCTCGAGCAGGACACCGATGTCGAATGGCGTCCGCGCGTGCCTCAGTGGCCGGCCATCGGGGAGACCATGGCGATCAATATACAGGCGGCACTTGTCGGGCAAAAAGCGCCCAAAGAAGCACTGGATCAGGCTCAAGCCCGCATAGCGCAACTCGTCAGGAGTTGACGGGAATGCGCGCCATGCAGACCGGTTCTGCGGTGGACGTTCCTGCGGTCCAGGGGCACGAGCCTGCTCCTGTTGGTCCGCAGTCGGTTCGCGGCGTACGCACGCTGGTCAGCGAGGAGCGGCGCTTCGCAGCGCTGTTGCTGTTGCCTGCGTTGATCGTCCTGCTTCTCGCCACGACTGCGCCGCTGGTCTACCTGGCCTGGAACAGCCTGCACCATCTGGACCTTGCCATGCCCATGTTTTCCGGCTTTGCGGGGCTGGACAACTATGTGAAGATGAGTAGCGATCCTCGGTTTTGGAACTCGTTATGGCTGACGTTCATCTACACAAGCGTGACGGTTGTTCTGCAGGTGACTGTAGGGTTGGCTTTGGCACTGCTGGTGCTGCGAATACCGCGGGGCCAAGGTGTCCTGAGGGTGGCAGCCATACTGCCCATCGTGCTCGCTCCGGTAGTCGTGGGCCTTTTCTGGCGCACGCTGGTGCTGGCTCCCGACGTCGGGTTGGTGGATCTGGTCACGCGATCCCTAGGCCTGGGCAGCTACAACTGGCTCGGCGATCCGCAATTGGCGCTCATCTCTGTCATCGCCATTCACACGTGGCAATGGACCCCGTTCGCCTTCCTGGTGCTGCTTGCGACGCTGGCTACCTTGCCTCCCGATGTCTATGAGGCAGCTCGATTGGACAGGGCAGGAGCAGGACAACGTTTCCGGTACATCACGTTGCCGCTGATTCGGCCGGCCGTCATTGTGGTAATGATCATGCGGATGGTGACGGCCCTGTCGGCCTTTGCGGCGATCTTTGCCGCGACGGGAGGCGGACCTGGTTCGTCGACCGAAATCCTCAATCTTTATGCTTACCGTACTTCTTTCTCGGAATTCAATATCGGATACGGAGCTTCGCTTGCTATGGTGCTGATGGCCATCACGCTGGTGATCTCTTATTTCATGTTCCGGCTCAGGAGAGCGGAATGAGGATGCCCGCGTCCGCGACAGCCCGTCTCCGAAGCCTGGTGTTATGGCTTGTTGCGGGTCTGCTTCTGGCTGTTTGGGCCTTTCCGGTGCTGTGGGGCCTGCTTACCTCATTCAAGACAGAGCGCGATGTGCTGGCTTATCCGCCCGTCGTCGTCTTTACCCCGACGCTCGATAATTATCGTGAGGTGCTTTTCGGTGCCTCTTCCATACTGCCCAACCTGTGGTCCAGCATGGTGGTGTCGACGCTCGCTACGATATTGACCATGCTGTTTGCCATACCGGCTGCCTATGCCATGGCGCGACTGCGTTATCCGGCAAAGCGCGCATCGGGGTTCTATGTTCTCGCGACCCAGATGCTGCCGCCCGTCGGGCTTATCATTCCTTTTTATCTGGTGCTGCAAAAGATCGGCGGCCTGGACAGCTATAGCGGCCTGACGACCATTTACCTCACCTTCTCCCTGCCGTTCGCCATCTGGCTCATGGTGTCTTATTTCGAGGATATTCCGTTCGAAATGGAAGAGGCTGCGTTGCTCGACCGTGCGGGGCGGTTTCGTACGCTCTGGTATGTGATTCTGCCCCAGGTGCGTGGCGGTATCGCGGTGACCACCGTCTTCGTTTTTCTGAATGCCTGGAACGAATTCTTGTTCGCGGTGGTGCTGGGTGGGAACAACGTGCGGCCCGTCACGGTGGCGATGTTCAACTTCATTTCCCTTGAGCAGACGCAGTGGGCCCGTCTGGCTGCGGGAGCCATGTTGGCCATGTCGCCGGTGATCATTATCGGACTGGCGGCGCAACGCCATATTGTCAAAGGTTTGACCGTGGGAGCGGTGAAAGGAGGAGGGCGCCGATGAGCCAGTCAGGAAGCGTGCAGATGCAGGGAATTGTGAAGAGGCACGGCAGTTTCACCGCCCTCCAGGGAATAGACCTGAACATACGGCCAGGTGAGTTCTTCGCTCTGGTTGGGCCGTCGGGATCCGGCAAAACCACGACGCTGCGTATCCTCGCGGGATTGGAGTCGGTCGATGAAGGACGTGTGCTGCTGGATGATGCCGACGTGACGCATGCACAGCCCGGCGAACGCGATGTCGCCATGGTGTTCCAGAGCTACGCCCTCTATCCACATATGACGGTGGAGGAAAACATCGGCTTCCCCCTCAAGATGATTCGTACGCCCGCCGCTGCGCTGTCCAGCGCCGTTCAGGAGGCGGCCGCCAAGGTGGGCATCGCCCATTTGCTGCAGCGTCGGCCTGGCCAACTGTCGGGCGGGCAGCAGCAGCGCTGTGCACTGGCCCGGGCGATCGTCCGAAAGCCGCGGCTTTTCCTGCTGGATGAACCCCTGTCAAACCTGGATGCCAAGCTGCGCATCGAGACACGAGCGGAACTGCGCCGCCTCCAGCGGTCGCTGGGTGTGACAACGGTGTACGTTACCCACGATCAGGAAGAAGCCATGACGGTCGCGGACCGGATGGCCGTCTTCATGGAAGGGCGAATCATCCAGATAGGCACGCCGAAGGATGTGTACTTACGCCCCGCCAATGTAACGGTCGCGGCATTCATCGGCACACCGGCCATGAACCTGTTGCCGGCTGTGGTATCGGGCGATCACATCGTCGCACTGGGCGCAACATTTCCTTGTCCGGACGGTGTCGAAGGAGCCCATGTCGGGATCACGCTGGGTGTCCGCCCCGGAGACCTGCGCATCGCCAGGAGCGGGATGTCGGCACGCGTGGATTTCGTGGAGGACCTCGGGGACAGCGTCATCGTCAACCTCACTGCGGGCACACATACATTGAAGATGCGACATGATCAGGGAGCCGCGTTGGAGGAAGGCCAGGAG
>Ga0182739_1002049_pt1 | contig 19485 bp, 17 predicted proteins | sample eDN5th30CBELigBY_FD_128873 | JGI IMG/M metagenome (GOLD analysis project Ga0182739, IMG submission 128873) | Enriched backyard soil microbial communities from Emeryville, California, USA - eDNA 5th pass 30_C BE-Lig BY (version 2) (version 2) | ecosystem: Environmental > Terrestrial > Soil >...
ACCCGAAGGGCGTCGTCTATTCGCACCGCTCGAACGTGCTGCACGCGATGATGATGGCGCAGCCCGACGCCTTCAATCTCTCGGCCCAGGACACCATCATGCCGGTGGTGCCGTTCTTCCATGCCAATGGCTGGTCGATCGCCTTCACCGCCCCGCTGACCGGCGCGCGGATGGTGCTGCCAGGCCCGAAGCTCGACGGGGAGTCGATCTACAATCTGCTCGAAGGCGAGCGCGTCACCATGACGGCCGCCGTGCCGACGATCTGGCTGATGCTGCTCGCGCATATGGAGGCGCACGACCTCAGGCTGTCGACGCTGCGCCGGGTGCTGATCGGCGGCTCGGCCTGTCCGCGCGCGATGGTCGAGAAGTTCGAGAAAAATTACGGCGTAACGGTCGCCCATGCCTGGGGCATGACGGAGATGAACCCGGTCGGCAGCGTGTGCGGGATCAAGCCGGACTATGACGGGGCCGACTACGAGGCGCTGCTCGACGTCAAGGCCAAGCAGGGCTCGGCGCCGTTCACGGTCGAAATGAAGATCGTGGACGACAAGGACACGGAACTGCCGTGGGACGGCAAGACCTTCGGCCGGCTCAAAGTCCGCGGCGCCTGCGTCGCCCGCTCCTATTTCAAGGGCGAGGGCGGCGAGATCCTCGATGCGGACGGATGGTTCGATACCGGCGACGTCGCCACCATCGACCCGTTCGGCGCGATGCAGATCACCGACCGCGCCAAGGACGTCATCAAATCCGGCGGTGAGTGGATTTCCTCCATCGACCTGGAGAATCTCGCGGTCGGCCATCCCAAGGTCGCGGAGGCGGCCGTCATCGGCATCCGCCACCCGAAATGGGACGAACGGCCGCTGCTGGTCATCGTGTTGAAGCAGGGCCAGACCGCGAGCAGGGACGAGTTGCTGGCCTTCATGCAGGGCAAGATCGCGAAGTGGTGGATCCCCGACGACGTTGCGTTCGTCGACGAGATACCGCACACCGCTACCGGCAAGATTCAGAAGACGGCGCTGCGCGACCGCTTCAAGGACTATTCGTTTCCGGCGGTGGCGGCGGAATAGCCGAACGAGACAGGTGTTGGGGGCGGCATGACAGCGATCAATGCGGGTGGACCGCCTCCCGTGACCAGTGTGCCGGCAGTTCCGGGAGCACCCGGAGCGCCGGGAGGCCCCAGTGGTCCTGGCTGGGGTGGTCCCGGCTGGGGTGGTCCCGGCTGGCCGCCGCCGCCTCTCGACATGGGCGTGCCGCGCTTCCTCGGCCGCGACGGCGAGTTCTTCGGGCTGCTGCTGCGCGGCGCGCTGCTGCTGATGGTGACGCTCGGGCTCTATCGCTTCTGGCTGACCAATGACATCCGCCGCTACCTGTGGGGGCATGTCGAGGTCAACGGCGACGGCCTCGAATATACCGGCACCGCGCGCGAACTCCTGATCGGCTTCCTGATGGCGATCGTGCTGCTGCTGCCGATCTATCTGCTGTTCTATGTCGCCGCTCTGATGCCGGACCTGATCCCCTATATCGGTGCGGTCAGTTTTATCGTGCTGGCGCTGCTGGGGCAGTTCGCAGTGTTCCGCGCGCGGCGCTACCGGCTGACGCGAACGGTCTATCGCGGCGTCCGCTTCTTCCAGACCGGCTCCGCCGTCCGCTATTCGCTACTGTCCAATTTCTGGTCGCTGGTCATCGTGCTCACGGTGGGGCTCGCATACCCTTTCGCGGCGGCCAGCCTCGAACGCTACAAGATGCGCCACACGCATTACGGCGACCTTGGCGGGCAGTTCGTCGGTTCCGGCTGGGGACTTTTCGCGCGCGGCATCCTGCTCTGGATCCTGGCGGTCGCTCCGCTGGCCGCCGCGGTCGTGTTCACCGTGATAAGCGTGGACTGGCTGCCCGTGCTGCAGACGCTGTTGTCCCTCGACATCGCCAAGATCAGCGCGCTGGATGAGAACGACGCATTGGCCCTGGCGGTCGGCTTCGTGCTCATGGCCGCGGGGTGGGGGGCTTTCGCCGGGCTCATCTTCTACCCGATGTTTCGCGCCATCGTATTGCGATGGTGGGTTTCGGGCCTGCGCATGGGCGGCGTCAGCGCGCATTCCTATTTCCGCAACGGGCAGGCTTACGGAATCTATTTCCGCTTCCTCGGCTATGCGATGCTGTTCGGCATCGCCGCGAGCGTGGTTGGCCTTCTCCTGGCCGGTCTCCACAGCGTCAGCGTCAGGGATCTCAAGCTCTCGTCGGAGGCTGGCGAGATCAGCGGCATCGTGCTCGGCCTGATCGGCTATGTCGCGATGATGCTCGGCTATTCGACGATCTTCCACACGATCGTCACCTTCCGGTTCTGGCGGCTGAGCTTTGAGATGACGCAATTGTGGGGTCTTTCCGCGCTCGACGGCGTGGTCGCGCGCGGCGAAGCGAGCAGCGCTCTCGGCGAAGGCCTCGCTGACGCGCTCGACGTCGGGGGACTGTAGGAACACGCATGATAAGGTCCGGACCCGCGATCTATTTCGACGGCAAGACGAGCACCCGTCATCCGGTGACGGTGGAACTCGACAATTCGGCGCTGGCGGTGAAGTCGGCGGACGGACGGCTGCTTGCCCGCTGGCCCTACGGCGAACTCGAACAGACGTCGGCGAATGCAGGCGTGTTCCGCATCGGCCGCACCGGCAGCGATGCCCTGGAGCGGATCGAGGTGCGCGACCCCGGTCTCGCCCATGCGATCGACCTCATGTCGGTGCCCGTCGACCGCACCGGCCTGCAGCAGCGCCGCGGCCGCCGCAAGGTGGTGCTGTGGAGCATGGCGGCCGTCGTGTCGCTGCTGGCGCTCGGCATTTACGGCATCCCGGAACTGGCGACCCGCGCCGCGCCATTGGTGCCCTATGGGGTGGAGAAGCGGCTCGGCCAGGCGGTCGATCTGCAGGTGCGGGCGATGCTCGACCCCGGCAAAAAGGGCGACGCATTCGTCTGCGGAACTGCGGAGAGCGAGAAGGCGGGACAGGCCGCGCTCGTGCGCATGGTCGCCAAGCTCGAAACCGCGGCGGAACTGCCGATCCCGCTGCAGCTCAAGGTGGTTCGTCACAAGCAGGCGAACGCGATCGCGCTTCCCGGCGGCTATATCTACGTGTTCGAGGGCCTGATCGACCGGGCCGAGGGGCCGGACGAGGTGGCCGGCGTCATCGCCCATGAGATCGGCCACGTCGCGAACCGCGACGGCCTGCGTTCGCTGCTGCAGGCCGGCGGCCTCGCCTTCCTGTTCGGGATGGTGCTGGGGGATTTCGTCGGTGGCGGCGCGGTCATCTTCGCCTCGCGGGCGATCCTGCGGATGGCATATTCGCGCCATGTGGAGGGGCAGGCGGACACCTATGCGGTCGGGCTCATCCAGCAGGTCGGCGGCGACCCGCGCGCGCTCTCAACCATCCTGACGCGGATCACCGGCACCAAGGAGCCGTCGGTGCGGGTTCTCACCAACCACCCGGCGACGCCGGAGCGGGCGCGCTCGATCGAGAACGTGACCCGGCCGGCCATCATGCGGCCGATCATCAGCGCGGAGGAATGGGCCGCCTTCAAGCGCATCTGCGGGGGAACCGCCGCAACGCCCGCCCCCAAGGCCGAGGCCGGTTCGCCGCTGGAAAAGGCGGCGGGGGAATAGCACGCTTGCCGGAGTGATAGTGTTCTCGTCGGACGGACGCGCGGCCGAGATGCGAAATTTGGGTGGTGTTGTTGGACAATATTGACTTGAGGGTCATGAGTCCGGCGTCATTGCGAGCAAAGCGAAGCAATCCAGCCTGTGAAATAACTGGATTGCTTCGTCGCTACGCTCCTCGCAATGACGGCCACCAGACTGGTCGCACTATCTGGGAGCGAACCGGTATCCACTTCACCTGAAAATGCTCTATGCAGGGGCGGGGACCCGTGATCCTTCTTTTGTGGAATCGATGCGTCGGCGCCTGGTGATAGAGGAGCCGCCTTCGCGGCTCGCATATGTGTCGTTCTGGCTGGTGCTGTTCGCGCTCGCCGTGGCGCTGATCGTGCTCGTGCTGGTGCGCGGAGACCTGATCGAGGCCGTGCCGGGCGCGGTCGCGATGGGCGCCGCGGCGGCGCTGGCGACGCTCGGGGTGCTGCTGGCGCTGGCGGCCTTCGTCGTCATCTGGGTCAACGGCAATCCGGGGCTTCGCCGTGCCGTTTTCGCTTTCGTCTTCGGTTCGGTGGTCGCTGCCTATCCGGTCTATCTGGCGGCCAATGGCTACCGGCAGCCCGCGATTGCCGACATCACGACCAATCCCGAGGATCCCCCGCGGTTCGAACTGATCGCGCGGCTGCGGCCGCCGACCGCGAACCCGACCGCCTATCCCGGTGCGGAGACGGCGAGGCAGCAACGCGCCGCCTATCCCGAGATCGTGCCGCTGGCCGTCGCTGCGCCGCCGGAAGACGTCTATGCCGCGACGCTCGCCGTGGTCGGGCGGCAGGGCTGGACGGTGGTCCAGGCGCGGCCCTTCCAGCCTGGCCGGCGCGAGGGCCATATCGAAGCGGTGGCGCGCACCCCGCTGATGGGGTTCCGCGACGACGTCGTCGTGCGCGTGCGCGCGGGCGGCGAGGGCGCGGTGATCGACATCCGCTCGGCGTCCCGCTACGGCCGGCACGATCTCGGCAGCAATGCCGCGCGCATCCGCAGCCTGAGCGATGCGATCGAAGAAGAACTGAGTTCTCAGCCGGCGGCGGAATAACGCCCGTCGATCGCCGGTTCGCCATCGGTGGCGACGAGGCCGCGCGCCACCAGGTCTTCGAGGTGGGCGAAGACCGACATGCCCGCCGCACGTGTGAGGCGCGGGTCGAGCCCGACATAGATCGCCTGCACCAGCGCCGGAATGTCGGTTCCTTCGGACGAGAGTTGCCGCAGGATCGCCGCCTCGCGCGCCCTGCGGTGGGCGATGAAGTGGCGCACATAGCGCGGGCCGTCGCGGACCGCCGGTCCGTGGCCGGGCAGATAGGTCTTCTCGGGCCGCACGCGCAGCTTTTCGAGCGACGCCATGTAGTCGCGCATCGAGCCGTCCGGCGGGGCGACGACCGAGGTCGACCAGCCCATCACATGGTCGCCGGAAAACAGGATGTCGGTGCCCCGCAGCGCGAAGGCGGTGTGGTTGGCGGCATGGCCGGGGGTCGTGACCGCCTCCAGCGCCCAGCCGTCGCCCTCGATCACCGCGCCATCGGCCACCCGATGGTCGGGCTGGAAATCGCGGTCGCCGCCGGCATCGAGCCGCGGCCCCTCGCTGACATGAAGTTGCCGCGAGGCCCGGTGCGGCCCCTCGGCATAGGTCGGCGCGCCGGTGGCGGCTTTCACCGCGGCGGCCGCCGGCGAGTGGTCGCGATGGGTGTGGGTGACGATGATGTGGGTGACGGTCTCCCCGCGCACGGCGTCGAGCACCGCTGCGACATGGGCGGCATCGTCCGGGCCGGGGTCGATGATCCCGACCCGCCCGCGGCCGACGATATAGGTCACCGTGCCGGTGAAGGTGAAGGGGCTCGGATTGGGAGCCAGCACGCGGCGGATGCCGGGCGCAACCTCGTCCACCACGCCGGGCTTGAGGTCGAATTTTCGGTCGAAGGAGATGTCGTCGCTCATTTGTTGGTTCCAATCGCCCGGGGCGGGCGAGCGAGGAGGCTTTCCGAAGCACCTACCATTTCCGCGCCCGGCATGCGACAGACTGTCGAACCTTGCATCGAATCCGGAGGCACCCGTGGCGAGCACCCGAACCCAGACCCTGAACGAGACCACGCTGGCGCAGGCGCTGTGGCCGCAGGCCGGCACGGCCACGGCCATGCGCGCCACCGTGCTGGCTGTTCTCGGCATTGCCCTGCTGACCCTGTCGGCCAAGGTGCAGGTGCCGTTCTATCCGGTGCCAATGACCATGCAGTCGCTGGTGGTGCTGGCGATCGGCGCGGCCTACGGATCGCGCCTGGGCGGCGCCACTGTGCTGGCCTATCTCGCCGCCGGCGCCGCGGGCCTGCCGGTGTTCGCCGGCACGCCGGAGAAGGGCATCGGCCTCGCTTATATGATGGGGCCGACCGGCGGCTATCTCCTCGGCTTTTTGGCTGCCGCGATCACCGCCGGCTGGCTGGCGGAGCGCGGATGGGACCGCAGCGCCGGCCGGCTGTTCGCCGCGATGTTCATTGGCCACGCCGTGATCTTCGCCCTCGGCATTGCCTGGCTCGCGCCGCATCTCGGCTGGTCGAAGGCGTGGCTCGTCGGCGTTGCGCCGTTCTACTGGGCGACGCTGCTCAAGACCGCGCTGGCCACCGCGCTGCTGCGCGGCGCCTGGCGCTGGGCTGCCCGGGACTGACCCCTTTTAAATCCCGGCTCCGGCGGCGGATCATTCCGCCGCCGGCCGCCGGATGGCTGGGGAGGGCGCCGCTGCCCCCGCTTCCGTGCGCCGCGACATCGCCTGCCAGGCGAGCACCGCCACGGCTATCGCGGCACCCGCGATGTCGCTGGCCAGCGACGGCGCGATCAGCAGCAGGCCGCCGGACACCAGCATGACGCGCTGGATGATGTTGGCGGAGGTCAGGAAGTAGCCGTGCAGGCCGCCGGCGAACAGTGCGATGCCGAGGCAGGCGAGCACGGACCGCCAGATGATGGTCAGCCAGCTGTCGCTGATCATCAGCAGGGCCGGCTCATAGACGAACATGAACGGCACGATGAAGCCGGCGGCGCCGATCTTCATGGCGGCGAGGCAGCTTCGCCAGATGTCGGCCTTGGCGATGCCTGCCGCGGCGAACACCGCGAGCGCCACCGGCGGGGTGATCGCCGAGAGCACCGCGAAGTAGAGGGCGAACAGGTGCGCGGCCGGCGCGATGACGCCGAGCTTGATGATCGCCGGCACCAGCAGCGCCGTCATGAGAATGTAGGCCGGCGTGGTGGGCATGCCCATCCCCAGCACGATGCCCGCGATCATGGTGAGGACGAGCGCCAGCAGCAGCGTGTCCTTCGCCAAACCGATGACGAACTGCGTGAACACGATGCCGAGGCCCGACAGCATCACCACGCCGATGACGATGCCGGCGCAGGCGCAGGCGGTGGCGACCGCGAGCGCGTTCTTGGCGCCGTCGACGAACGCCTCGATGAGGTTGGTCATCGTCACGTTGCTGCGCGTCAGCGGGCGCAGCGCAGCGATCGGGAAGCAGGACAGTGTCGCGATCAGCGCCGCCATCGGTGCGCTGTAGCCGGCATACATGATCACCAGAATGACGAGGATCGGCAGGAACAGGTGGCCGCGCTCGGCCATCACCACCCGCATCCGCGGCAGTTCGGAGCGCGGCAGGCCCTCGAGCCCGCGCCGCTTGGCTTCGAAATGCACCGCCGCGAAGCAGGCGACGTAATAGAGGATCGCCGGGATCACGGCCCAGATCAGCACCTGCCCGTAGCCGACGCCGAGGAACTCCGCCATCACGAAGGCGGCCGCGCCCATGACCGGCGGCATGATCTGCCCGCCGGTGGAGGCGGTCGACTCGACGCCGGCCGCGAAGGCCGGCGGAAAGCCGGTGCGCTTCATCAGCGGGATCGCGATCGGGCCGTCCACCATCACATTGGCGACGGCGCTGCCGGAGATGGTGCCGAACAGGCTCGAACTGCACACCGACACCTTGCCGGGGCCGCCGGCGGTGTGCCCGGTGAGCGCGAGCGCGAAATCCATGATGAGCTGGCCGGTGCCGGTGCGCTCCATGAAGCTGCCGAACAGCACGAAGATCAGCACATAGGCCGCCGACACCGAGAGCGGGATGCCGAAGATGCCCTCGGTCGTCATGTAAAGCTGGTCGAGCACCCGCATCGGCTCCAGCCCGGCGATGAACAGGCCGTAGATCAGGAACGCGATCGCGGTCAGCGGCAGCGTCCACCCGATGACGCGCCTTGTCGCTTCCAGCACCATGACGATCAGGATCACGCCCATGACCATGTCGAGCAGCGTGAGATCGTCGATGTAGTAGATGCGGGTGATGACGTATTCGTAATAGAAGAACAGGTAGAGGATCGGCGCGACGGCAAAGGCCATCAGCACGAAGTCGACCGCGTTGGGAGGCTGCCCCTGCATCGTCGCCGTGCGGCGGATGCACAGGAACGTCAGGATCATGACGAACAACAGGTGGGTGCCGCGGAAGATGATCGCCTCGGGCGATCCGAATGCGATGACCCACATGTGGTAAAGGCCCATCGCGACGCTGACGACCAGGATCGTCATGCGGATGATGCCGCCGTAGCTAAGGTCGAGTTTGGCAAGCATTGCCGAGCGTTCTCCCAGAAGGTCGTGCGGTCGTTTTTTTTGTTGTCGCGTCCTCCGCTGACCGAATGCGGATGATGCTTTGCATATTCTTCCGGCATTCTCCCAGCGCGCGATCAGGTTCGCTGGATTTGCCGGTTGCCCAACGGCCGGTGCAGTGGTGCAAGAAGCGGTGGTGCAAGGCGTCGAGCACGACCCGCGTCATCGGCGCGGATCATGCTCGAGGGGTTGCCGTGCACCGCCGCGCCGTTCGCCGGCGCGTCTTTGCGGCCTTATCAGTTCGTCTTCACTGTGATGCCGGCTTCCTTGTAGAAGCGCGCTGCGCCGGGGTGGAACGGCACGCCGATGTCCTCCGCCATGCCCTTCACGTCGAGGCCCTTCATGGCGGCGACGATGCTCGCGAGGGTTCCCACATTGGCGGCCATGGTCTTGGTCATCGCATAGACGGTGTCGGCCGGCAGCTTGCAGGACGCCACGATGTGCGTGGCGTAGCCGATCACCTTCACGTCCTTGTCCTGCTTCGGATAGGTCTTCGCCGGCACATTCAGCAGCGTATAGCCGGGATTGAGCTTGCGCATGCCGTCAAGGCTGCTCGACAGGTCTAGCAGCGTGATGTCGCGGGCCGCGGCGAGGTCCATCACCGAGCCGGCGGGAATGGTCGTGCCCAGACCGAAAGCGACAGCGTGGCCGTCCTTCATCTGGTTGACGGAGTCGGTGTAGGACACGAAGCTCATCTTCACGTCGCTGTATTTGAGCCCGTTCACCTGGAGAAGCTGAGCGGTGATCTGTTCGCCGGTGTTTCCGCGCGGCTGGGTCGAGACCGCCTTGCCCTTGAGGTCGGCGACCTTGTTGACGCCGGCATCGGCGAGCACGAGCAGCTGGTAATATTGCGGATAGAGCGTCGCGATGTTGCAGACATTGGCGTGCGGCTTCTTGAAGGGCTCGCGGCCCGCCACGCCGTCGACGGTCGAGATCGAGTTGCCGAAGCCGACGTCGGCCTTGCCGTCCTCGACGCCGCGCACATTGGCGATGCCGGCGCCCGGCAGCACCTGCACGCGCACGCCCGGAATGGCCTTTTCCCACATGTCCTTGAGCTGGCCGCCGATCGGGATCCAGCTTCCGCCCTGCGGGCCGGTCATCAATTTGAGCTCCTGCGCCAGTGCGCCCGTGGGCAGGGCGACGGCAACACCCGCGACAAGCGCCAGGGTCCGGATGCAATCTCGCATTGTTCGTTTCCTCCAGTAGGTTTTCATTACTTGGGACGTGAGGTCCAATGACCGGCAGGGTACGCAACCGCGGCCGATATTTACAAGTGATAATATCATCAGACGGCTGTCGCCGGCAGAGGCCGCCGGCGCCGCAATCGCGCGCCGGGAATGCGCGGGTGCTTGCGCGCAAGGGCATTTTTGCCTTAGCCGAAGACTGTGAGCGGCACGGGTGCGTTCACAGCGATTTGAGGGAGGCTGCGAGATGAGTCCAGCGCATGAGGGTGCCCCGGTGCGTCTTCTGATGCTCGAGGGGGACGGGATCGGTCCGGAGATCGGCGTCGCGACGGAAGCTGTGCTGACCGCGCTTGACCGGCGGCTCGGTCTCGGCTTCGCCTTTGAACGCGCGACCATCGGTTTCGCGGCGCTCGAACGCGATGGCACGACCTTTCCCGATGCCGTCGCCGATGCGGCGAAGGCGGCGGATGGGGTGATCCTCGGCCCGGTCTCGCACAATGATTATCCGCCGGCCGCCAAGGGCGGACTCAATCCGTCCGGGGAACTGCGGCGGCGGCTCGATCTCTATGCCAACATCCGCCCGGCGCGCTCGCGGCCCGGTTTTCCGCCGCGCTGCGGCAGTCCGGTCGATCTCGTGATCGTGCGCGAGAATACCGAGGGGTTCTATGCGGACCGCTCGATGTTCGTCGGTCCGGGCGAGTTTATGCCGACACCGGATGTCGCGCTCGCCGTCCGCAAGATCACGCGCGCGGGCTCGACGCGCATCGCGGAGTCGGCCTTCGCGCTGGCGCGCACGCGGCCACGCCGCAAGGTTACGGCGGTGCATAAAGCGAACGTGCTGCGGGTGTCGGACGGGCTCTATCTCGAATGTGTGCGGGAGGTCGCTGCGCGCCATCCCGATGTCGCCTACGAAGAGCGCATCGTCGATGCGATGGCGGCGCTGCTGGTGCGGGACGCCGGCCAGTTCGACGTGATCGTCGCCACCAACATGTTCGGCGACATCCTTTCCGACCAGGCGTCCGAGATCGCCGGCAGCCTCGGCCTCGCCGCTTCGCTCAATGCCGGCGCGGAGCATGCGGTCGCGCAGGCGCAGCACGGCTCGGCGCCGGACATCGCCGGTCAGGACCGCGCTAACCCGTCGTCCCTGATCGGCTCGGCGGCGATGCTGCTCGCCTGGCTCGGCGAACGGCGGGGCGACGCGAAACTCCTGCGCGCGGCCGAGATCATCGAGCAGGCGCTCGACGCCGCGATCGCCAATCCGGCATGGCGCACGCCCGACCTCGGCGGACCTTTGGGCACCCGCGCCTTCGGTGAGCGCGTGGCGGAGATCGCGGCGGGGATGGTGGGGTGAGTAGCCCGGAAACCGGTGCCCGGGGAGATCTGGGATCCCTCACCCAAACTCGTAAAGCCGCGCCGGATTGTCCACCAGCAGGCGCTGTTGCAGGGCCGGGTCGGGCAGCCAGTCGCGCACCGCGGTGAGCAGCGTGCGGGTATCGAGGTCGCGATAGGGCAGTTCCTCGTCGTCGGCGACATGGGCATGGCCGTGGGCCGGCGTGTGCGGCCAGTCGGAACCCCAGACGATGCGTTCCGGATTGGCGTTGGCCAACCGCTGCGCGAGCGGCGCGATGCCGGGGTCGTTCGCATCGTCGGCGATGCGGTAGGGCGCGGAGAGTTTCACCCACACCCGGCCGCTCTCGAGTAGCCGCAGCAGCGGTGTTGCTGCCTCTGGCGCGTGGCGCGGTCCGAGCAGGCCGAAGTGGTCGATCACCACCGGCACCGGCAGGTCGAGAAAGGCCTGCGCCAGCGGCGCGATCGCCTCGGTCGGCAGGAAGGTTTGCACGTGCCAGCCGTTGCGTGCGGCGAGCCGCGCGGTGGCGGAGAGGGCATCGCGCAATTTGTCGGCCGACAGCGCCGCGACGCTGGCGACGTTCACGCGCAGCCCGCGCACACCGCGGGCGTGAAGGTCGTCGATCTCGGCTGCCGATGTTTCCGGCGCCAGCACGGCGACGCCGCGGGCGCGGGGCCCGAGCGCCGCGATCGCATCCATCATGCAGGCATTGTCGGTGCCGTAGATGCTGGGCTGCACCAGCACCACGCGGTCGAGGGCGAGCCGCGCCAGCATGGCGGCGAGATCGGCGGTGAGTGCATTCTTCGGCGTATAGGTGCGTTCGCGCGCGAGCGGGAAACGGTCCTTCGGTCCGATGACGTGGACGTGACAGTCACAGGCGCCGGCGGGCGGGAAGCGGGGTTCGGTCATGGTCATCCGTCGTCGTTGGTGGCTGTTCGGCGCCACTGATCATAGCCTGCTTCGGCTCAGCCCGGCAGCAGCCACAAACGTTCGAACAGGAAGGCGATCCAGATCGCGGGGGCGAGGAAGGCCCCGAAAGGGAGCACCTGCTGACGGTCGATGGGCTCGCGCCGGATGAGTGCGCGCAGGGCGATGGCGAGGAGGGCGGCGACGGCCGCGACCGCGACGGCGTAGGGCAGCGTCGACCACATCAGCCACGGCCCGGCCGCGCCCGCGAGCTTCACGTCGCCGAGGCCGAGGCCCTCGACGCCCGCGCGCATCCGGTAGGCGAGGCGCAGCAGGTAGAGCGCACCCGCTGCGACGGCTGCACGCAGCAAGGCATCGCCGAGCGAAGCGCCGCCGCCTTCGTAGACCGCGAGACCGAGCCCGAGGATCAGCATCGCCGCCACCATCAGGTCCGGAATGATGAAGCGGTCGAGATCGGCGCGGGCGATGGTCAGCGCCAAAAGCCCGAGAGCAGCGGCGAACAGACCGACGGCAGACGGCAGCAGGGCCAAAGACGCCGCGCAGACGCCGCCGGCGGCGGCGAGGTCCCACGCGGTCAGGCGGTCCGGCATTGCGCAGGCAAGCCGGCCGCTGCGCCGGTAGCGCCGGCGACAGCCGCCGACGGACATGCGCGCAAAACAGACGATTTGCGCGCATAATTTCCGCAAAACAGCAACAAACGGCGCATTCCGGCAACGCCGATTTGTTGCATCAGCGGCGTGGGCCGGCGGGGCGGCCGCGATTGAGAAGCTGCAGCTTCGAGCGCAATTCCTCGGCCACGAGCTGGGCGTCGACACCGTCGCGGATGACCTGCGGGCGGATGAACATGATCAGTTCGGTGCGGTCCGACAGGTTGGAATGCTGCCCGAGCAGATCCCCGATGAGCTTGATGTCGCTCAGGATCGGGAGCCCCGATTTCCCGCGCTCCTGGCGCGTGCTGATCAGGCCGCCGAGCAGGACCGTCTGGCCGCTCGCCACCGAGATCGAGCTCTGGATGCGGCGCTGGGAGATCGTCGGCGTGAGGCTGGTCTCGCCGCGCACGACGTTGGAGATCTCCTGGATGATGTCCAGCATCACGGCGCCGTTCGCATTCACGCGCGGCGTGACGCGCAGGATCACGCCGGTATTGCGCATCTCGATCGTATTGACGATGGGCGCGCCCGGCGTGACGGTGCTTTGCGACGACTGCGTGGCGATCGGAACTTCGTCGCCGACCTGCAGCATCGCTTGCTGATTGTCGACCACCACCAATGACGGCGACGACAGCACCTTCACGTCCGTGATCTTGCGCAGCGCATTGATCACGACGCGCGGATCGTCGCGCGCGCCGAACACGATGTTGCCCATTCCCGGCACCAGCGAGGGCAGCACGTCGTTGATGCCGAAGCCCAGCGACGCGGAAGGATTGCCCTTGATGTAGAACTGGACGCCGTATTGCAGGTCGTTCTTGAGCGTGATCTCGGCGATCGTCACGTCGATCGCGACCTGCAGCGGCGCGCGGTCGAGTTCGAAGATCGCCCGTTCGACAATCTTGTACTGATCGCGGTTGGCGTAGATCAGCAGCGCGTTGTTGGCAGTGTCGGCGGTAATCCGCACATTGGCGAGCAGCGGATTCTGGCTGCCGCCCGAGCTTCCGAGCGGCGGCAGGCCGTTCGCGTTCGGGTCTCCGGGACGGCGGAATTCCGAGGTCGAATTTGGGGAATTCTGCGAGGAGCTGGAGGTGCCGTTGCTGCTCGTCGAACTCGTCGATCTCGAACTGCCGCCCATCAGTGTCGGCGCGCCGTCGCTGGTTGCGCGCTGGGTCGATGAGCCCGGCGTGAGTTGGGAGACATCGGCGGAGCCCGGGAGGCCGAGGCCCGACGACTGGCCGGTGAATACTTCGCGCAGGATGCCGGCCATCACGCGGGCATTGCCGAAGCGCACACGATAGACCCGTACCGAAGAGTTTTCGTGGTCGGCACGATCGAGCCGCGTTACCCATCGGCGCACCTGGTCGATCATGCCAGGCGTCTGCGCAATCGCCAGCACTGCGTTGAGGCGCAGCACCGGCTGGAAGCGCACCAGCGGGCCTGCGGCGCCTTCCTTGCCGGTGTCGAAGATATTCTGCAGTTCGGCGATCACCGTTTCGGGATTGGTGCTCGAGACCGGGAAGATGCCGACGGACTGATTGCGCATCCAGTCGACGTCGAGTGCGAGCGCCGCCTCCACCGCCCGCATACGTTCCGGACTGGTGCCGACGATCAGCAGCAGGTTGCGCCCCTGGTCGATGCGCAGCATGCCGGGGCGCACCGCGAAGCTGTCGAGCGCGCGCATGACGGTCGGCGCCGCGACGTAGCGCAAGGGGAGGACGGTCAGGCCGTGCCCCCGCGCCAGCCGGCCGCGCGGAAAGCGGTCGGTCGATCCGACGCCCATTTCCTCGTTCGTCGGCGTGACCTTGTAGAGCCCGCCTTCCCGGACGAGCGTCGCGCCTGCAAATTTCAGCACGGTCTCGAGCAGCGGGACGATTTCATCGCGCGGGATGGGCCTTCCCGAACTCAGCGAGATCGTGCCCTGGACGCGCGGATCGATGGAGTAGGTGACGCCCAGCGTATCGCCCAGCAGCGTTTTGGCGACGGCCGAGATTTCCGCATTGTTGAAATTGATGTCGAAGCCTTCGCCGGAACGCGGCGTCACGCCCTCGGCCACAGGGCCGCTCGGGGTGGCGTCGGCAGGTCCGGAGGAGCCGGGATAGACCTGCGCGCCGGGCGCGCCGCGGCGCGCGCGGTCGGGGGGAGCCTGGCCTGGGAAGCGGGCAGTGAGGTCGGCGCTGGCGACGCCGTCGACGACGGTGGTGTCACGCTCGAACGCGCCGTATTTGCCGCAACTCGATAATGCGACCAGCAGAATCAGCGCGGACGCGATAGTTGCGCCTCGCTGCCTTGCGGACCGCAAAAGTTGCATCATACTCACTCCCCTTACACAAAAACCTAGCACAGCGGCGACAGGCTGGCGAGGTTCCCTACCGGCCAGCACTTAGTGACTTTTCTGGGATGGGGAGAACCCCTTTTTCTACGCAAGAACACACATTTCTACGCAAGAACACAGAGTTTTGGGCGGATGCCGGACGCTTCAGTAGCCGTCCTTAATCGTCATCATCGCTCGACCGCGACCGGGCCGGACGGCGGGGTTGTGGCCGGCGCTGGGTCTGCTTTGTCGACGCCCTGCGCTGGTTTGCCTGCGACGGCCGGCCCCGGAAATTGGTCCGTCCGTCGGCAGGCCGGCGGCGGCCCGACGATTTTTGCTCTTTCTCGTCAAACAGTTCGAGCCGGATCTGTCCGGCGCCACGACGCAGCACCACGTGCCGGGGCCCGATCTCCTCGACGTTCCATTGGTCAATGGTCTGGCCCTGGCGCAGCAACTCGGTCTCCTGGTTCTCTCGCCGGGTCAAAAGAGCATAGGTTCGTTCAGGTCCTATGACGATCCCGGTCAATTCTCCGGGCGCCTCTTCCTTGGCGACCGCGACCGGCTTTTCCTCCTCTTCGACCTCGGGGGCCTCGGCGGGAGGCCGCCGGCTGCGCATGAACAGGGGGCGCTCGACGGTGGCGGTGAGGCTTTGGAGCGCAGGCAGGCCGAGCGCCTCGACCAGAGCGGACGTTCGTCCGGGCTGTGGAGTTGCCAGCAATACCAGCGCCGCCACGCAACCGGCGGCGGCCTGCGCGCCCGTCGGCTTCGTCGTCGTCATGGTGAACCCTTACGCCGATATCCGGTGACGCTGAAAGAAACCGACAGTTGCGGTTCTTGCTGTGCCGCTGCGCCTTGCTGATCCCTGGCCACCGGACGGGTGGCGCTCAGCCGGCTGATGAAGGAGAGCGGTGTGTCCGTCTCCAGCCGGTAGAGCAGCTTCTGCAGCGAGGCGCTGGTCAGTTCCGCCGCGATATGCACCGATACCCGGCGCGCCGCATCCTCGTCCCCCGTCGCCTGCGGGTCGACGCCGACCGAGATCAACTTGCCTTCGACGTCCTCGACCAGCCCCACGACGCGCTCCTGCAGCGCATTGGCCGCCAGCGCGAAATTGTCTTCCGACAGAAACGGGTCGAAGGCGATCGGAGCCTCGGCAACCGCCTTCTCGGGAGGGATCTTGCGGCGCTTCTCCAGCGCCTCAAGCTGGGCCTGCCGGGCGTCGAGTTCGAGCCACTTGGTCTGCATGACCGTAACGCTCGCAAACCCGCCGAAACCGGCGAGCAGCAGCAGTATCGCGAGGATCGAGAGCGAGCCGACGGCGCGGCCGCTGATCTGCGGTCGCGCGCTCATGGCTTCGATCCCTTGTGAGGCAGCAGGCGTGCTTCCAGGTGGAAGCGATCGCCTTCGCCGTTCGGCAGCCGCGTCGTCGGCGCATAGAATGTCGGTTCCGCAAAGGCGTGCGAGCCCTCGATCAGCGGCACCAGGCCCGGCACGTTGCGCGACGTGCCGGTCATCCGCACGCGCCCTTCGGCGATACGCACCTCCGACAGCCAGGTATCGTCCGGCAGCGTCGCCGCCAGCGCTTCCAGCGAGAGCACGAGGAACGGCGTCCCCTGCCGGCGGTCGACCATTGCCTTTGCTTCGCTTTGGGAAGCGGGCGCCGTCTTCTGGGCCGCCATCAATGCCCGGCGCTGCTCGGCAATGGCCCGCGACAGCACGTCGAGTTTTTCGTCGGCGCGGTGCAGGCCCCAGCCGACGGCCGCGCCACCGAGAAGAATGATGGCCGCGAGCACGCTCACCAGCGCGACCGCGCCCCGCCTGATCCGCGTCGCCCGCGCGGCCGCCGCCTCGCCGCGGTCGACAGGAATGGCGACTTCCTCGCCGTTCCAGGGCTCCGGGTAGAGAAGCCGGACTTCGCGCGGATCGAATGGGCGCAGGGCCTGCACCGCCTGGGCGCTGAAAGCGCGGGCGGTGGCGAACACTGTCACAACGATGCGGTCGTTCGCCCGCTCGTCCGGCACTACGCGGTAGGTGTGGAGAACCTCCTCCGCGCGCCACGGCGCCAGCCGCTCCAACTGATGCTGCACGATGCTGTCGAGGAATTGCCGGCTCTCGCCCGGCAGGGGATCGAGCGTGCGCACCACGATCTCGTCGGCTGGCGGAACAAGATCGACGTCGCGCTTCTTCAGCCTGGCGGCCAGCGTGACAGGTGCGAACTGGTAGCCGCCGGCTGCCTCCTCGATCCGCAGCAATTCCGGCGCGTCCGTTCCGTCCGGCGTCTCGAGCCTGAAACCATCATCGGTCGATACCAGGGCGACACGGCTCTTTCCCCGCGTGCGCGAGCCCAAAGCCGTCCAGCCATCGACCAGCCCGTCGATGAACCATCTCAGCCCGTCAAGCACGCTACTGAACACGCTGCGCTCCCTGTTGCAGACCCGAGCCCGGCCGCGCCGGCGGATTGGCATCCCAATTCAGTATCCGGTAGGGCTCGGAATCGCCCTGCAGGACACTGACGACCACCTCGAACGGCCGATCATTGCGGCCGCCGAACCGCACCCGCGCCTCCAGTCGGACGGCCTGGCTCTGGGCGTCGGTCACGTAATCCTCCACCGGTCCCATGGCTGCAATCAGATCTTTCGGTTGCAGGTTCTTGAGTACGCGATCCTGCAGGAAAGTGTGGACCCTGTCTTCGCTCATCCCCGGAAGCGCCAACAGCACGGGCGGATCGGCAAGCATCGGGTTGATCTTATCGCTGCCGCTGGCGACCGTCACATAGGGTGCCACGGCAGCCGCCACGGCCGGTGGTATGTCGAGCACCAGCGCAAGCTCGGCGACGTGCAGGAAAGGCCCGCTGCGCGGGCCATCAATGCGTCCGGCCGCCCGGTAGGCAGCGCGTTCGGAGCCGCCTTGGTCCTCGTCATCGCGCCAGGCAACGACGCGGGCCGCATAGTGGCGCGCAAGCGGAGCCTCCACACCGACGACCCGGAACAGGCCTTCGATCACTTCGACCGGCGCCTGGCTGAGATTGATGCGGCTGATCTCATCCCGGAAGATGATGTCGACGCGCGTATCGCCGAGCGTGATGGTGGTGCCTCCGGATCGCGGCAGGCCGCTGCCGGTGAGGCCGACCACCTGCTCGATCGCCCCGCGCATCGCCTCTTCGGCGCGCATGGACTCCGAAAAACTGCGGCTCGTATCCGTGCCGGCCTGCAGGCTGACGGAAGCAACCGCGGCGAGCACACCAATGACGGCGGCGAGAAACAGCACCACCACCAGGATCGATCCGCGGTTGTGGGCGCCGCTCACCTGACTTGCCCCCCGCTCTGGGTGCTGGACTGCCCGCGGTTCGGGCATTCGTTATCGACCCCATCATAATCTGCCGAGAGGCACGCAGCGAGCAGATTTGCCGGCAGCGGTATTACTACGGGCACCGGAAACACCGATGTGCCGGCGAGGTCGAAGATCTCGACCGCGACCGCCTTGGGCAAAGCCGGTTGTCCTGTCCAGGTCGGAAACGACTGGCCGCTTTGGTCTCGGTAGGAGAATTGAACGCGCATCCGGCCACGCAGCAGCACCACCGGGTCCCGCATCTGCGTGGCGGTGGTGGAGACAGGACCGCGCTCGCGCACGACCATCACACCGTCCGCGTCCTCCCCCACCGTCACCGAGATCAGCGCGAGACCGCGATCGGTGACCGGGCCGGCCGAGACGAAGATGATCCGGTTCGGTTCGCCGACGAAAATGATGCCTCCGGTATCCGTCCCCGGCGGGCGCATGGGGACAGCGAGGGTGAGGTCGGCGCGCAGACGGTTCAGCCCGCTCGTGAGCATCTCCATGGCTGCGATGGTGCTCTCGCCGCGGTTCCAGTTGCGCATCGCCTGCGCGGTGAACTGCGCGAGAAGGGCCATGACCGCCACGGCGATCGCCAAAGCGGCGAGCATCTCGATGAGCGCAAATCCGGCGCGCGCGTCAGCGCGCGGGGCGGCTGAGTCGATAGGTTTCAAGGGTCGTGCTCCGCCCGCTCGGCGCCCGTACGGCGACGACTATCCGGTAAAGATTCCAGGGGCCGCTCTCGTTGGCCGTGCCCTTCTGCTCCTCGTCCTGCTCCTTCTCCTTGTCCTGATCCTGGCCCTGCGTCTGCGTGCCGAAGCCGGTCTGCGGAGGTCTCTGCTGGCTCTGCGAACTTCCGCTGCTTCCGCTTCCGCTGCCCGATTGGGACTGCGGCTGCTGGTTCGATGCTTCGGCGATCATCTGGCGCTGCGTATCGACGACGCCGACGGACCAGGCATAGCGGCCGGTGACGCCTTCATGCGCGCCGGGCGCGAGGTTGAGGCGCGGGGCGGTGGCTTCCAGCACCGCGCGTGCGACCAGCATCGCTTCGGTCTCCTCGCGCACATCTCCGATGCTGCGCCAGACCGACGAGAAGCCCTGCATCAGCACCGCCAGCAGCACGGCCGCGACGCTGATCGCGACCAGCGCCTCGATCAGCATGAAGCCGGGCGATCCGGCCGGCCTATCCTTGCTGCGGCGCGACCACATCGACAAATCCCGTGAGCCAGTTGATGCGGACACGCCAGTCCTGATCGCCCTTGCTGATGCGGATCACCGCGCCGCAGGAGCGCCCGTCGGCGGCGAAGCTGATGGCGAAGCGTCCTTCGGCGCTCGGGCATATCTGGCTGGCCAGTACTTCGAGCGTGAGGTCGTCCGGCAGTTGCACGTTGCGGCCCGACGCCGCGCTCGTGATCGTCCGCCGCGGAACATC
>Ga0182739_1002050_pt1 | contig 19482 bp, 16 predicted proteins | sample eDN5th30CBELigBY_FD_128873 | JGI IMG/M metagenome (GOLD analysis project Ga0182739, IMG submission 128873) | Enriched backyard soil microbial communities from Emeryville, California, USA - eDNA 5th pass 30_C BE-Lig BY (version 2) (version 2) | ecosystem: Environmental > Terrestrial > Soil >...
AGTTGCTAGAAAAAGTCCTTCATGGATCTGATGAAGGCCGTTTGCCTGGTCCAGTTGCTAGAAAAAGTCCTTCATGGCCCTAATGAAGGCCGTTTGCCTGGTCTAGTTGCTGGAAAAAGTCCTTCATGACTCTGATGAAGGACATTCCCTGGCTAAATTCCTGAATTATGTCCTTAAATACACTTTTTGAGGACGGTAAAAAAGTAATTATCTGAGGAGAATGATTGTTCAATTAAGCGGGAAGGTTGCTCCGAAAGCCACTTTCATGACTTCTGTTACAGTTACAACCTCGTTCTTGTTGTATGGTGGAAGAAAGAGTAGGAGAGCAAGCAAAATCAATAACGTCCTATAACTGAAGCATGAGGGTAAACATAAACTACATTGTTCTTCAAGCTTTCAAAAGTGCTTTGCCAAAAAAAAAAGATACGAATATAATTAAACTTGGAGAGGGGCTAAACGGTTAAAGTGTGATTACATAAATGTTTGAAAGAAGTATAAAAACGAAAAAAGTTTGAAACGAGGGCATTAAAATGAATACAATCAAAAAGCAAAAGCCCAATAAACCTAAAATGGTTTTACGCGCATTAATGGTTATTATTGGGGCCTTTACAACAGCATATGGACTAGAAGCGGTATTAATCCCAAACAACGTATCAGACGGTGGTGTGACAGGTCTAAGCATCGTTGGTTCACAATTAATTGGATTACCTCTTGGACTTCTAATTGCAGTACTGAATATTCCATTCGTATTTTTGGGGTATAAACAAATTGGGAAAAGCTTTGCTATTTATTCGGTTATTGGTATTGCTTCGCTAGCAGTCGGCACTATTCTTATGCATCATGTACCAACCATTATTCAAGGTGATACATTGTTAGTAACCGTTGTGGGTGGTATTATCATCGGTTTTGGAATGGGGCTAGCATTACGAAACGGCGGTGCATTAGATGGAATTGACATGTTAGCCGTATTACTTTCTCGAAAATTACCTTTTGGAACAAGTGATCTTATCTTATTCTTAAACATATTTGTCTTTATTGTTGTTTCAACGATATTCGGTCTTCAAGGGGCTATCTTATCGGCAATCGCTTACTTTATTGCCTCTAAAGTCATTCACATCGTTGAAGAAGGGTTAAGCGGTTCTAAAACCTTTAACATTATTACAAATGAACCCGAATTAATGGTAGAGACAATTCGTGATCGTTTAGGTCGTGGAGCAACGTATAAACTAGCTGAAGGTGGCTATTCAAACGAACAATTTAAAGAAATCACTTGTGTGATTAACCGTTTAGAAGAAAGCAAAATGAAAGAAATTATTCGTGAAATTGACCCAACTTCCTTTGTTACAGTATATGACGTAGCAGAAGTTAGGGGAGGCAACTTCAAAAAGCAGGATATTCATTAATTACATAGATGAAAATAGAACAACTAAAGTCATTAACGTGACGCTGTTACATATATGATATGAATGGATGAAAAGGGACTTGCTGCGGCAAGTCCCTTTTTCCTTATTAGAGATGCATAGGTTGATAAAATTAGTGGAGTTTAACAAAATATTTATGGATTGAAGATAGATATATCTAAATAAAAATAAATATGATAATTGTCCATTGAAGCGAAGAGGCTGTCCCGAAGTGACAGCCTCTTGCTAGTATTATGGTATTTTTGTGTTCTGCATTTTTACGCCGTGAACTTCTTCTATTCACTTTTTTTACCAGATGCTCGTTCTTCTTTTAATTTAAAATACGTATCTAAGGCTTGCTGGCCGATTCGTTTATTAATGTCGTCAGAGCCGCCTTTTTGATAGGCCCAAGGTACAACGATAGACATAGCGATTTCTGGATTATTATAAGGAGCATAACCAACGAGTGTTAAATTAGTCGTTGGTACTAGCCCGCTGAACTCATTTTTACGCGGTCCATCATAGAAAGCTTCTGCTGTTCCTGTTTTAGCAGCTGGTCTATATGATTTTCCCATGAAATACTTAGCAGCTGTTCCACCGGCTTCTTGAGCGACTTGGCGGAATCCTTCTTGTACACGATCAATCCATACTTCCTGGCCGTTCAAATCGTTTAATACTTTCGGCTGAATTTGTTGAAAGACTGGTCCAATCGTTTCTTCATTACTAGGCTCGTGAATTTCTTTCACGATTCGCGGCTGCAGACGCTTCCCGCCGTTTGCAATCGTGGAAACATATTGAGCTAATTGCATCGGAGTATAGGTATCGTATTGTCCAATCGATAAGTCTAGTAATAAACCAGGAAGAGTATCTGGTCCTCTTGCTCCAGGTGTTTCGTTTGGAAGGTCGATACCAGTTCGTACGCCAAGACCGAATTGGGCATAATGATTTCGCATAACGGAAAAGGCATTCGGATTTATTCGCAAGGCTTGACCTGGAACATAGTTTCCGCCACCAATTTTAATCGCTGTTTGGAACATGTATACGTTGGATGATTTCTTTAAAGCTGTAACATCACTGACAGGACCTAAATTCGCATAGGAACCTTTTAACGTTCTGCCAATACGCATCTTTGTATCATAGAATGTTGTTCCTGGAGAAATGGCTCCTAGCTGAAAACCTGTGTAGACGGTTGCTCCTTTGACAGATGATCCCATCGTATAGGACGTTGTAATATTTCCTAGTGCAAAGTCTTTAATTTCCATGGCTCCAGTTTCGCTGTTTCGTACATATTGCTTTCCTGCCATTGTTAATACTTCCCCTGTATTCGGGTCCATCAACACAACGAATGCTCGATCTAGTAAGTATGTATTTCCTTTTGTTTTTGTTCTTCGTAATTCTGTTTCAATAATTTCTTCAACAGCTAATTGCAGCTCCATATCGATGGTTAGAACTAAGTCTTTGCCTCGTTCTCCTTCGGAAAGTGGTTTTGTATCGACGACTTCTCCTTGTCGTAATACGGCTTCCATCTTCGCCTTCTTCCCATGAAGAATATCTTCATATTGCTTCTCTAGATAACTAAGCCCAACCCGATCGTTACGGCTGTATCCTCGTGCTAAGTAATAGTCGATATTGTCGCGTGGAAGACCTTCGTCAGAAGAAGATACTTTCCCGATAACAGAACGCAATGTCTCGTCATAAGGATAGTCCCGTTCCCAATCAGTTGTAACACCTACGCCAGGCAGGGAGTCTAGTCGTTCACTCACTCTTGCGAATTCTTGCTCTGTTACGTCTTTATTTTTCACAATAGAAGGAGTGAGAGCGTAGCCGCTGTTGAATTCACGGAAAATAGCTAATACTTCCAGCTCGTCATCTGTGAATTTATCCAACTCTGTTTCTTTAATTCTCTCTAACTGAAGTTTATATAAATCTTTTTCTTCTAATTTATGGTTTTTAACGAGTTCTAAATCCTTATCAGTAATGAGAGCTTCTGCTTCTTTCGGATGTGTTAAAAGCCAAAAATCTTTTTTATCCCGTTCCGTAATTTTTTCCGTATCTTGCTCAATTAATGTAGCAAGCTTCTCTGCTGTTTCAAGCATTTCATTTGATTTAGTATTTGGATACTTCGTATAAGTAATCGCTTTAAGCGGTTTATTATCCACAATTGGATTGAAGTATCGGTCATACATTTTGCCGCGAGGAACCGGTGTGCTAATAGTATCATTTTCCGTTCGTTCGACTTCGCGTAAATATTCATCACCGTATACAATTTGTACGACTCCGAGCTTGATGATTAAACCAGAAAATAATAAAAAAACGATAAAAAATAGAAAATTCAAACGAAGAGAGACGGTTCTCCTTTTTTTCTTCTTCTTTTTCCCTTTATTCAATATTCATCATTCCTTACAAATATCGTTAGTTCCATGATATAGAAAATTCACTTTTATTTCTATGGTTTTGCAAAAATTACAGGAGTTTTACAATAAGTCAGTTTAGAAGAGAAAAGGTTTGAGTGTGCTTAAGTCTCTTTTTAAAAATGAATCGATGTAATAAATGGGTATATAAAACTATTAAAAAGTAAGGAATTTGTATTAATCTATATATTAAGTAGGGGTAATAAATTTAATTGAGTCATAAGTACTATTTTTGATTCAGTAACAAATAATCGCTAGGATATATGAATTATCCTAGCGATTATCAATTATTGTGCAGTTATCGTGTGGCTTGCTTGAATCTTTTGCAGCGCTTGTTCAAAGTCTTGAATTAAATCATCAGCATTTTCTAATCCAACGGAAATTCGAAGTAAGCTATTAGTAATGCCGCGTTTTTCACGTTCATCAGCAGGCATAGCTGCATGAGACATTTTTACAGGATAAGATAGAATTGTTTCAACGGCCCCTAAGCTCACTGCAAAAACAGGTAATTGTACGTGATCGACAAATGTTCGGAGTGCTTCTTCATTTTCTAGCTCAAATGAAAGAACCGCGCCAGCCCCGCTTGCTTGATTATGTTGAATGTCGTATTGCGGATGATCAGCTAACCCTGGGTAATAGACGCTCTTAACAAGTGGATGCTGATTTAAATATTCCGCTATTTTTTGAGCTCCTTTTTGAGAATGCTCTATCCGTACAGATAATGTTTTTAACCCTCGCATTACTAGCCAAGCATCTTGTACGCCAAGTACTGCTCCGAATGCATTTTGAAGTGTGCCAAGTCTAGCTGCTAGCTCGGGATCTTTCACAACTGCAAGTCCTGCTACAACATCGCTATGTCCAGATAGGAACTTCGTTGCACTATGTAGTACAATGTCGGCACCTAGTTGAAGTGGTTTTTGTAAAGCTGGAGTTAAGAATGTATTGTCTACATACGTTAAGGCTCCAATTTCTTTAGCGAAATCACAAATTTGTTTAATATCGGTTACTTTAAGAGTTGGGTTTGATGGTGTTTCCATATAAATAGCTTTCGTATTCGGTCGAACCGCTGCCTTCACGCTTTCAAAATCGGTCATGTCGACAAATGTATGGTCAATGTTAAAGCGGTTTAACACCGTTGTGACCATTCGGAATGTTCCGCCGTATACATCTTCTGTAATGACGATATGGTCACCTGCCGATAATAATAGGAAGGCTGTTGAGATTGCTGCCATCCCTGATGCGAAAGCAAACCCATGTGTTCCATCTTCTAGTTCAGCAATAATCGTTTCTAATGCTTCACGAGTCGGATTTAGACTGCGGCTGTAATCGTATTTACCAAATTGATCAACGCCAAATTGATGGAACGTAGATGCGTGCTGAATCGGAACGCTAACGGCACCAGTTAATGGGTCTACTTTATGTTCATTATGAAGCAATCGTGTTTCAAAGCTAAATTGTTCCCCGTTTTTCATCATAATACCTCCTGTTTTACACGAGCAAAAGCTTGTTCTAGGTCTTGAGTTAAATCGTTATAATCTTCAATGCCGACAGAGAAGCGAAGCAGTCGATTACATACGCCAGTTGCAAGTCGCGTTTCTAACGGAATATCAGCATGTGTTTGCGTTGCAGGGTACGTAATGAAACTTTCGACTCCGCCAAGGCTTTCAGCGAAGCAAATTAATTGCAAAGATTGTAAGAATGGATTAACGGCTTTTTCATCGATAATGCGGAAGGAAAGCATGCCGCCTTTTCCTGGATAAAGTACATCTGTAACGCATTCATGATTTGTTAAATATTCAGCAAGTGCTTTAGCATTTTGTTCATGTTGTTTCATACGCAGAGCTAAAGTCTTCATTCCGCGCATAAGAAGCCAAGAATCGAATGGACTCAATACAGCGCCGTATCCATTATGGTGGAACGCTAAAGCGTCACATAATTCTGTTCCTTTTGCGACAATCAATCCAGCTAGTACATCATTATGCCCGCCCAAATATTTCGTTGCACTGTGAATGACAATATCAGCACCTTCTAAAATTGGCTGTTGAAGGAGTGGGGTATAGAATGTGTTATCCACGATTAATATTAAGTTATATTTCTTAGCAATGTCGGCAACAGCTCGAATATCTGTTTCCTGCATAAGGGGATTTGTTGGGGTTTCTAGAAAGATGGCTTTTGTTTGCGGCGTAATTGCACCTTCAATTTCACTCAAACAACAAGTATCTACATATTTACAGCCTAAGCCCCATTTTTTAAACCCTTGTTCTAAAAGGCGGTACGTTCCGCCGTATAAATCGCCGCTAACAATCCATTCATCGCCTGATTCAAATAAAGCTAAGATTGTCGCAATGGCTGCCATGCCTGAACTGCAAGCAAAGCCTCGATCGCCCGATTCAAGATCAGCGATTGCTTGTTCAAGAATTTGGCGAGTGGGATTTCCAGTACGAGTATAGTCAAATCCAGTTGATTGCCCAATTCCTTCATGTCGATAAGCTGTTGAGAAATAGACAGGAGGGTTGACTGTTCCTGTAGTTGTTTCGCTTCTATTTCCAATTTGAGCAAGATATGTTTCCTTTTTATACATCACCATCACGGCTCCTTTGATACGAAATAAAAAAAAGTCTTCTTTAAGAAGAAGACTTTTTTGAGTAAGTTGAGTCATTCTTCTTATCTGTCAAGTTACAGGAACTTGAGGAATTAGCACCTTTTCATTGATCACGGGTCAATGAAGGTTGCTGAGGTGTCAACGGGCCATTCCCTCGACCTCTCTGGATAAGAGTTTAAATAATTCGTTTTTTTTGAATTTACTATACATCTTTCTTAATGTCAATACCAATGGAAGATTTGTTCGATGATATCGTCAATCTTTATATTGTCTATTTTTTTAACGGACATACGTAAACTAAGGAACTTTATCGTATAACGTACGAAAATAAGCTATTTTTTGCTATATATATGGAAAACTTGTACAATTTAAATGAGAATCGATATCAATGAATGGCATATGGTCTATTAAGAGAAACTAATTAACGGACTATATGATTTCATATGTAAATGGGAGGCAAGGAATAATGGAATTTAGAATCGAAAGTGACACGATGGGTGAGGTAAAGGTCCCTGCTGATAAATATTGGGGAGCTCAAACAGAAAGAAGTCGTAATAATTTTAAAATTGGTAAGGAAAAAATGCCAATTGAATTAATTCGGGCATTCGCTTATGTAAAACAAGCAGCAGCTAAAGTAAATCATAAGCTTGGAGATTTATCAGAAGCGAAGAAAAATGCTATTGTAACGATTTGCAGAGAAATTTTGGATGGAACGCTTGATGAGCACTTTCCGCTTGTTGTTTGGCAAACGGGTAGTGGGACGCAAAGTAATATGAATGTCAATGAGGTTATTGCCAATAAAGGTAATAAGTGGTTAGAGGAGATTGGAGAATCGGAAAGACTTCATCCAAATGATGATGTAAATAAGGCGCAAAGTTCGAACGATACGTTTCCAACGGCGATGCATATTGCTGCCTATATGGAAGTAGTCAATCAACTAATTCCAGCTATTAAAGTACTGCGTGATACGTTTAAAGAGAAGGAAAAAGAATTTTGGGATGTAGTGAAGATTGGTCGAACACATCTTCAAGATGCAACGCCTCTTACATTAGGTCAAGAAATATCTGGATGGAGAGCAATGTTAGATAAGAGTTTAGCTATGGTAGAGGAGAGCAGTCAAAAATTATTGAACTTAGCTCTTGGTGGGACAGCGGTAGGAACAGGGATTAATACAGACCCTGAATTTCCAGAGGAAGCAGCGAAACAAATTGCTGAGGATACGGGACATCCGTTCCAAACATCTGATAATAAATTTCATGCGCTTACAAGTCATGATGAAATGGTCTATGTCCACGGTGCTTTAAAAGCGTTAGCTGCCGATTTAATGAAGATTGCTAATGATGTGAGATGGTTAGCGAGTGGTCCAAGAAGCGGTATTGGGGAAATTGCGATTCCAGAAAATGAACCAGGAAGCTCTATTATGCCGGGGAAGGTGAATCCTACTCAAAGTGAAGCTTTAACGATGATTGCGACTCAAATCGTTGGAAATGATGCAACCATTGGATTTGCAGCCAGCCAAGGTAATTTCGAGTTAAACGTCTTTAAACCAGTTATTATCTATAACTTTTTACAATCGGTTAAATTATTAGCAGAAGGAATTCTTTCCTTCAATAACAACTGCGCGGTTGGAATTACGGCGAATGAAGAAGCTATTAAACAAAATGTAGAACGATCTCTTATGCTTGTTACGGCACTTAATCCATATATTGGTTATGAGAGAGCGGCGAAAATTGCGAAACACGCATTTAAAGAGAATTCTACTTTGAAAGAGGCGGCTCTTCAACTTGGTTATTTAACAGAAGAGGAATTCGATAAATGGGTTGTCCCAGCTAAGATGGTGAATAAATAAGAAAGCTAAATGTACCCTTTCGCATGATTGTGAAAGGGTACATTTGTCATGATTTTAGAAATATACATATGTACACGTAACATGTGAGGAAAGTAAATCTAGAAATTAATGAATGATGGTAGTGGAGATAACATCTATGAGGAATCAACCTATTATTGAAGAAAAGTGATGGATTTCCCCATTCAGTACTGAATGGGCAAGTTCCATACTTCATAATTCATGGGATAATTTAGCCCTAAGACAAACAGGTGATAATGCTTGTTGAAAGGACATCCAATGAAGGGATGCCTTTCTAAATGATGGTTTTAATTAAAAGGGAGGGTGTATTGGTGGACATTTTCAATTGGATTTGTGACGATTAAACGGTTACCAGAAAAGCTCCAATTCGCCAAATCATAGCAAAGGTATCTAGTTGGGATTTCATCATCATCTACTTCAATTGTTTTTAGACGAAGAAGCTCGCCTTCAAATGGCCGAAGTCTTTCTAATTCTTCTGCTAAGTTTATTGCTACTTCAAAACTAGGAGTCGTTTTCTGAATACCGTTACTCTCGAAGAGGACCTCTACTTGTTTCCACTCTACTGGATTAGAATCCGTCTTTTTTTCGAATAAATATACATCAGCAAACTGCATATTATCACTCCCTTTCCATGTTATTCCAATTATAACATATACAGATAAAATAAAAAATACAAAAATACCTAAAAAGTTAAAATTTTACAGAAAATTCACAATTATACGTTGTTTTTATCAGGTGAATAAATGCTTGAATATGTGAAAAAAATACTGTCTTAATCCAAAATTCAAACAAAGCTCTTTATTTAAATAAATAAGAAAATAAAAAAACCTCCTTATTATTATTATTGTAGTAAAAGGTGTCGGCTTCTTAAAAAGGCAACTATTCTTACTTCGCTTGTGACATAATGAGCGTGAATCTTGCTTCAATCTTTAGTATGAATAATGTGAGGGATATCTATTCGTGCTATAAAAAATTTAGTTAGGAAGAAGCCTTACCTATGGATGATTTTCATTATATGCAACGAATATAAGGGGTAGTACTAATTTAAGTATCGATTATTTAAAGTAAAGATAAAGGACCTGTCCGATAGCGGAGCAGGTCCTTTTGTCGTTTGTTTAATTATTTCTTCATCCACTCCGGTTTACCAAAGCCTTTAAACTCTTTGTCGATAACTGCTTCAAACTCATCTGATTCAACAGCTGCTTTAATATCTTTAGCAAATTGAGCGTCTACATTTTTCGTATCCACTACGACACGATTACGATACTCATCTGGCATATTTTCAACGGAAATTGCATCTTCAATTTTCATTTTTGCTGCAATAGCAAAGTTTCCAGGTACAGCAGATAAGTCAACGCTATCTGTAGCACGTGGTAATTGAGCTGCTTCTAATGGTTTAATTTGGATGTTTTTCGGGTTACTTGTTACATCTTTTTCTGACAATGTTAACTGATTAGCAGCTGGGTCAACTTCAATTAGTTTGGCATCTACTAGAATTTTTAGCGCACGAGCCATATTAGATGGATCATTTGGAACGGCGATAGATGTACCGTCTTTTATTTCATCTAAAGATTTATATTGTTTTGAATAAATTCCCATTGGTGCTGTTGGAACAACAATCAATTCAGAAAGTTGTAAGTTGTTTTCCTTTGCAAATGTTTCCATGTAGTATTTGTGTTGGAATAGATTTGCATCAATGGATCCATTGCTTAGAGCAAGGTTCGGTTGAACATAATCACTAAATTCAACAACTTCTACTTTATATCCGGCTTTTTCAAGTGATGGTTGAATCGCTTTTTTAACCATGTCAGCAAAAGGACCGCTTGTTGCACCAATTTTAAGTTCTTTTTTCTCTTCAGTTGTGTTTGAAGCCGTATCTTTTTCTTCGTCTTTGTTATTGCCGCAAGCTGCTAAAGCAAGGGCAAGAACAAGAACGAGTAATAAGGATGCCCATTTTTTCATCTTGTAAATCCTCCTAAAAATTGAATAATGTATTAAAACTTTCTATGAAGAAAGCAATAATTGTGCTTATCGTTTATCAACTAAATAAGAAAGCTTGTCCCCGATAATTTGAATGATTTGAACAAGGCAAATTAGAACAATAATCGTCAGAATCATAACGGTATTGTCGTAGCGGTAGTACCCGAAGCGGATGGCTAAATCGCCGATTCCTCCGCCGCCAATCGTCCCTGCCATAGCTGAGAACCCAATGAGTGAAATCGTTGTTAAGGTTAGACCTTGAATGATGCCTGGTTTTGCTTCAGCGAGCAGGACATCTTTAATGATCATCCATGGTGAAGCGCCAACGGCGATCGCCGCCTCAATAATGCCTTTATCAATTTCACGTAAAGAGGTTTCAACGATTCGAGCGAAAAACGGAATCGCTGCTACGGATAATGAAACAGAGGCAGCGATTGGTCCAATCGTTGTTCCTGTTATGAAGTTAGTGAAAGGAAGCAATGCTACTAATAGAATGATATATGGAATAGATCGTACAAGGTTTACGATGAATCCAAGCAGACTATTGATAAACGCATTTTCAAAAAATAAATTTTTCGCTGTTATAAAGAGTAAAACTCCAAGCGGTAAACCGAGAAACAGGGCGATGATAAGCGAGATGCCAACCATATACACCGTTTCTAGGAATGCTTTATTAAGATCGGGAAGTATAGCTGTAATCGATTCAAGCATGATGTATCACCTCCACATAGCTAGTTCGTTTGTTGATATAGTCTAAAGCCGATTGAATGTCATTAGTGTTCCCGGTTAATTCAACAATAAGTATGCCTAAAGGAATGTTTTGGATATATTCGATTTTTCCGTGCAAAATATTGGCTTTTACAGGATGTTCTTGTAATAAGTCTGAAAGAACGGCCTCACTAGCGAGCTGTCCTTCAAATTGAATTTTGATAATGCTTCCTTTACTTTCCGTAATTAAATGAGAAGGAAGTTCAAAATCTAAGACGCTTCCGATAAATTGTTTCGTTAATGCTTGCTTAGGCTGAGCGAACACACCGTATACGTCACCTTCTTCAATTATGCGCCCATCTTGCATAACGGCTACCCGATGACAAAGTTCTTTTACAACCTCCATTTCATGGGTAATTAAGACGATTGTAATTCCGAACTCTTTATTAATTTTTTTCAGTAATTGTAAAATGGCTTTTGTTGTTGTTGGGTCAAGGGCAGATGTTGCCTCATCACATAAAAGAACGGTAGGATTGTTTGCTAATGCACGGGCAATTCCAACACGTTGTTTTTGTCCACCGCTTAATTGAGCAGGGTATACATCTTTTTTATCACTAAGACCAACGATTTCGAGTAATTCAAGCACACGTTTGCGAATGGCTTCAGGCGATTGATGTGCAGCTTTTAAGGCGAAAGCAACATTATCAAACACTGTTTTCGAACTGATGAGTGAAAAGTGCTGAAAAATCATTCCGATTTTCAGTCGTTGTTTTCGTAATGCTTGACCCGATAATTTCGTTAAATCAACACCATCAATAATTACTTGGCCTTTTGTCGGACGTTCTAATAAATTAATCGAACGAATTAAGGAGCTTTTACCAGCACCGCTATATCCAACAATTCCAAAAATTTCTCCTTTTTGAATCGTCAAGGATACATCATCAACGCCGACAACTCGACTTGTCTTCGTGATGTATTCCTTTCGTAACGATCGAATTTCAATCATGGACGTTCCCCCCTAAAAAAGCCTCTTTCTGAGTGAAAGAGGCGACATAATCTATATCACGACTTATCTTCCAGAATTGTATCTCTGCAGGAAGTAGCACCGTTCCCCGAATAGGAGGTTGCCGGACGTCATTGGGCCTGATCCCTCGGTCACTCTTGATAAGTATTTGTTATTTTGAAATATTTTTGAATATTTATATTAGAATATTATTTGTTGTAGTTTGAAAAGTCAATGTATTTTTAGAGAAATGATGTAATAATTATGAAAAAAAACACTTGTATATTATTACATTATAGGATTTAACTTACTCTCTCTAGCTGAAAGTTGTTAGTTGAAGCTTAGGTGTATTTGTTATTTTTAGATAAGAAATAGATATGTGATTTTGATGAATTTATTATTCGTCATGGAATTGTGCCTTTCCATTCTTAACATTTTCCATATATTCCTTGTAAGCGTTATGCGTCTTATATACAGTTAATAGTAATAGGGCTTCATTTAATAGACATTAATAAAAACGAATGGGGGATAAGCATGATAGGAAGGAAGAGGGCAGGAGATGTAGAATGGGTACATCGAAAAGTAGAATCTGCGCAATCTAAGATGGGTGTAAATGTCTTTGTAACAGATGGTTTAATGATTGATACAGGATCAGAGTCTTTGTTGTCTGACTGGATTCCTTTTTTTCAGTCGGTCGATTTTGATCAAGTAGTGCTTACGCATTATCACGAAGATCATACAGGCAGAAGGTTTTACCGAAGCATTATCCGATTATAGAGTACTCGGACTATGAATGGGATTCGAAACATATTATTACGTCCATTCTTAGAGAGGAGCAGTCCAGTAGTGTAAGGTAAATACATGTGAGCTGACCTTATAAGGTCAGCTCACATGTATTTAATCTAAACGATTTACATTCGGAGGCGTTTCATCATAAAATTCATGAGCTTCTTCGATGTTTTGGTTATTACCTGATGTATAGACATTTCCTCCAGCCATTCCTTCGTTGATAATACGATCAATGTCTAAGTAGACAGAATCTTTCTTATCATATTCCGCATCTTTTAAAAACTTATCTTTGTCCAAAAAAAGTCCCTCCTTAGCTTCTGTAGTTTGCAACATACAGTGCTATCTTTAATTCAACTGGCCATCAGGGCAATGAAATACTGACGGAAGTTGTCATTATAGTTTGAGCAGGGAAGGGTCTTTTTTATTCAGCGTATATTTGTAACGCAGAGGACCAGTTGTATCACTCATATACATGAAATAGCATAAGCTCATGTATAGCTTGTTTTAATTCAGCTTCTAAATGATCCGAAGGCTGTATGTTCTTCCATTCAATTTGTCCATCTTTATGGTAAATGGCTTGATAATGTTGTTTGTTTACATAAAAAGAAATTTTCCAGCCAGGTAAAGTATGGTCTTTGAACAACGGCTTCCATTGAAAATGAGTAATCATGAAAAAACCTCCTCTATAGCTATTCCCATTTGTTTCATTATACTGGAAAAAAGAATAGAAGAGGTTATTTTTTATCATCATTTGGGTATTTTAATTCAATAAATAAATTTTTTAATTGATGCAGTCGAGTTGTTTCAATATCGGTTTCATCGAATTGCATCGGTTTTGAATTCACTTCATAAATAAAGAGATCTCCTGCTTCATTTTCACCAAGATCAATTGAAAATTCACCGATAAAGCCTAGTTGATGAGATAGAACGGCACCGCAAGTTTGAGCAATTTCTGTTAATTGTTGATCTAAAGCTGGTGTTGTCACTTCATGATAAGGAATGATTTTCCCTCCCGTTGGCACATGAGTTGTGATTTCTTGTGTTTGTGACATCCTGACGCCTTTCCCGCTTAGCTTGAAACGGCCTTGTTCGTAATGAACAAGCAGGCGGTAATCATAGCGATGTCCATTTTTCTTCTTAGGAACAATCGCTTGTTGAGCTAGATATTTCTTCGATTGAAGCTGCTGTTTGTAGACATCCCAATAGGCTTGAAGAGTAGGAAATGTTTCCGCCTCTATCGGGCTTACTAATTGGATGGATTTATCTCGTTTATAAGTTAAGGTATGAATCCCTTTGCCCCGATTTCCATCTCTAGGTTTTAAATAAATGGTTGAGTAGGTACGAAGAAAAGAAGCTAGTTGATTTACATTGTCGACAACGATTGTTTTCGGTAGAAGCTGCTTGAGCCTTTCGTGTTGTTGAAAGGTTGTATACATCTCATATTTATCAATAAAACAAGGGTTGAACATCTTAATGTGCTTGTTGGAGAATAGAGTTTTTAGTTGTTGAAAGGAGTCGGATGCTTCAAAGGGACGGGATGGAATTCGATTATAGACAATATGAGGGAGAGGGGCGGTGACTTTTTTCCAGGTATTTAGTTCCGAACAGTGTATAAATCCATAAGATTGTTCCTGCAGGATATCGTTTGCTGTGAAAACATAACATAAAATACCGTGCTGTAATAAATAAGAATGCAAGGATTGGAACAAGGGAAGATTCCCGCCCAATCCTGTTTTGTTTTTTCCACTTGTTGTTAAAATGCCAATTGTTAATATTTCGTTCCTATGAAAGGGTTTTACGTCAAAGCATTGAACATCTTGAAGAAATAAGGGATGTTGATAAGGGATTTCTATTTGATCAGCCCCAAACGTAACGGTTAATCCGTTTTGCTCGTGCCACCACTGTTTAGTCGAGGAGTTATAAAAGATTTTCATTTTATGCCACCGATCGCGTGCGTAATCGATTGTTCGGCGAGATAAACGGCATAATCTAGGCTCATTTTCCTCGTTAAAAGTTCAAACTCTTGAAGTTCAGGATGGGAGAAGATAGAGCGCCCAGGTTTGGAATTAGCTTCGAACATCCATACTTGACCATGTTTATCAAGCCCTAGATCAAATCCGATTTCCGCTATAATTCCATCAAGGTGATTTTCAATGCTTTCACTTAAAGTAATCGCAGCTTTTGTTAGCTTTTGTTCTATCTCTAGTGTCGTTTGGCGATCTTCGAATAGTTCTTGGATGGTTTTGATAACGCCGCCGTTTTTTACATGAGTCGTAATGCTGCCGAATCCCGCTACTTTTGCTGCGATAGCGGTGACTTGCCACTCGTCTTGGTTGTTTTTATTCGTATGAACTCGAAAATCGACAGGGCGTTTTTCAGAACGCATAAGTGGAATTCCTTGTTGAACAATTAGATTTTCCAACGGGCGATTTCGAAAAACATGATTCATTAGAGCTTCTAAAGACGAAAAACGTTGTAGTTTAGTTTCTTCTTCTTCGTTTGTATACCGGCAATAATACATATGTTCATGCTTATCATATAAAATTTGATGAATGCCAAGTCCGAGGCTTCCATGAATGGGTTTAATAAACACTTGTCGGTAGTTTGAAAGTAGATGCTCGATTGTAGAAAAAGAAGAAAGAGGATATGTTTCTGGTAAGTAAGGGAGTGCGTTTTCGTCATCACTTAATCGTTCATAGACATCCCATTTATTAAAAAATCCTGGATTATACCATGGAATCCTATATAGTTTTTGGAATTTGCGTTTTACTTCTTTGGGACCGCTTTGGTTCTCTGTTCTTCGATTCGGAAGCCGGTCGTAGATGACATTTGGAAGTGGAAAATCATTCATTTTCCATTCATTCTCTTCGTATATAAAACCACGAATCGTTTCATCATCCCAATTAATATGCTGCTCACCGAAAACAAAGGGAATACAACCTGTTTCTGTATTAAGTGAAAGTAATTTAGAGAAAAAATGAGACCGTTCGCCCAGCGGTTTATTATGAAATCCAGTAAATCCAGATGAAAAGATACCGACGAGCGGTCCAATATGAATTCGGTTTTTATCTGCAAATAGATGAAGCGGCGTATTTGTTTCGGTAAATCGTAAAGAGTTTGCTAAGCTTTCTGATAGGACAATCTTCTGTGTATTAGCAGGATTTCGTTTTACAGCAGCGGGACAGGAATGCTGCCCAAAACAAACGATGTCAATGGCAGCGAATTCTAGCTCTGAAGGATAGAAAAGTATATCGTTCGGAAGCTTTGTAATTTCAACAGGATACACGTTCTTCATAAAGTAATTATTCACCTGCTTTCAAGAGAGAGTGAGCTAAATATTGACTGTACAAAATAGGGGAGTGATAGAGCTGATTGTATTGGTCAGGGTAGAGTACTTCAATCATTTTTCTTCCTGGCTTTGAATTAATATCTAAAATCCACACCTGACCGCTTCGGTCGACTCCAAGATCAATGCCGAGTTCGAATAATCGGTGGAAGGTTGCTTCTACTTGTTCAGGCAGTGTTCGCAAAATATGGTGAATCGTTTGTTCGGTGGCTAGTGGAAGGACGTCACGGTATTGCTGTAAGAAGGCTGTAATTGGAAGAAAGAGTCCGCCTGTAGCAATGTTAGCGGTAATATGATCTTTTTGTCCGAGTCGAATGCCGCGCCCTTTTTCCACCCATTGATTTCGTTTGTCTTTTTGCATCAGAATACGGAAATCGAATGGTTCATTTTGAGCAGTGGCCAGTTCTAAATAAGGCTGACAAAGGTAACTGTAGCGTTGTAGTAAGCGATCGACCCATTTATTTAATTGTGATTTCGATTGGAAGAGGCGCTTGTAAGTTTCTGTTTTCTTCGTCATTGTGACGTTTGTACCGGCATCTGTTCTCTCGAGTAAGTAAATGCCTGTTCCGCGTGCACCGAAAGAGGGTTTTAAAACGATTCGTTCGTGCTCCTCTAGCTGTGTCCACATATCTTCCGCTGTTTCAATTTGTACGGTTTTTGGTAAAAATGCTTGCAAAAGAGGGTGGTCTTTCAGCGCTTTATAGACATCCCATTTATTAGGGAGACCGTACCCTAAAAAGACGCTCTGTTTTTTGAGCCAATTTACTTTTTCGGTGATTTCTGTTGTTTCACGAGTTAAACCATAGAAGCTGCGATCATAAACAAAATCGGGCAGAGGGACCGTTTTGTTCATCCAGCTTTCCTCTTCGGAGTCCCATATTTCTGCTTGAATCTCCTTTGTTTTTATATCAATTTGAAGAGGCGAGAAACGACAAACCTCCACTTGATGCTGCTGGGCAGCTTTGGCTAATTCCGTTACATACTGCTGTTCATTTGAGAAATTTGTCGTCATAATTCCGAATAGCATATAGAGACAAACTCCTTTCTATCATCCTTCATTTTTTAAAGTATGATGAAGCGTACTCATGTAATTGATAAGTGCTCTTACCGATGGTCGTAATTTATCCCTTGTACCATCAAATCGTTTAGAAGGTTTAGAGTTTACTTCAATAATCCATGGATGGAATTGTTCATCAAGTGCCAAATCAATCCCTAACTCCCCTAGTAATCCTTCATGTTGTTTATCTAGGGAATGAGCCGTCTTTTTGGCAAGGTGAGTAAGGGTGTGATAAAGATGAATGGCCTGCTGGCGATCAAATCGCTCTTTTAAAAACTGAATGCCATTCTTCATTTCTGCTCCGCGTGCTATATTGGAGACGATATGTCCAGTATCGCCGATTCGCGCAACCGCAGAGGTTACCTTCCAAATGTCTTCCTTCGTTTGATGAAGGAGTATACGAAAATCGACTTTCTTCTGATCCCATTCAAGCAATGGGATCCCCTTTTGAATAATAAAGGAGCGTTGCTTGCAAAATTTCTTTAGGTAAAAGAACAGTTCCGCTTCCGATTGAACAAAGTGAGTATCCTGAGTGTTACCTGAATGTTCAAATAGCCAGCCTTTCTCAAGTTTGGTTGCTTTGCCAATATGTTTGCCTTGACTTCCAAAAATCGGCTTTACATAAATAACAGCATGGTGTTGGAGAAAAGAATAGAAGGCTTCTTGCGCTCCGAATGAAATGGTATCTGGTAAGTGCGGCTGCAGGCTTTCGTCTTGTATGAGCATTTCATGGACTGCCCATTTAGAAAGAAAGCAGGTGTTAAAGAATGGGATTTTTTTTGCTTGTAAATGGGCTGTGAATTGTTCAAAACGATCCGTCCTTTCTAAACGGCGTGAATGAATCCGGTTGTATAGTACACTGGGAAATGGAAGAACACAGGGCTCCCAACCGTTTTCATGTAACCAATAACCCGTAATGACTTCACTTTCAAGCGACTGTAACGTTGTTAAATAAAAGGGGATGCCTAGAGTAGTAGAGTAGGTATGCATCTCTTGAAAAAAACCGTCCATCTCACCGAATGTTCCATCTGTAAGAAGAGATTGATTTGTTAATAGAGCAAGAAATGGGCCGATGATAACGGTTTTAGTGGATGGTAAGAACGTGACGGAGATTGGGTGAGTAAACGGTGGAAGAGTTAAGTAATGTGAAGCGAAACTTGATAATTTGCATTCCCTGCTTGTTGAAGAAAAGGACTCTACTGCTATTTCTATAGAACGTTGACCAGCCTTGATTGAAAGAGTTTCCCCGTATTCAAGCTGCCAGTTTGCAAAGGTCGTTTCATCGATATACATCAATGCTTTTTTTTCTTGAATAGTAGATATCAATAGTTTAGAAGATTGACCGTTCATGTATATTCCCCGTTTGCACTTAGTTTCGGATGCTTTATAATAAGACAATGGGCAAATGTGGATAACGTATTCTATGTTTTGTGGAAATAGAGTGTGTCTAGAAATCAATACATTTAGCAATAAAAGGAGAAATCATCATGGATTTATGGATGAAACTTGTATTCATGGTTGTGGTAGGTGCAATAATTGGAGGAATTACAAATTTAATTGCCATTAAAATGTTGTTCCATCCGTATAAAGCGGTGTATATTTTTGGGAAACAATTACCGTTTACTCCTGGTTTAATGCCGAAACGTCAAGGGGAATTGGCACATCAGCTTGGTAGGGTCGTAGTGGAATATTTAATTACTCCTGAGAGTCTGCAACAGCGTATCGTTAATGATACCTCTAAACAAAATATGAAAGAGTTTATTGGGGCAGAAGTGAAGAAAGTGTTAACGACTGAAAAAAGTATTGCGGAGTTATTAGAACAATATGGGTTAAGTCGTGTGGGGGAGACAGTAGAACAGCGTGTACAAGCTTTTGTGCTCGGCAAATATGAAGAGTGGATGGCAGTGAATCGCGGCAAAAACCTTCGCCAACTTATCTCCCCTGAGCTGTATGAAAAAGTGACGGAACAAATCCCGGAACTTTCTGCTTACATTGTTACGAAGGGGAAAGAATATTTCCGAAGTAAGGAAGGGAAAGCTCGCTTAGAGGCGATGTTGGATGACTTTTTTAAAGAGCGTGGAAAGCTAATTAATTTAATTCAAATGTTTATTGGAAATGATGCTTTAATTGATAAAATACAACCAGAAATTTTGAAATTTTTGGAGCAACGACGTACAACCAATTTTGTAGAAGAACTGTTGCACAAAGAGTGGGGGCAGATTGGTGAGTGGGAGATTCAAAAAGTTGAAAATCTAGTTGGTCCGCATGAAATAAAACGAGTAGTTATCGAAAAAACATCTGAATGGATTTCAGTGGATG
>Ga0182739_1002051_pt1 | contig 19475 bp, 18 predicted proteins | sample eDN5th30CBELigBY_FD_128873 | JGI IMG/M metagenome (GOLD analysis project Ga0182739, IMG submission 128873) | Enriched backyard soil microbial communities from Emeryville, California, USA - eDNA 5th pass 30_C BE-Lig BY (version 2) (version 2) | ecosystem: Environmental > Terrestrial > Soil >...
ACTCTGCAGAATAAAAAAAGCCCCCTCCTTCACTTTATGAAGGAGAAAGCTTTTGGACGCCCTCGGCAGGAATCGAACCCACATCTTAAGAACCGGAATCTCACGTGCTATCCGTTGCACCACCTTTTGATGCGTTCGAGGGTAAACGTTATAACATCAGTGTTCACGGCTGTTTCCCGTAAACAATCTCGCAATACTTATCAAGTAGCCGAAATCTATGTTACTTGTATAGTATAGAAATTGTCCGATTATGTCAACGATAAAATAACGCAGAGGCAATCGAAACACAGGCGCTCAAATTTCGTATCGAACGACCAATCCTCCGCGAAAGGAAAGATATTTGCGCAGAATCGGCCTCTAGCGACACGGCAAGGACACAAAAAGGAGCCCCGCCAATTAAGGCGAGGCTGTTTCGTTAATCCCATTCGTTCGGGAACCGGTCAATATTATCAGTAGCAAAGCGTTCGTCGAATGTAATCTCGAAGCCAATGCGAGTAGGGTCGATTTTCACACCGTCAGTTGACTTGATGCCGAGCCCCGCCTCAACCTCTGCGGCTGATTTTGTAGTTTCTATTTTTAAATTCGCTAGTTTACCATCATAAAAGATTGCGGAGGCATAGTCGAAAAAGCCGTCGTCATCTACGTACGATATGTAATCAGCGTTCAACTTAGTTCCGTCCTTTAATTGAAACAATCCGTCAGGGTATGAATCATACTCAGGGTCGCGCTCATACTTCTTATCAAATTCCGCGAAAGTTATTTCCGGCTTCACCTCTGCTTTAGACGGTTCTTTCACTTTTGTTGGCGCTGGAGCCGCCTCGTCTTGCTTTACCTCTTCGCTACCGCATCCGGCAAGTAATAACGAAACTAGAGCTGCGGAATAAATAACTTTTTTCATGCGTATAGACCCGCCTTTTTCTATCATTTTACTATTTTTACCAATGCATTAACAGATAAAAAAGCGAGGACATCCCCGCGCGACTCCGATTGTCTCCTTTCCAGTGATTGCTTCTTGTAGTAGCCACCTTTGAAACCCTGCCTCGGCTCTGTTTACGAACAATAAAGTTGTTTGAAGATGAAACTCAATACTAACTGTTGAGATTGTGAATAAACGTACTTAAAGTAACTGGCAGGTTAGTGGAATAATGGTTTTCATATATCTGGTACACTCGCCATTTCTTAAAGAAGATTTGGAATACTCCTTTGAAAAACAAAAAAGCTACCGTACTTTGGTAGCTTTATTTTTCTTTAGTCTTGAGCAAGCTTATCCCTATTTAGTGCAACAGGAGGTTTCTCCATCCACTCATTTTTTATCATAAAGGTTTTTATATTTTCTTCATATTGATACACATCTGCAATTATCTTCGCATATGTAGTTTTTAAATCTTTTCGGATACTTACTGCTGCACTATACCCATAACTGGCGATACCATCACGATTAAGTTGGTCTAATAGATAAGATATTAATTTATCTGAAAAAGGAGATGTTTTACCATCCAAAACATTCGTATCCCAAGTCATTGAAATAGGCAAATCATTTTGAACTAAAATATCACCTAATTTGTCTATAATATTTAAAGATAATTCTTTTCCATGTTGCAATAAACTCATTAATTGCTGATTAGATGTAGATTGTATAAATCCAATTAATAAGTTTTTACCAATATAATTCATAAAAACATTTTTGTGTAGCTCATTTGCTTCTCTTGCCGTTAATTCTCTATTATCATTAAAGAAGTTACCCAAAAATCCTTTATCTGCAATTGGGTTTGTTTCATGAGTGGAGGTAATTGAAGGAGGTCTTACAAATACTCCCTTTTCCAATAGAATAGTTGTTGTACGTTCAAATAAACTTGAAACGTTTTTTAATTGTTCGTGGAAAAAATTGCGGATATCCTCCCTTACTGAATCGGATAGTGCCATACTTGTTAAGGACATTCCAGTTTTAGACATATTATTCAAATAAAATAGTATAAAAACATCCGTATACATCTTAGGGGCATTTGGGTTTAAATCATCTTTAATGTTAAAGCCTTTGGGGATTGGATAGTTTTCACTTCGTAGAACAGATTCAAAAAATTGTACAGCAGATTTTAAAATAGAACCCGCCTCACTACAAAGAGATTTAACTTCTTCTAGTTCTGATGTTAAGGTAAGATACTCCAAAACAATATTTGACATACTATTATTCATTAACTGTTCCCAACAGTGTGCTAACTCACCCGCAGTTAACTTTGCATCCTTTTTATTATCCATATAATCAATTCCTTTTTAAGATTAATTTTATATTCTATAACAAGTATCTGGTATTTTTTTATCAATTATGTAATATTGCATGGAAAATTAATAATTTTTTGGTTTGACAAGGGAGATATCATAACTAAAAGGGCTTTTCAAATATTCAGCAATGGGGGACTTTAAAAAAGTTTGTGAAATATTGCACTTAAACTATCGGGTGCGTTAGTGGAATAAGGAGCATTAAATTAATCAAACTTTATTCTAAACCAACACGTAAATTTAGATAAATAAAAAAGAGCCTACAGGTTTCCAGTCTGTTAGCTCAAAATCGGAGGTATTTCGTTGTGCTCCACGCTAACTCTAGTGAAAAAGTTGCGGTCATCGCACGGTAATACTTAGTTCAACATATCGTTCAATTCATCCAATCCTCGTTGCAGCTCGTCGTCAGATATTCGTTTTGCTCCGCGACTTTCTTCCGTTTGAACAACTTCACGACGGTCAATAAGGCGACCATTTAGTTTATAGAACAGTTCAAGCGCTTTAATTGAAGCTAACCCGTTATTGCTCGTTCCTTCGATTAGCTTGATTAGTTGCGCATCGGCCGTTGCTCGGAAGGCGTCTAGCTTGGTTTCACTGATCCATGCGCAATATCTAATAAAGTCATGTTCCTGGCGCCAATTGTAGAGCGTCCGCACGCTCATGCATAGCTCATCAGCTAATAACTCGTATGACTTTTTCGCCTTGCCTGCATAATCGTTACTCACTAATAATTCCGCCGCCGGTAGTTGTTCGGCTGATAATCTCGCCTTTAATTCCGATAATGTAATTTCTGCCATTCTTCAATCTCCCATTTATACTTCCGTATTGTTTCTGCAGTTATTTCGATATGTGGCACGTAGCTTTGTTTGTCGGCTGATTCGAGCCAACTGTACAGCCTTCGCGCCAAGTGAATAGCCTCATACTTTTCACGGTCCCGCACGTCCTTAATGGCTTGATGTAAGAAAAGTGCCGAACATGCTAGCAGAATGCCATCTGCATAACTTGCGATTTCTAGTTTTGTTTCATAGTCTGCGAGCTTACTATCATCAATGTCGAGGACCTGTCCCACCTCAAATACTAACCTTGAATATTTCGCCAGTATCGTCCGAACGGGCAAGGCCTCATTGTATAAGACCGAGGCTATATCATCCGGCACAACCGGCTTTCCTTCCGGTATTTCAATCGCACTAAGGTCGATACCGTCAACAATCATAAAATCCTTATATGACATTGCCTGCGCCTCCTTTTAAGTAGTCTAAAATCATAAATAATCGGCGCGTAAGTTGAGGAGCATCGTATTTATCTCGCCGAACAACTGCATGTAAAGCCCCCTGCAATAGATTCGCTTGACCACTAATATTCCAATCATCAACCCTCTTAATCGGCTCCAATTCTTCCGCATAGGCTTCAAGTTTGGCCGTTTCAATATCCGGCACCTGACTGCTATCATGAACGAGCTTTGCGTATCGGATAAGTATAGGTCGAACTGTCTCGGTAATCCGCGCAAGGGTTGCTCGGTGAGCTTCTGTTGTTGGAATACGCGGCGTAAAATCGCCATGCTCATCTTTATATTCCTCGACAAACTTTCGCATTTTTTCAATCTCTTCAAATGTAGCCATCTCGTTGCCTCCTTATAAAATAAGAAGAGCCGCCGAAGCAGCCCCTATTTGTTTAGTTAATTTCGCTTTCAGCTTCCAAAATGACCTCTTCTTGTGATCATAGCATGGTGTTTATCGTTTCCGTACCCGGATATTTCTCAAAAAGGCGTCTGGGTTATTTAAGTATTTCTGAGCCTCTGGGTGAACTTCTTTTGCGCAATCAATAACGGATAGCCCGAAAAACTTACTATCCCTCATCGCCTGTGCTGTGTCCCTTAATTGCTCGGCTTCAAGTACTTCCGCCCCTTTTGCCTTACGTTGAGTATGCTCGAACAAACCCGTCAAGGAGTCTTTTTGCTCCGGTTTTGCTTGTCCGATAACTGGCGCGATAACTGCAGCAAACTCTGCACGAATACGGTCAACTAGCGCTGGTTCTTCTGTTGCGTCCACGAACTCTTGTAAAATTTTAATAACCTTATCGGGAGAGGCCATCATGACCACCGCCTTGACTTCCCCTAGTGACTTTTCAAATCGCTCCGCTTTAACCGGATCGGCTGCTTTTGGCTTGGTATTGGCGATTCTATCGGCTTCCTTGTATGCTACGTCTAATTGGCTTTTATATTCGTTGATCTGCCATTTTGCCAACTGCATAAGCTCGACCGCTTTACGTTCGGACATTTTTTCCTTTAGCTTAAATTTCCCTTTATCTGTTAAGTTACGATTACCTCTAATTTTATTAACCTCGGCATAGTAGCCGTCTTGCCACTTGCGGTATACACCTGTTGCTGCGTTTTTAAAGTCGTGGGCTTGCTCGATTTTATCTTTAATAGTTTGTAAGTTTGTCATTGCTCATTTCCCCTTTTTGTTTGGTTTGTTTTTTAACTTCTTCAACTAGCTCCTCCATACGCTTCCTTTTTCTCACAAAATTACGACGCTCGAAATTGGTTACGTTTTTAGTGAAAATTTCGCTTCGTTTCTTGCGTGGCATGTCATGGCCCAACCTCCAATTTTCTATTCATTTACTCGCTCGGCGTTCCTACGCAACTCTTCAGCCTCTTCTATTAGGTTACGTGCCATGTGACGCCCCTCTAGCTCGCTTAATTCACGCCCCAGCAAACGGCTTCCATAACTTCTTGCGAAAGCTTGGAATAGCTCAGTCGTAAACTTGTCTGACCTACGATAAAAGTCTGCTACATGATCCGAAGCCTTGCTGCTATTACATGACCTACAAACTGACACGATATTTTCAACAATATTGACACCACCGTAACTTTGCGAAAGTGGGTATACGTGGTCAATAGTTGCGTTTTCATTCGTTAATGGCTCTAATGATTGATGCCCTGTTAAGCGTTGCAATACGAAAATATTAGTACCAGCCTCTACCTTCAAACGGCAGAATGTCCGGCGAAATGCGTGCGGACTTACTGTTACTTCCTTGCTGACACCCGTCTGCATGCCATAGTGTCGCAATCTATCCTGTATACTTCTTGCGTGAAAAGGCTTATTCTCTACGCTAATAAATAAGGCATCCGTATCTAGCACGCCACGTTCTTCCATATAAGCATGTAGAACGGTCTTTAAACGGTCTGTAAGAGGGATTCTACGGGCATAACGGTTCTTAGCACGCTGTTACTGTAATTGATCCTTTCCCATCAAAACTGACGTCCTGTACGCATAATGACGTTAATTCAGTGAGCCTTATGCCGGTATGAGCCAGCGTTAACATAATAGTTAGGTCGCGTAGTCCTATAAAAGTTGTTAGATCAGGCGCATCAAGTAACTTTTTAAGTTGTCGCTTGGTAAACGTTGGGCCAACTTCATGGCGTGCCTTTAATTGATTAACGCCATCATGTGGATTGGCTGTAACGTATTCTTTTCGCAGACAGAATGAAAAGAATGTACGACTTGCTCGAAGCCGTGAATTAATCATACTCACTGCTCGTCCTAAGGCTTGGTGATGTTCGATAAGCTGCTCGATATGATGCGTTTGGAATTGACGCAAGTTATGCAACGGAGCATCTATTTCCGCAAAGGCTCGACGGTATGCGAAGATAACCCTTTAATTTGGCAATGCTTTATAAATTCCGCAACAGCTTCGTGATAAGGTTTTATTTGATTGGTGGTTTCTGTTTGAAGAACAAGCCTAGCGCTTGCTTTGGTAACGGTATTTCTGCGTTTCATTGTGGTAAAGCCCCCTTTTAAAGGTCGGCTATAGTATGCGTAGTATTTTTCGCGGTGTTTTTTGAAGGAAATAGCGCAAATAAAAACGGCACCCCCACGCTAATAAAATAGCGCAGAGGCACCGCAAACACTGACATTATTGGACGCCCTCGGCAGGAATCGAACCCACATCTTAAGAACCGGAATCTCACGTGCTATCCGTTGCACCACCCGTTGGTGCTTTCGAGGGTAATTGTTGCTATATCAATGGTTCGTGCTTGTTTGAGTGCTTTTCATTACGTGTTATTCCTACAAATAATGATACTGGAACAAGCTCTTAATTGCAAACACTAAAAACTGATTATAGTTAGGTCTTTCCCATTTCAATTACATTCATCTACTCTTCTTCTGTGAATTTTTGGGATACCTAAGAGCTTTTAGCCACAAATGAAAAATATATTACAGATTCGAATTCAAGCTACTATTTCTAATCATCCAAGTTGGATTATCGAAATTGGAACTTACATAGATATTCTTTTACCAACAACTTTAAGCCAATGCTACAAGGGTGCCTTTTGCACCAAAAAACCCCTAATGCATGAATCACTAAGGGTTTAAAGCGGTACAATATATAAAATGAACATTCATTTAGAACTCAATGTGTGCAAATTGCTCATAGTCAACGATACGAGGAATTGCTCCATCATACATAAGATCACGAAGTGCAGTAATGGTAATAGAAACATTTGTATCTAAAAACTCTTCGCCTTCAGCGTCTATCTCAATATAGGGAACATTGCGAACAACATATTCGTTCTGGTCGATATGCCAAATGATGTCCTTTTTTTTCAACATAGTTGGTTCACGCTTCACCTTGAGAACCTCCCTTGTCTTAGTAACCATTTGCTATCACCCCTTGTACGTCTAATTTTTGACTCTTATACGGAATTTTATACCCTAATTCCATCATATTCAATCTTTTTCGTTTTCGTTCTTTCGACTTTGCTCAAGTAATCTTCTCTTGAAGTCAAGCATTCTTTGAGCCTGCTCGTCATTATGTGCAATTTTAGCGGACATTGGTGTAGGGGCAGCTCCTTTGTAGGCAACAGTAATTAATTTCATAATTCCTTTACCATTACCTGCTTTAAACTTAAAGCTGACAGGCAATATGTATTGCTCTGGATCGCTCGTATCACGCAATGTATAAGAGAGCTGTGGAAACCCCTTAAATTGGGCTTTATAAACTGAGTCACAATGTATTATCTTGTCAATTAAACTTATGGTGACGGCAAGCTCATTAGAACCAATTCGTTCAAGCATACGGCAAATTGTATGAATTGATATTTTAACGATATTATCCTTTCGCAATTGTTCAGCTGTTTTACCATCAACAATGCGGTCTTTTATCCTAATGACACGATCCTTTTGTTCTTGGGTTAAATTGGATAAGTCTTTTCCTTCTGGTTCAATGTGACGGAGATCATATTTGGTGTACTCAGTTGCTATTGCTTTTATCTCATCAACTTGGTGTGGCTCTAAACTGATGTTTTCAACAATTTTCATTTTTTCTTCATTACGAAATTTCACAGTGAATATTCTGGTCAAAATTAAAACACGCCCTTTAGTCTGTTTCCCTTATTTTGATTATATCACATATTTTTCCTTTTATCTGAAAAAACAGACAACTTCCTTGAAAGAGTACCCCTATGAAAGGCAGGCGTTGGAGTAATGCAAAGACATCCGATTGTATCATAAAAATCCATGGTATGTGAGAGTCAACCAACTATACCCCTATCCTAAAAAAGGATGCATCCAAGTATAGAAATATATCGCTCCCCGAAACGTATTAACAAATTTCATCCCTAATATCCAACGCATCGGTTCACGATAATACGATGGTGTATGGACAGACCGACTATGGGTTTATCCCACCTATGCCCCTAGTGAAAATGTGGAAATATCCCCCCCTATCACCAACATAATGAAAGAGACCCCATGAGGAGTCCCTTATAATTTCTTTGCTTCTAGTTCATTCTTTCTGTTAATCAGAGTTCGCTTCTTTATTCCAGTCATCGCTTCAACTTCTTTGTATGTATGAGTCCTAAGCAATTCTAATGCGTGTAGTACCTGTTGCTTTGAATGTTTCCTAGGTCTACCTTCTCTGAAATCATCACGTAGTTTAGCTAATGCTTTACCTTCTTGAGTACGTTCCACAATCATATCCCTTTCAAACTCTGCGAAAGAACTTAGTATATTGAAAATGAGCCTACCTGTTGGAGTGTTTTCTACTAGTCCCATATTAAGGATGTGAACTTTTACCCCTCTTGCAAATAGAGCCTTAACTGTTTGAATACCTTCGACTGCTGATCTAGCAAATCTATCTAGCTTTGTTACGACTAATGTGTCCCCTTCTTGCAATGCCTCAAGCACCTTGTTGAACTCAGGTCTATCCGTTTTAGTGCCTGTGAACTTCTCCTTATATATAACCTCGCATCCTTCCGCTTGTAAAGCTTGGATTTGAACCTCTAAGTCTTGTGCTACTGTTGAAACTCTCGCATATCCATATTTCATTGTTATTTCCCCGCTTTTCATCAGCTACTTATTGCACTATGTTATTGCACCGATTGAAGCCAATTATAGCAAGGTCACTAAAATGGTGCAATAACTTTCAAGTATTTGCACCATTAGAGTTAATCTTAAACAATGTTGCAAGAATTGCATTGATATATTGTTTCAGGTACATACTCCATCGATGATTCGTCTCGAATAACATCAGCTAATCACAATATGTTTTATCGCTTTATAGTACTAAATCAAACCTATTATTTGTCTCGTGTCGGAAATTTACCGAATGCTGTTTGTGAATAGGTGTGGTTTCTGAGTCAAACGAACATATAAACTTCACACTTGGCTTACATAATGCCAGTAGATTCAATCTGGAGCATGACTTAATGTAAGAGGAACGTAAGAGAGAGATAGCCACCACGAGCCATCCTGAACGTCTTTGGGTGTGTTGTATATGAACTGACTATACTTCCAACGCAAAAAAGCGTTCTGCCTTTAACAGAAACGCCCTTAGCTTATATATTGTTCACTTTTCATGCAGACTGCTCATTCTTCAATGCAGCCTTAATTTCCAAGGCTCTAATTGGTAGCATTTTAATCAAGTATCCTGTTGGATTGTCTGCTCCTTCAAAACCAACGCTTTCAAGAGCAAGACGAAGTATTTCTTTGCCATAGCGATTATGAACCTCATTAATTACTCTTGCAGACCTACTATTTAATTCAATACCAGTGTACCCTATGAAATCTTCTCCAAACCAAACCTCATTTATTGCCTTCATGATATCTTCATCTCTCATTGATTGGATATCATATACTAATTCGCCATCAACATCAACTGGAACAAGGATATTATTTTCACAATCATTATTATTACTTACACTGTGACCTTTAGCTCTAACATCAAGTTTACCATTTGCTTTAGCCGTCTTCATTGCTATTTTAACCTGTTCAGAATCATCGAACATGGAGTAAATAAGATGTTCCTTCTTCTTGCCTTCGCCAAACTCAAATGTAAGCTTTTCAAAGTAGATAACCTTAAGTTCCTTAAGACCATCAATTAATTCAAATAACCTTGCTTTTCTGATTTTAAGTTCTTTTGCAAGCTTTTCTGTTGAATGCCATGTAACTTGTAATACCTCATCTTTTCTTTCAATATTACGACTTAATAGAAGCACTATTGCAACCATATCCTCTTTCTCAAGTTCTGATTCATTTATCATAGCTTTATCAATGTAATCCACCTTGATCAGAGTATAATTCTCTTCTGAAGAAGATTCTTTTGCAACTATAAAAATGTAGTCATTCTTGTTTAATGAATCTATTTCAGCTTTCCTTTTAAGAGTGATATCTGAGTACACCTTAATTAAATTCATACCTTCTAGTACTTTTAATGAATTTTTTACTGATTTGATGTTCGTAGCCACTGGCTTCTTTCCTAGCAAATCTAAAATAAACGATATTTGAGTTGGGACACATAATCTCTCAATATTCCATCTCAACGCAAAGGTGTAAATAAACAATGCTCTCTTATCATTTTGTTCAAGCAGTTTAGTAATAACATGATTATCTAGTTTAATATTGTGTTTAAATACATTTTCCATAGGTGTTTCAATACTCCCTTTGTATAATTTAATGATGTTAGATTCCGACTACCTTAATGACAGTCGTTACAAATAATTATACAAAAGCGGGGTTATAACCCTTGATACATCAGGTTTTTCCTGGCGTTTCTACCGATTTAACAAAAGAGCAGTATAAGGAGATTTGGCAGTAAAAAGCTGGTGTTTCTCAACATTAGTTTTACATATGTCATGTCAAGTATTTTTTTTATGTTTTTCTGAGTTTTTTAGTTGTAATACTGATATATGGATGAGGATGAGAACAATGTATTCATCTCAATATATTACCTTTACATAAACCTATAACGACTTAAAGGTACATGTGACATAGAATAGTACCATACCTAAAGTTCAATTTTAGTACTAAGGGGAACTATAATAACTTTTACTTGTTGTTAGAGTATTTTGGGGAGTAACTAATAAAGAACCCTACAACAATTTTAGGTTATTATAGTTCCCATAAGTATGATATTCGTACTTGTGGGAACTTAATTGAATAACCCAATTGTGACTTTAGAAAAACATTCAGAAGAAGGTAGTAACATTTTAATCATAGCTAATCGACATTCGTTAGAAAAATTAAAGGAATTTGTTTATTATCGCATTCAATAACCCTCGTTCAATTCGTCTCATATCGGAGTTTTTTTACACCTTGTTGTGTGAATAAAAGTGCTGCCCTCTACGCCTATTTATAACACCCTCAATTGCAATGTTGTATACACAGTACTAAGCAAGAACTACAAATACATTTGCCATAATCCACTCCAATCCCTAAAATGATGATATACAAGGGAAGGAGTTATAGCATGCCGACTTTTCAATATGGAACTACAGCTATTGAGTATGACATCGAATATGCCGACGATAAAAAAGACGTATCTATTATTGTTGAATGGATGGAAGGCATTCGACTCATCGCCCCTAAAGATATGACTACCAAGCAAATCGAGGGAATTGTACAAAAGAAAGCACCCACTATCCTTCAGAAATTAAAAGAGATAAATGAGATAACAGAACCACCTTCGCCAAAAGAATTTGTCAGCGGCGAAAAGTTTACATATTTGGGACGGAATTACCGTTTTAAAGTGCATAGGGAAGAGGGGTTACAGAAAGCAAAGCTATCCTTTACAAGAGGAAGATTTATCGCAACTGTTCCAGATAAAATGAACGAATATGAGAAGAGGCAGCAATTGCTGGAGTTGTTCAAGACTTGGTATCTTGAACATGGTAAAGCGAGGATACAGTCACGCTTAAAGCTATACTGTGCTAAGATGGGTGTTACACCTAATGATGTTCAACTAAAAGAGCAGAAAATGCGTTGGGGTACTTGTACGCCTGAGGGTAATATCTATCTGAATTGGCGAATTATCATGTCTCCCATGCCTATTGTAGACTATGTACTCGTACATGAATTAGCACACTTAAAGTATATGAATCATGGCAATAATTTTTGGAATTTTGTAGGATCTATATTGCCCGACTATGAACAACGTAAGGAATGGTTACGGATAAATGGACCTACTTTGACATTGGAATAGAAAAAGCCATCTCAAGCGGATGGCTTACTTTCATTTCATAGTAACTGCGGCTGAATGAATTTCTACCTCGTACTTCTTATTCACGAGATACTTCATTCGCAGGTATGTCAACGCTTCATATACCTTCTCAAAATCTGTCATTCCTTCTGAGTCTAAGGTTAGATGTGCTGGTGTAGTATAGCTTTTTCTTCCGTTGTAACTCATAAGAATAAAGACAGCTGGTCGTAAATTTGTCCCGCTTCTCTCCCAATCCACATCCCCGTAGCATACATGGTACTTGACTGTACCATTTGGATTGTGATTTGCTTCAATAACAACTTCTTCCTTAATTGTGTGTACTTTAAATTCACTGCTCATCAAGAATTCCCCCTTTTCTAAAGCCAAAGAGGCATCTGTTCTTTCAGATACCTCTTTGGCACTTATCTATAATAATATTCTGCATTTAACAAGTTATTTCCTGTAATGAACCGTTGCTAGGTCAATCAATTGCTGTGTTAGGCTCTCCAACTTTTCCTTTGGGCAAGGACTTACACGCAGCTGCTTCTTAATCTTCTTCCGCATCTCACGCTTTACATCTTCTTTGTTAGTCCATTCCACAACAGCTTCTTGTTGGATGATATCCGTGATAAGGTGGGTAAGTGCTTTTAAATCCTCTATATCATCGTATGGAGGCATTTCCTTCTCCAGCATCTGATAAAATGGATACTGCTCAGGAGTAAAGCCTTGCTCTTCACCCTTTTGTGCTGTATTCCGCATATCATCGACAATTTTACGATACTCTTCTAACAACTCATCGATGTCCATCTGACGGTCTTTTCGCCTTTGAAGCAGTTCTTCTAACCGATCCTTTAGAGATGTGTAGTACACTGGATTTTCTTCCAGCTTAACTCGAATTTCATGACGAATCGCATGTTCCATTTCCGCCGCTTTACCTTCTGGTGTTTTCTGTTCTTCTATACTTTTTTCAAATCTGTTGGAAAGAATATCAATCGGTTCATGCACGACATCAATTCCGACTGCTGCAAGATGCTCCTCAATGAGTTGCTTAACCTTTTCCCCACAGTCACTGATATCCATTCCGTCAACGATACGGTAACGGGACTTTGCTGCTTGCCGTACTTTTCCTAAGAATTTCAAGTCTGCTATATAGTCATGTGCCTTCGGATTCGGCATTACCATATCCATACTCTCCGAAAACTTTTTAAAGGCTGTATCAAATTCGTTTCGTACATCTTCTGGCTCTAGCATCTGTAAGCAGGCTTCTAGGTCATCTTTCCGAATATAATCAAAAAAACGCATAGCTGCACGGTGGCGAGATTGTAACCTCGGAATTTCAGTCTCAATACTTTGCAATGCACCTTGTACATCTTCCTTATTAAATATATTAAGTGCTTGTTCTAGGAATCTGGAAACACCATAGTAATCGACAATTAAACCATATGTCTTTTTGTCATAGGTACGGTTTGTGCGAGCAATAGCTTGCAGGAGATTATGTTCTTTAATTGGCTTATCTAAATACATAACTTGTTCGATTGGAGCATCAAACCCTGTAAGAAGCTTATCACATACAATGATGAAGCATAACTTGTCTTCTGATATTGGCTTTTTGAAACGTGCAATAACTTCCTTTTCTTCATCTTTTGATAAATGATGCTTTTGAAGATGTTCCTTATCATTATGACCTGCTGAAATGATCACCTTCGACTCGTAGTTACTTAGTTCATCCAACATCTCTTTATAAATGACCGCTGCTTCACGGCTAATCGCTACAACTTGTGCTTTAAATCCATTCGGTTGAATATGCGTTTCGTAATGTTCAATCATATCTAAGACAATACGTTTAATTCGCTTGCGAGACGAGATAACCGCTTCCTCCGTTGCATACTTCTTCTTAATTCGCTCACGGTCTTCCTCACTATATTCACGAAATTGTCTATCAAACAGTTCGTCTAATGAATCTCCCTGTACATGGAGGTCAACCATTCTTGCTTCATAGAAAATAGGAACAGTCGCTCCATCCTCAACTGCTTGTTCAATGTTGTACTTATCGATGTATGGTCCAAATGTACGCTTGGTACTCTTATCTTCTTTATCAATTGGTGTACCTGTAAACGCTAAATAGCAAGCGTCTGGCATGGCACTCTTCATAGTCGTTGCCAATCCACCATACTGGGAGCGATGGGATTCATCAATCATAACGAAGATGTTGTCTGCAGTAGATAGGTTTTTAAACTCCTTTGCTTCTGCATCCTCTTGGAACTTCTGAACCAAGGTCATAATAGTAGACCCTGTACCTTGCTGAAGCAACTGTCTCAATTGAGCAACTGATTCTGCCTGTTGTGGATTAGGGAAACCACAGCGACGAAACGTATTTGTGATTTGGTCGTCCAAATCTTTACGGTCTGTTACAACGACGATAGTTGGATTTTTCAGTTCTTGGATACGTCGCAGCTTTACCGCAAGATACACCATTGTTAGAGACTTTCCACTTCCTTGCGTATGCCATACGACCCCACCACGCTGTGTTTTATCTTCTGCACGTAAGATACGATCAATCGCCTTGTTTACAGCACGGAACTGCTGATAACGAGCAAGTTTCTTAATCGTACGACCTTCTACTGGCTCATATACGATGAAGTTGCGAATTAAATCTAGTAGATTCTCCTTTGTTAACATTCCAGCGGTTAAAATATCCTGTGGTGTTGGAGAAACCCCAAGTTCTGCGACTGTTCTTGGATATGGGTCTTTCCATTCCCCGTAATGCTGTGCTTTTGCTCCAATTGTTCCTGCTTTAGCACGGTCATTACTCGTGACAATCATAAATTGATTGTAATGGAATAGCTGTTCATGTGTGTTTTGATATCTATGTAACTGACGTACACCTTCACCAATTTGTTCATCTGGAGGCAGCATAGGGCTTTTGCATTCTATAATGACAAGTGGTAATCCGTTAATGAAAATGATAAGGTCAGGGCGAATATTACCTTGAGCGTTACTGATAGTAAATTGGTCTACGACAAGAAACTCATTTTTTTCAGGTCTTTCAAAATCAATAAGTCTAACTGTTTGGTTCTTCTTCCCTTTACCAAGATCCTGTTGAATAGAAATCATATTGACTATCATTTCGTGAAACGTCTGGTTTGCTTCCATTAAACTTGTTGATTCAATGTGAGTAATAGAGCGTATGACTTTTGCTAAGTTTGTATCAGAAAGCCAAGGATTTAATTGTAAGATAGCCTTGGTTAAACGCTCTTTTAGTACAATTTCACCTCTTGACTCTCTTTCAGAATCAAGAGAAGGACCATGAAGATATTCGTAGTCCAGTTCCTTTAATTGTTCAATCATGCGATTTTCAACAAGCTGCTTCTCATTCCATTTTGCGGAAGAGGTCATACCTGTGTCACCTCAGCTTCATCAACTTTTACACGAACTTTGCCTGTGAGAAGGGATTGCATTAAACCTTGTTTCAATTTTAATAATTTAGCCAATTCTTCTTTATGAATATCAACCTTCTTATCAGAATTAGTTAATATACTAGCTATTTCTTTTTGTTCGTCAATTGTTGGTACAGGTATTAAGGTATCCCTAATGGTTTTTAAGGATAAATTTTTAATGGTAGTTCCCGTTAGTTCTCTTAAAAAGAAGTTTTGTACCTTGTAACTCCCAAGACAATAAAATAGATACTCCCTCAATAACTTATCATTAGGATTGATGTATGCAATACTTTTTCCTAACAATACTTTTTCTCCATTATAAAAACCCAGCTTCCCTATAGTCCCATTAATTGAAAGGAGAATCGTATTCTCATTCAAATATTGCTTGTAGTTATTATATTCATCTTCATTTATTCTTTTATTATCTACTGGTACATAGAGTTTCCTATTCCTAATATTATTGCCGTTTACAAACGGAATTTCACCATGAGAATCGTACTTTGGTGTTGCATGAATACCATCGCCAATTCTAGTTGTAATATCTTCCAGTCTACTTATACTCCACTCTTCTGGAATCTCTCCAACCTCTGTTTTCTTAAACTTTGTATGTCCAATTCCTTTTGTAAGCAGTTGCTGCATTAATCCTTTTTTTACTTCTTCTGTTTGCTCAATAATAGCCTCTGTTTTTTCAATTGCTTTATCAACAGAGTTAAGAATGGAAGCTATTTTTTGCTGTTCGGACTGAGGAGGAATTGGTATGAGAAAGTCCTTAATTCTCGTTAAGGCTAACTTAGGCTGAGCATTGCTAGTCTGCTCCTTCTTTATTGTTTTCTGGACTAATTCACTCCTAAGAACCCACAAAAGGTATTTTCTATCACATTGAATTTCACTAATTCTATCAGCATTTTCCGTTAAATTTGCCCCGTCCAATTCTTTAGGCACTTCACCAACCAGACCTATAGTACCAGCTACTGAAATATATAAGTCATCTGCTTCTACTCTGTATCTTTTAATATCGTCAACAATATCCAAAGGAACATACATAAGACCTTGCAAGGAAATCCCTCGCTCTTCCATATCAGAAACCCGTATATAAGGATGTCCTGTATCGTGCTGTGATAAGCTTTTTCCCTTTGGAAGACGTTTTCCACCAGTAACTTTTGCTAAATGCTGAAGTTTTTTTAATTCCCAATGATTAGGAATTATTCCGATTTCTGTACTCGTAAATTTCCCTTTAAAAGACTCACTCAACATAGCCCAACTCCTTTAAATATCCGTACATTACCTCCTCAATTTCTCCACGCTCTTTTTCCAGCTTGTGCAGTTCAGCTATTGCTACAGCTACATCAATTTGCTCTTCTTCCTCTGTTGTGTCAATATAGCGAGCAATGTTTAAGTTATAGGCATTTTCACGAATTTCTTCTATGCTTACAGAACGGCAGTACTTCTCTATTTCTTCATATTTATCGTAGGCTGTTACAATCCTTTCAATATCTTGATCACGTAATGTGTTTTGATTCTTTCCCTCTTGATATTCCTGTGAACCATCTAAGAAGAAAATCTTATTTTTACGCTCCTCTGACTTGTTTCGATTAAGAATAAGGATACAAGCTGGAATACCTGTTCCATAGAATAAATTTGAAGGTAAACCAATAACAGCTTCAATTAAGTCTTCTTCAATTAGACCTTTACGAATAGTTCCTTCTGCTGCACCACGGAATAGAACACCATGAGGCATAACAACTCCAGCTTTACCTTCATGGTTTAATGTAGCAATCATATGTTGAATAAACGCATAGTCCCCTGCTGTTTTCGGTGGTAATCCAAAACGAAAGCGTCCATATTCATCACTCTCTGCTTCTTCACGTCCCCAGTTCTTTAAGCTAAATGGCGGATTGGCGATAACACGGTCATATAGGATTAACTCGCCTTCCTCAAGTAACCTAGGCTCACGAATTGTGTCTCCCTTTTCAATACGGTGGTCACTTAGTCCATGTAAAAGTAGATTCATTTTACAAATAGCCCATGTATTAAGATTTCTTTCCTGTCCATGTAGAACTAGGTTTCGTGGATTTCTACCTTTTTCTTTAATGTAATCAACGGATTGAATAAGCATACCACCAGAACCTGCTGTTGGGTCACATACACGCATGCCTTCTTCTGGTTTAATTAGTTTTACAATAAGTTCTACCACCTTACTTGGTGTATAAAACTCCCCACCCTTTTTACCCGCATCATCAGCGAACTGCTTAATGAGGTACTCATACGCACGACCGAGCATGTCTGGCTCAGAAAGACTCTCATTACTTAAATCGATTTTGGAAAAGTGCTGCATCAATTGCAGTAAAAGGTTGTCAGGCAGTTTCTCTTTATCGTTAAAGTCGATTGTTGCTAGTACCCCTTGTAACGATGCGTTTTCTTCTTCTAACTTTTCAAATGCCTTATTGATGGCATCTCCAATGTCTTGTGTTTTCGATCGGATATCTTCCCATCTTGCTCCTTCTGGAACGAAGAATTGATGTTCATCACGGTCATACCATCCGTAATCATCATCTTCTTCCTTTTCAATACGTTTTGCCGTTTCAACAAATACGTCGTTAAGACGTTTAAGGAATAATAAGCCGAATATGTAATTTTTATAGTCAGAAGAGTCAATACTTCCCCGCAGTATATTTGCTGATTCCCACAAATGGGATTCCAATTGTTGTAACGTTAATTTCTCCATGTTGTTTCCTCCGTGTATCTATATCAATTTATGTTAATGAAAAAGTTAGCTACTATCTACTATAGCAAAAGACCCAACCTACAACTAGACTTCCCCTAAATATTCCAAGCATATGGTTTAATTGCACATACAAAAAAGTACCAAGAAACTTTCTAACCCAGTACCTAATAAAAGCAATATTTTAATAAATGTTTTGTATCATTAGATCCACTTCCAATAATAGAGATAAACAAAGAAGAATAGTAAATTACCTTCGACTCTTTGGAAAAAAGAATGAGAGCAGCCATATGACTGCCCCCTTCCCTTCCCCACTTGATATATTTAAGCCAGTAAATTAAAAAACCAATAACATAAGGAAAATTATTCAAAACCTTTCTCAATTGCCTGTTCTAGGTCTTTTCCGTAAATTTGAACATAACGCTGAAGCATTTCAAGGTCACTATGACCAGTTAGCCTTTGCAATACAAACAAGTTTACCCCTGCTTCTACCTTCAAACGACAGAATGTCCTTCTAAAAGCATGAGGACTAACAGGAACGTCGTTCTCGACCTTTGAGATCACCCCATAGTGTTTCAACCGCTCTTGGACTGTTCGTGCGTTTATAGGGGAATTCTCGACGCTTATAAACAAGCCATCATGTTTAAGAACCCCCCGTTCTTCAACATATGCTTTTAAAACCGTCTTTAACCTCTTGGTCATTGGAACACGTCTTGCATATCGGTTCTTTGCTTGTTGAATAACGACTTCCCCTTTACCGTCAAATGAAATGTCTTGAACCTTAAGTGAGCAAAGTTCTTTTAGTCTTAATCCAACATGAGCAAAAGTTAGCATTATTGCAAGGTCACGAAGTCCAACAAATTGAGTAATGTCTGGGGTATCTAATAATTTGTTCAACTGTTTCTTTGTGAAGGTTGCTCCAACGGTGTGACGCTTCTTAAGCTGTAAAACCCCATCGAATGGGTTCTTATCTACATAATCTTTCTTTAGACAAAAGTTAAAGAATGTTCTACCAGCCCTCATCCGTGCATTAATTGAAGAGACGGCTCTGTTATGTTCTAACATAAACTCAACCCAGTTCTCAACGTCCCTTGTTTTAAGTATTCTAATGTTATTCAGCGGAATCTCAATGTCAATCAAAGCCCTAAACAATCCTTTTAGTTCCTTCTGATAAAACTTGACAGTATCCGGGGATAGACCCTTAATTCGGCAATGCTTAAAAAACTCCTCTGCTGCTTGATTAAAGTCTCTTAATGGTTGTTCCTGTTTTTGAATAAGACTTTCCAGTACATTCGTATTGACTGCCTTTCTTCTAGTCATATTATGCCCTCCATTGCGTGTTATTCGTTGCGTGGTAACCGCTATTGAAAAGCACCCAACAAAAAAAAGTTCCTATGCTTGTATAAAACTCATACAAACATAGGAACTCACTGACATTATTGGACGCCCTCGGCAGGAATCGAACCCACATCTTAAGAACCGGAATCTCACGTGCTATCCGTTGCACCACGAGGGCAAAATCATTTTTTTAATACAGTTCATTATAGGCTAGATAATGTATG